>Ga0164318_10000038_pt1 | contig 61789 bp, 58 predicted proteins | sample GuaBasSedimGuay9_FD_113734 | JGI IMG/M metagenome (GOLD analysis project Ga0164318, IMG submission 113734) | Subseafloor sediment microbial communities from Guaymas Basin, Gulf of California, Mexico - Guay9, Core 4571-4, 0-3 cm | ecosystem: Environmental > Aquatic > Marine > Hydrothermal vents... | reverse complement strand
TTTAGTATACATACATTTAGAAGCTGTGTTGACGATTAACAAAACGTATCCTTGATCCTTTTTCAAAAAGAATTCATCACCTTGAATATTATTAATATTAAGTTCATAGAAAAACATAGTCTCACTCCTTCTTTAAATTATAAAATTTTCTTTTAAAGATGAAATTGTTATCCTTTTTTATGAAATAATCAGCATTAACTCTTTCAAAAAAATCTCTTTATTCGTTTGCAAAAGGCCAAATAGCGTGGTATTATATTATTGACCACTTATAAGATTTAGAAAGGGTGAGAAGATGAGTGAATTTTTAGAAAGTAATGATATTAAAAGAGATAGGATTTTACAAGCTGCTTTAATCGAATTTGCCGATAAAGGTTATAAAAGAGCTTCTACAAATACCATAGTTAGAGAAGCCCAAGTTTCAAAAGGCCTATTATTTCACTATTTCATTAGTAAGAAAGATTTATATATTTATATTTTCAAACATGCCAAAGATGCAGTTAAAGATGCCACTTTAGCAAAAGTTAATTTTGCTGATCGTGATGTTTTAAATCGACTTTATTCTGCAACTAATGCAAAAATAGATGCTTATACTAATCAAAAATTATTTACCAAGATTTTAGAAAAACATTATCAAATAAAAGATGAAGAGATTATTAAAGTAACTAAAAAGATCATCTACAAAAATAACGAAGAATCATTTGCTGAAGTTTTCAACAATATTGATTACTACTTCTTTAGTGACACTATTAATATTGATCGTTCTTTAGATGTGATAAAATGGACAATTGAAAGAATTACCAATGACTGGCGAATAAATAATCATTGTATCTTTAATAAAAAGACTTTAGAAGCTTTAAAAATGGATATTTCACATTATTTAGATTTATTTAGAGACGCCTTTTACCGTTAATTAAAAAAAAAGGAGAATCCATCGATTCTCCTTTTTTTTAACTAATAATAACTACTATGTAAAACGTTGTAAAAACCCCTGTTATTAAAAATGCAAAGACGACATTAACAATATACATAGCATCAAAATACTCTTTATCTTTGTTGCGAAGATGATTAAATAACTCAATACTAGCAACAACCGTATAATACAGTAAAAGTAAAACATTTGTAATTGCTAAAACTGTTCCAATTATCGGTCCAACTCCAGATGAACTTTTAAGAATAAAACTTAAAGAAATCACTAAAAATGTTGCGATAGTTAATAATAAAAAACGGACGAAAAATTTAACTGCTGCTCTTTTTTCCATCATTATCACTCCTCACCTTTATTGTATGCTCTCAAGGCATTAAAGTAAACAAAAAGACTCACATTTGATGATGAGTCTTTTATCATTTTTAGGAATAATATTCTAATACTGTTATTTATTTCTTATGTTTAATATAATACCCTAACCCGACCGTTTTTGGCCCAGCATGAGCTCCTACTCCAGCTGTTAATGGTAAAGAAACAACCCTTTTAAGTAATGGATCATTTTCCTTTAAAACTTTAATAAGATAATCTCTGACTTCTGGATTATTCGCATGAATTACAAACGGTTCAACATCTAAGCCTACAGTTTCATCATAATATAGTTTTAAAATTCGGTCTACTGCTTTTTGGAAAGTCCTAATTTTTTCAAAAGTTTCTACTTTTCCTTCTTTTGAAATAACTAAAACTGGTTTAATTTTTAAAGCACTACCAATAAATCCACTAGCGTTAGATAATCGACCGTTTTTAACAAGATATGTTAAAGTATGAACCGCAAAGTAAATCTTGTTATGATCTCTTATATATTCTAACTCTTCTAAAATTTCATGAATATCTTTTCCTTCTTTTGCCATTTTAGCGGCCACTAAAACCATTTTTGCCTGAGGATAAGCAACTGTTTTTGAATCAAAAACAGTAACATCTAGTTTTGGTACTTCTTTTGCAGCAAGGAGTGAGGCATTGTAAATTCCACTCATATGTTGAGAAATCGAAATAACTAAAGCTTTTTTATATCCCTCTTTTACTAAATCCTCATATACAGTAATCATTTTTCCAAGTGGAAAAAAGCTTGTACTTGGGAAAATAGACTTATCATCCTCTAGTCGTTGATAAAACTCATCAGCTGTAATGTCTAAATAATCTAAATAACTTTCTTCCCCTAAATGAACAGAAGTTCTAAAGATTTTTACATCATACTCGTGATCAATATAATCTAAACAAGCATTTGAACAAGTAATTATCGCAATCTTTTCTTTCATATTTATCTTCTCCTTATATTCTATCCTTTATTATACCACTTTTTAGCTATAAAAAAAAGGTTTGACAACTAGTTGTCAAACCCAATTATAAATTTATTCTCCCGTAATTAACTTACGTCTAAGTCTTGTCGAGAAAAACTCTACTAGCAAGACAACAACAACTATTCCCCATAAACATGAAGCAGCGTCATTCCAACGATAAGCTCCCATCGCAGCAATTAAGGTGAAACCTATTCCACCAGCTCCAACAAGTCCTAAAATCGTCGCGTTTCTTACATTAATTTCAAAACGGTAAATCGCAACTGAGATAAAGTTTGCGGTAAGTTGTGGGATAATCCCATAACGGATTTTTTGAACTGTAGTTGCGCCTGTAGCATCAAGTGCATCTAAAATTCCTTTGTCAATATCTTCAATTGATTCAATATAAAGTTTTGTGATCATTCCAATTGAGGAAACACTAATTGTTAAAACCCCAGCAAATGGACCTGGTCCTGCAACTTTAATAAACATTAATCCTAAGATTAAAACAGGAAAACTTCTTATTGTAGTAACAACAACACTACCTGCATAACTTCCCCAATCACCAGTAATATTTCTACTAGCGAAGAAAGCAAAAGGAATTGATAATATTGCTCCTGCAATTGTTCCTAAAAAGGCCATTGAAACAGTTTCCATCATTAACACTGGAATACTAGTTTTTGATGCATCTAAACTAAATAACCAAGTTGTATTAGGATGTACTAAAGCACTCATTACCCCTTTGATTACTTTAATTCCTTGATCATTTATTCCGCCATAACTAATTATTGTTGAACTCCAAGTAACTAAAACCAATAAGGAAACAATAATAATTGTATTTCTAATTGCCGTTGGTGGACGATTACTATATGCTTCCATTACTGCAGAACTTGCTACAGTTTTCTTAGCTGTTTTAACCATTAGTTTAACCTCTTTCTGATATATCTAGAAACAGATTCTATCGATATAACAACAATTAATAAAACAAGTAAGACAACAATTACATCTTGATATAAACGCCAACTCATTCTATCGTTTAGTAATAATCCAATCCCACCAGCTCCTACATATCCTAAAATAGCAGCGTAACGGATATTAATTTCGAAACTATATAAAGAAATTGATAAATAATTTGGCATAATTTGTGGTAAAACCGCAGTAGTAAATGAATTTACTTTATTTGCACCAGTTGATTCGACTGCGATAAAAGCACCCATATCAATTGTTTCAATTTTTTCATATAACATTTTTGATACAATTGCAAATGTAAATACAGAAATAGCGATTGTTCCAGCAAATGGACCAAACCCAAATATTAAAGTTAATAACAATGCGTAAACTAATACCGGTAATGTTCTAAGTAATGATAATAAAAATCTTACCGATAAAATAATGTAACGATTCTTAATAATATTAGTAGAAGCAAAAAGCGCTACAGGTAACGCAAATATCGATCCTAACATACTACCAAGTAATGCCATTTTAATAGTATCCACCATTGGTCCCCAAACTTTTTCAATATATTCAAAATTTGGTGGGAACATTCGAAATAAAATATCAAAGAAATTATCGATATTTCTAAAAAACATCCCAATATTAACATTTGTAAAAACAGCAGCGATAAAAGATATAATCAATAACGCTAGCGTAATAAGCGGAATCATTGAAAACGGTTCAACTACTACTGTTCCTGATTTTAATGTATAAATTCTTTTTGCACTAATCTTTTTTTCTCTATTATTTTCTAATTTTTGTTTCTTTTCTACTTCTTGATTTTCTTGTAATTTATCTTCAATCATTTTTTAGCCATAATATCTTCATCAGTTAATTCACGACCATAAATTTCTTTTAATAAGTTATTTGTAATTGAACTAGAAGGACCATCAAAAACAATTCTTCCGTCTCTAATCCCAATTACTCTTCTTGCGTATTGTAATGCCATATCAACATGATGCATATTCGCAATAACAGTAATGTTTAATTCCTTATTAATTTTTTCGAAATCAGCCATAACTTGTTTCGCCGTAATTGGGTCAAGTGAGGCAACTGGTTCGTCAGCTAAAATAATAGAGGGATTTTGAGCAATTGTTCTAGATAAGGCAACACGTTGTTGTTGGCCCCCACTTAACTTATCTGCTCTGTTATAGGCTTTTTCTAAAATACCTACTTGTTCAAGTGCTTCTAAGGCAATAATTTTGTCTTCTTTTTTATATATACCAAATAAGCTATTAAGCGGTCCCATTTCCGCAACACGGGCTGCTAGAACGTTTTTAATAACTGTTGTTCTCCCAATTAAATTAAAAGATTGGAATATCATTCCGATTTGTCTTCTAAACATTCTTAAACTTTTACCTTTTAATGATTCATCAACTTCCATATCATTAACAATTAGTCTTCCTGATGTAACAGGAATCATTTTATTTATTAGTTTAATCAGAGTCGATTTTCCAGCTCCACTTAAACCGATAATGGCAACGAATTCACCTTGTGGTATTTCTACTGTAATTTCTTTTAAAGCAACAGTTCCGTCTGGGTAAACTTTGCCAACATTTTCAAATTTAATCATAAAATATCATCAAGCCTTTCTTTTAAAAAAACAGGCTTGCTCAGAAGAACAAGCCTATTTTCAATTTTAAAACACGTTTTTAATTATTCACCTGCTAAAATTGCTTGTGCAGCTCTTTCAGTATCATAATCTGAATCTTGAGCAATTTGATAACCAGCATGGCTATAAATTGAGATAATTTCTAATCCTTCAGGAGTTCCAGCGATATTAATAAATGCAGTTTGAAGTGCAGCTTTTAATCCATCGTCAACTGTTAAATTAGAAACAGAAATAGTATCGTTATAAATACCAGGAGTAACACCGATTACATCAGTTTCTTCCCAAATTGTTAAAGTTCTACCGAATCCATCAGTAGCATCTACCCATTTGTCTGCGTAATCCATACGTGCATCAGCATAAATAGTAGCGATATCACAAGTACCAGCAGCAAGTGATGCCATTGAAGTACCGTAACCATCAGTTTGAACAAAATCGTCTAAGTCAGTAATTCCTTTATCATCAAATTGTTCCATTAACCAAATTGTTGGATAAATGAATCCTGAAGATGAAGTAGAAGATCTAACACACCATGTAGCGCTATTGAAGTCGTCCCATGTAAGTGTTTCACCAGCATTAACTTTTCCAGCTAATTCGCGACCTTTGTCACTAGGACCAGCAACCATTAATCCACGGTAGTAAGCAACCATAACGTCAGATACTCTATGAGTAGGTTCTCCGTTATTCCAGTCAATTGCATCTGGGAAATCTTTATCTAATCCACTTCTTAAAGCTGTAAGGATTACATCAATTTCACCATCAACAGAATATAAAGCATAAGTTCCACCTGGTAAGAATCCTACATCAGCAGTACCAGAAATCATTGCTTCCCCAACTGCTTCGTAAGAAGAACCAACTTCGATAGTAATTTCATCGAAATCATAACCTAATTCTGATAATTCAGTTTTTAATAATTCTTTTAGTGGCTCTGTAGTTTCTAAGATTAATGCTGCATCTCTTGAAGGTACAAAGTACACTGATAAAGTTTTAGGTTCTTTTTGGCAACCTGCCATAGCAAACACTAAAATTGCTAAAGTAACTAATGATAATAATTTTTTCATTTTTTCCTCCTATTTTTTTTATATTGCATAAACTCTTACTTTATTTTACTACAAATGCTATATTATTTCCATAAAAATTTTATTAATTTATAATGAAAAAGCTAATTTTTATAAATAATTTCAATCGTTCGGCTTTTTATTAAAAAAATAGCGAATAAATCCGCTATTTTGCATATTTTCTTGCATAAAGAAATAATAGATCGCTTAAGCGATTCAAGTATTGTAAACTACCAAATAAATCACCCCTATGATTCTCTTCAATAAATTTAACAAGGGTTCTTTCAACTCTTCTAGTAATACTTCTACAAAGATCATAATAAGCTCCAACTTTTGAGGTATCACTTCCTGGTAAAACAAATGATGGTTCTAATGGGTTTTGTAATAAAAGGTTTTGTTCTAACTCTTCTAATTTTAGAACATCTTCAGTTGTTACTTGGACAAGTTTTGTTGTTCTTACAACTTCGTTAGTTGTTGCTACTAACGAACTAATATGTTGAAGCGTTTCTTGCATCTTTCTAATTTCTGGATTTTTATGATCATAATGCCATAAAAGTCCTAAAAAGCTATTTAATTCATCAAGTTCTCCTAAAGTTGTAAATAATAAATCACTTTTTGAAAATTCTTCATTTGAATAGTTTTTTGATCTCCCTTGATCTCCTTTAGCTGTAGAAATGAATTTATAATCATCTATTTTTTTCATTAGTTACCTCTTTTCTCTTTTAAAGACAATTTATTATATCACAAAAAAATAGATGATTTCAATTAAGAAATCATCTATTAAGTTTAAATTTAAAATTCTGTTTATGGAGTTACTGTATGAATCCCTACATTAGTGTAGTCACGATCATCAATAACGATCCATTCTGTTGCACCAACAGCCCAGTTAGGAGTACCATTAACAACACCTGGCATACGAATTAAACCAGTATCAGCAGTAGTTCCATCACCTACAACCCAAGAACTTCCAGGGTCTTCACCATTTTGACCGATAGTATCAATTAAAACACCGTCTTTAAATAATCCAAGAGCGTCGTCTCCATTAATATAACCAACAACAGTTGAACCAATATATGTAAGTCCTATTTGAGGGAATCCAGCATCAACACTAGCGCTATCTGTTCCATCGAAACAAGCAGGATTACCAATAACGATAACAGCACCAGCTGCTAAAGTTCCAGTTAAAGTTTCAATATTAGTAGAATCAGCAAATGGAGTACCATTTCCACCTTTAATAATAGTGTAATGACTTAAATCAATAGGAGCATCTGTTGGGTTATAAAGCTCAACAAATTTACAGTTTCCACCATCTCCATCACCATATTGACTAAAGAATAATTCAGGTGGGTTTGTAACTGTAATTCTACCCATAGTAGGCATTACTACATCTACACCAACAGTAAACTTAGTAGTAAGTGCTTCATGTAATCCACCAAATTCTGCTTTAGTAGGAACAAGACCAAATTCAGTATATCCGTCTCCACCAGCTGCTAAGAAATCATTAGTAGCAACAACATATGTAGCATTTAAATCAAGAGGAACACCATTAACCATTACATTTTCAACACGACTTCCTTCTTCGTTGTTAATGTTAATATCAAAAGTAATTCCAGCAACATGTGGGAATTTACCTGATGCATTAGGATATGAAGAAGTACCATATTCTAATGTATCTAAAACAGCTTGTCCAGTTAATTCTTTAGTAACGATAATATTACCAAATGGTAAAACGGTAATAATATCACCAACAGTTACATTACCAACAGGAATAGAAGCTCTAATTCCACCACCATTAGTAATTGCAATATCAGCACCAGTAACATCAATCATTGCATCAGTAATTAAGTCACCTAAGTTAGTTTCTCCAGTACGAACAAAATCACGTTCACCTTGAAGAACAACTGCAGTTTGACCAACTACTTCGTCTAAAATAACAGCTTGATCAGCTACGATATCATCGATATATGCTTGCACTTCTTCATCAGCACCATATCCAAGTTCAGCTGCATAATCTGAAGAAATTAATGTAGAGTTTTTAGCAACTACTTGTCCGCCTTGGACAACGATTGATAAAACACCTAAGTTTCTCATATAAGAACCTGTACTAACAATTAAAGTATCATTAACAGTCATTCCGTGAGGTAAAGTAGAATGTGAATGTCCATCAATAATTACATCAATACCGTCAACTGCGTTAGCAATATCTTCAGTAGTAATAGCAGTTGATTCATCTATTCCAACATGAGCAACTAAAACAATAACGTCAACTTGTGGACCTAATTCATCAACCATAGCTTGCGCTTGAACGATTGGATCTAAGAAGTTAAGCGTAGCAACATTGTCTGGATGAGTTTTGTATACAGTTTCAGGACTTGTTAATCCAAAGAAACCAACTTTAACACCATCAAATTCATGAATTACATAAGGATTCATAAAGTCTGAATCATCAGCTTTGTATTGAATATTAGCTGTAATCATTGGGAAATCAGCTAATGCTTCAAGTTCTAATAAACGGTCACTACCATAATCAAAGTCATGATTACCAGGAACCATCAAATCATATCCAACAAAGTTCATAACATTAAGAACACTTTCTCCTTCTTCTAAAGTAGCAAAAGTAGTTCCGTGGAAAATATCTCCAGCAGAAATTAACCAAGTATTTTCATATTGTTTGTCAATTTCATCAATAATGTTTTTGACTGTAGCCATTCCCATTGTTCCACTCCAAGAATCATCATTAACACGTCCATGAACATCATTAGTATGAACTAAGATAATTTCAGTTTGTTTTAAGAATGGTAACTTTTCAACAGTTAATTCATCAACAGTTGCTTGTAAAGCATCAACTTGAGTTTGTAAAGTAGCAACTAAAGTATCAATTGCAGCAATTGCATCTTCATTATCTCCTGATAAAGTTTCTAAAGCAGCTAATTGAGTTTTAATAGCAGTAATATCAGCTAAGATATCATCAATTGCAGCTTGAGTAGCAGTGTCTACATCATCTAAATCAGTAATAGATGTTTCTAAATCTCCAAGATCATCTTCTAAATCAGCGATAGCATCATTAAGCGCAACATCTTCAGCGTTTAAATCATCAACTATTGCATTAAGATCATCAATAGAGTTTGGAATTGTCATATCTTCACTACATGCTGTTAACGTGAAAGAAAATAACAAAACAAAAAATAAAATAAGTAATTTTTTCATAAATAAATCTTCCTTTCTTTTTTTATTTGTATTATCATTATACTATAAAAAAAACAAAAAATAAACAGAAATTGGAAGCCTTTTCATCTAAATTTTATAAAATGTTTAAAAAAACTGTAAGCAAAGGGAATTTGCTGACAGTTTTTATTTTATTCTTTTTAATATCCTGGAAAGCGATCAAACAAAACATTACTTTCTAATACTTGATTATTTAACAATTGTTCTTTAATTCCTTGAACAAATCCAGGGCTTCCAGCAACATAGTAATTAGCATTATTAACATATTTAAGCGATACTTCATCAATTATCTCTTGAGTATTCTCTCTTGTGCTTTTATAATAACTATTTAAAAATCCTAAATTATCAAATTCATCTTTATAAGGGTAGATTCCCCTTGCTTCAGAATAAATTAATATTGCTTCATCTTTAGTCTTTTCTTCTTCTAATTGTTTTATTAATCCCCTGATTGGAGTTATGCCTATTCCCCCGGCAATAAAAACACTATTTGGCTTTTCTTTTAAAAGGAATTTACCCATTGGCCCAGTAAAACTCATTAAGTCTCCTACTTTTAATTCTAACATTTTCTTTTTAAAGTCACTAGGATCATCAGTAATTTTTGTGCCAACTTTAAAAGCTTTTTCATTTGGGGTTGACGCAATGCTAAAAGCTCTTACTTTTTTACCTTCTACTGCTTTATCAACATGCATAAATGCTCCATACTGTCCAGTCTTAAAGTTTAATTCTTTAGGAACAGAGAAATCAAAAAGATAGTAATCTTCTCCAACTTTTTGAACATCATTTAAAACAATTTCGTATTTCTTCATTTCATCTGCCATACTATCACCTCACCATAATTATAAAGAAAAAGGGGCTTTTTACAAGTCCCTTATATTCTAAAACTATTTACTTTTTACTTTTCCAACAACATCTTTACCTTTTTTAGCGGCCTTTTCAACAATAACTTCTACCTTTTGTTCAGCCTTTTCAGCAAAGTCTTTCACTTTTTCTATTTTTTCATCTGCTTCATATTTATTTCGTAATTTGTTAATTTTATTAATACTTTTTTGAACGAATTTACCAGTATCTTTCCCTACTTTTCTACCAGTTTCTTCAAAAGATTTTTCAAGTTCAGTTCGTTCATCAATTTCTTTTTTTCTTCGATTAAATAAACCCATTATATACCTCCTTTATAAAGCTATTATAACTGATGTATGTGAATATCTTGTGAATTACGATAATTTAGTTTTTCTTAATTTGATAATACTTAATCCATAAAAGATTAGACCAAAAGCAATCATTGCCAGTACTAATTGAAAATTACTCATTGTATATTCGCCAACATTAACTTCTAACCCATAAATATATGAATAAGTATCAAAGGCTTGTTGGGGAGCATGATCAAACACTAAAGCAATTGGTTCTTTCATATAAATATTACGCATTAAGGTAACACTATGTGCTGTTGGTAATAAGTTCATTACCATTTGAACATTATCTCCTAAAACACCAATCGGAATATAAATTCCTCCAAAGAAACCAACTAAAGTTCCAACTAAAGTACTTAAAATACTAAAAGCGTTAACAGTTTTCATATATAAAGCAATAAAGAAAAAGAAACTAGAAAAAACGATAATTGATAATAAAACTAAACTAAGAATTTGGATTGTCGCAATAAATCCTAAAAATTCTCCACCGTTCATTACAACATATCCTTGGCCAAGAATAAAATTAAAGATAATCATAATAAAAGAAATAATCCAAGAACTTACTAAATAGCTTAATGCTAAAGTTCTTCGATCTATTGGGGAAGTATAAAAATCCATAATAATCTTTTTATCACGGTCATGAATCAATCTCCCAATTGCCATTAAAGGAACTGTAACTGTGGAAACAGATAAGATTCCCGCCATAATCCATGAACTTACTAACCAATCAATTCCTTCAATATCACCAAAGTTTTCTGCTAGTGAATCTGTTTGCATTGCTCCCAAAAATAAAACATATAATAAAATAATAATAATTACTGATAAAAAACTAAAGAAAACAGCAGCTTTGTCTCTTAAATATAACTTTAAATTTCGACTTACTAATTGAGTTAAAACAGCCATTATTCACTCACCAACTTTCGTCCAGTTATATTTAAGAAGACATCATCCATATCTCCTCTTAAAATTTCAAACTCTAAAATATCTTTGCGATATTTTTCAACAAAATCAATTCCTTTAAAACAATTATCTAAAAGAATATTAATAGTATTGTTTACAATATAATATTTGACCTTATCCTGCTTTAAAACTTTTTCTAAGTTTTTAGAAGGAATTATTTTTATCCGGTCACTAGAATATTTCATTCTTAGTTCTTCACTACTTCCTATAGCGACAATTTTTCCATGGTCGATTACTACAACTTTGGAAGCATCTAATACTTCTTCCATATAATGAGTTGTTAAAAAGATTGTTAGTTCATTATTTTCTCTTAATTTCTCAATTAACTTCCAAATATCTTTTCTACTTTGCGGATCTAACCCTGTTGTTGGTTCATCTAAAATTAAAATTTCCGGCTTATTAATTAACGCTCTAACAATATCTGCTTTTCTTCTTTGCCCACCGCTTAGTTCCCCATAGCGTTGATTTAAAAAAGAAGCTATTTCTAAAATTTCGTTAATTTCATCAAGTCTTTTTAATAACGCTTTTTTCTTAATTTGATAAAACGAAGCTCTAACAATTAAGTTTTCTTTAACAGTTAGTAAATCATCTAACATGGAATTCTGAAAAACAATTCCAATTTTGCTTCTAATTAAAGCATCGTCTTTCCCAATCTCATAATCTAAAATGTTTATTTTTCCTGCGTTTTTTTCAAGCAGCGTTGCAAGAATATTAATTGTTGTACTTTTCCCAGCTCCGTTTGGTCCTAAAAAAGCAAAGAAAGAGTTTTTCTTAACAGTAAAACTAATATCTTTAACTGCTTCTATTTCACCATAATTTTTCTTTAAGTTTTCTACTTTTATAACATCCATTTCTTTCACCTCATTTTGATTTAATCATTATAATATTGTATTTACTTTTAAAAGTTTTCTGTTTGCTTTTAAATTAGATACGAACCACGGTAAGTGTAACTAATGGAGAAAAAGATAATTCCTAATGTTAAAATATTCAAAATATACCCAGAATGTTTTCTCGATAAATCAAAGGCAGTAGTTAAAACTCCAAGGCCATAAAATGAAAGGGTATACTAGTTGATAAACTCCATTCTTTATCATTACGTGATTTCAGTTAAAAGATCCATCTTGTAGCAAGACAAGTGTTGCTAACATGATTCTAACTAGATTGAAAACTTACTATTTCTCGGTTATTCACGATAAATATAGATCGTTGTAATAATCCTCGCAATTACTAGAATCACTGTAAATGTTGTTAAGAAAAAATCGTAAAAGTGTTACCTAGGGTAGAGTAAAACATAATATTCTCCTTATAATATAAATATAATATATAAGTAAATTATAGAACAAACAGCCTTGATATTCAATAATAATCATTTCAAAGAAAAGAGCCTATAAAAATTTATAGACTCTTTTTGTAAAAATAGTTTAAATGTTTTTTAAATCTTGTTGAAGCTTTTGATTAACAAATGCTAGTTCTTTTTCTAATGACATATTATAAATTTTTAAAACCTGTTTTTTAGCTAATTCAAATGATTTATTAGCCTCAACTGTTGCTTTTTCAATTGTATTTGTTTTTAATTTATAACTTTCTGTTTTACTTTTTAATTCACTAGCGATTTTATTTAATTGGCCATTATATTTACTTTCAATTTTAGCATTATTATCTTTATGGAATTTTGCTTGATCTGCCATTTTCTGCTTTTGAATGTTAATTAGTTCATTAATTTTATCTTCTGTTTCTTTAGTTAGGCGTTCAGCTTCTTTTCCAACTTCTAATAAATAATCACTTTCTGCTTTATTAATAGCGCTTTGTTCATTTTCTAAAGTGTTAATTGTTTGTTCTAATTGGCCTAAGATAGTTGCCTTATCATCTTCAAAATAACTTTTTATTTCATTAATAATTAATTGTTCATTTTCAACTCTACTATTTTGATATTGAGTATTTTCCTCAATTGCATCAGTATTTCTTTCTTCAGCTAATGAAGCAAAGTTAGTTGCTTCACTTAAGGATGTTTCATAACGTTTATTGATATCACTTAATTCGTTATCAAGCTCTGTTTTTAATAGTTTAACAGCATTATCAAGTAACGCTTGTTCGCTATTAATAATTGATGTTGCTTCGTTTAAGGCAGTAACTTTTCTAACTTTTGCTTGTTCAAACCCTTTATCAAAGACATCTGTCTTTTTAGAAATAGCCGCTTTACGTCTTTCTAATTCGTCAAATTGATCATCTTTCTTATCAGCAATTTGACGGTCTAAAGATCTAATTTCTTTTTTATAGGCTTTCGCATTAAGCGCATTTCTTTTTTCAATCATTGCAGCTATTTCAGCACTTGATGTTTTTTCGTATTCAGCAAGTTGTTCTAAATCTTCTTTTGCAACTTTTTCAATTTCTGCTTTAAACATTGCTTCTTCAACTGCAAAAACATCATTGATTTTCTTAGAAATAATATCAAAATCTTTTAAAGCATGTTGGCGATGTTCTTCTAAGAAAGCAAGTTTTAAATTAAAACGGTTATTTGCTTCTAATTCTTCGTATTCTAAAGTAGCGTTAGTTCTTTTTTCAATTACTTTAGCAAACTCAGTTTGATAAAGTAAATACTCTTTATTAACACTAGCTTGCTTAAGAAAATCAATTTTATGATGTTCAATAGCTGTATTTCTTTCATTGATTTTAATTGCTTGTTCAAGTTCTTTTTCAGCAATTTCTTCTTCGCTTTTCAATTTTGCTTGTTCAAGCGCTTTAGCTGTACTAGCTAAGTTCTTTTCCGTTTCTAACAAATGAATAGCTGCCGCTATTTCATTATTTTTAACTATTAAAGCTTCTTCATGTTTCACTTCATTTACTTTATTAGTATGATCAAATTTTATTTTTAAAGTTACTAACTGATCTTCTGTTTTTTCTAAGTCTAACTCTTCTTGTTTAACAACTTCCGCTTGTTTTTGTTCATTAGCTGCGAAGTATTCATTATATTTAAATAATTCAGTTTCAAGTTGCAGTTTATTAGTATTTATAGCAAGTTGAAGATCATTTTCTAGCGTTACTTTACATAGTTCAATTTGATATAGTTTTTCTTCTTTAAATTTAACAAAATCAGCTTTAATACTGGCAATATGCTTTTTATTAGCAATAACAAAATCATTTTTATCTTTATTAATTGCACTAATTTTTTCAGCATGGGCTTTATTTAAAAGCTTTAATTCCTTTTCAGTATCTTTTTTTAAACTAGCAATATTTTTACGATGTTCTTTAACGGATTTATTATCTCCTTGAGCAATTGCTTTATTTAAGAATTTTTCATGGCGAGCTACTCTAGAAGTTAAAGCTGATCTAATTGCACTTTCTTTATCTTGGAATTGATGTTTTTCTTTTAACAATAATTCATCAAATTCAGTAAGTTTCTTTTCAAATGGAGGAACTAAATCTGCTAATTTCTGATCAACTTTTAGTTGTTCAGCTTCAATTTCTTCATTGATTTTAGCAATCTTTTTATTAGCGGTGTCAGCAAGTTTTTTAGCTTGTGCTTCGTTTTTTTCATTTAAAGAAACAACTAAGCTTTCATATTTTTCTTGTGTTTCTTTTAACTCTGAAACAAGCTTTGCAATCGCCTTTTCACCATCATGTTCGATTTGAACTTTTGCTTTTTCACTAGTTTTTACATCTTTATCATATTGATTAGCTACTTCTTTAATTAGTTTTTGATTAGCTGCTTTAATTTCAGCTATTTGGTCATTAATAACTACTATTAAAGCATCATGTTTTTCTTGACTGCTAGCAAGTTCTTTTTCATAAATTTGTTCTACTGCTTTTCTTCTTGCTACAAGATCTTCTAAAAGAGCTTTGTGTTCATCTCTTAAACCTTTTAATTTTTTAGCATGTTCAGCATTAATCTTTTTGTTGAGAGCATCTTGACTCTTTAACTCTTTTGTTAATTCTTTTTTAATTTTGAGAGTATTAGAAGAAAAATCCTTAGCTAGTTTTTGATTAAGTTCAACTACCTTATTTTCTTTATCTTGGACAGTTCCATAATTTTTATTTAGTAACTTTATAACGTCTTCCTTTTTTTCTACCATAAATCTATTCCTCCTTTTCCCTGTTATCTCTATTTTAACATTAAATCCTCTTAGATAGTATTATTTTTTATAAAAACAAAACGTCCTAAAATTTTTTAGGACGTTTATTCTTTATATAAGCTTGGTTTTAATCTAACTCTGTTTCGATTTTTTTAATATTTTTAGTAATCCATTCAAGAATATATTGATAAGTCTCGTCCTTATTTTTTTCATTTAAAACTTCATGACGAGCATTTTCAACTATTTTTAAAGAAAGGTCTAAAAAGCCGTGGCCACTGTATAATTCTCTAGTAGCTTTTACTCCTTCACCATATTCACCAACTGGATCTAATTTTCCAGAGATAAAAAGTATCGGCATTTCTTTTGTAGCAAAAACAACATCTGATTTATTAACATCTAAAATACCTTTAAAAAACTCTTTATAAAACCTTGTTGAATAAGCATATCCACAAAGGGGATCTGCGACATATTTATCAACTATTGCTTCATCACTAGTAATCCAATCAAAGTCTGTTCTTCTAGGTTCAAAGTCTTTAATTAATGGTGCATTTAATTGTTTTGCCATAAATAAACTACGTTCGTTGTTCGGATTAAACAAACTCATTATTGAGGTCATTACTAAAGGAACAAGAGCTTTACCTAACCCAAAGGGAGGTAAAGTTCCCATAATGATTGCGAGATCACTTGATTTTGGATAAAACGAAATAAATTTACGCGCAATAATGCTTCCCATTGAATGTCCTAAAGTAATCACTTTTACATTGGGAAGTTCTTTTTTAATTTTACGATTTACAAAACTACAATCATTAATAATATCTAACCATTTATCTCTTTTAGTAAATATTCCTACTTCGTCACCACCTTGAACACTATCACCATGTTTACGATGATCATGAACATAAACAGCGTAGTTATTAGCAGCTAAAAACTGGGCAAAATCTAAATAACGTTCTTTATGTTCACCCATCCCATGCATAATATGAACAACACCATCAACCTGCTTTGGAACAATTTTAAAACAACTAATATCTTGGCCTTTTTTCCCTCTTACGATAAATCTTTTAACTTCCATATTTTCCCTCTTTCTGGCTACATAGATGCCTTTATAATATCAATAACTCCTTCTAACATAACAACTAAATCTAGCGTTGCTTTATCTTTAACTAACTTTGTTTCACGCATTAAAGGAAGGTGAACAAAGCCAGCTTTAATCCTTAACTTATTTTCTTTGATATAATGTAAAACATGATACATTAAATTATTGCAAACATATGTTCCTGCCGTATAAGAAATTTCTACCGGGATTCTTTTTAAGGTTAATTTTTCAACAATTTTTCGCAATGGTAAACTTGAAAAATAAGCATTTTCTCCCCTCTCAATAATTGGTGAATCTTGGAAAATGGTTCCCGCGTTGTCCGCTCCTTTAGAACTATTAATATTTAGTGCAACTTGTTCTAAACTGATTTTTGTTCTTCCACTAGCTAAGCCTAAATTAATAATAAGTTTAGGCTGATATTTTTCAATTAACGGCCTTAAAACATTAAAAGCCTGATCATACACTACAGGCAACTCAACTGTGATAATTTCACTCCCATAAATACTTTTAGGAAGTAACTTTAAAATTTCTGAACTAGGGTTTTCATTATTATCTAAAAAACTACCAAACCCTGTTACTAGTATTTTCATCTTAACACCTCGATTTTATTATATCATTTTTATAAAAAAAGCACTAGTAATCTATATTTTAGTAAAAAAAAGGAATCCTCAGGGATTCCTTTTAGTTATAAATATTATTCTTTGTCAGCGATTGTAGCTCTTGAGAAGTCTACAGCACCAAGTACTGAACGACCCCAATCTTGAACGTAATCTTTAACTAGCATACTATCATTGTAGTGATATACAGGGATAATAGGCATATCTGTCATGAATATTTCTTGTGCTTCATATAATTTAGCAAAATGAACTGAAGGATCAGTTGTAGCTTGAGCTTGTGATAATAACTCATCAAATGCTGCATTATAATAATTTGGATCATTATAACTATTAGTAGATGCGAAAATACTTAATAATCCAGAAGGATCCATAAAGTCAGTAACCCATCCACCACGTGCGATTGAGAAATCTCCAGCACTTCTTGTAGCTTGGAATACGCTCCATTCTTGATTTGCAAGAGGCATTTCAAATCCTAAGTTACCTTTCCACATTTGTTGAACCATTTCAGCAACTAATTTGTGACCTTCAGAAGTATTATATAATAATTCTTCTTTAGCAAGTTCAGCTTGTAATTCTGAAACGCTTAAACCTAATTCTGAAGCTGCTTCAGCAAATAATGTAACAGCTTGAGCATAGTTTCCATCATCAGTAACTAGGCCATAAGTACCAGCTTCTGCGAAGAAATCTTTACCTTCGTCATCTAAGAATCCTGGAGGAACGAATCCACCAGCTGGAACTTGTCCAGAACCTAGTGCTTCAGTAATTGCTTCTCTATCGATTGAATATGATAAAGCATTTCTAAGTTTAGCATTAGACCAAATTCCGTCGTCAGTATCTGAACCTTTAACGTATCCGTCGTCATTGTCGCCATCACCATTTTGATCCATATTGAAACTGTAGTAGTAAGTTCCAAGTAATGGGAATACATAGAATTCATCGCTTTCAGCGATTAAGATTGGTACTTCTGCAGTTGGTACACTAGGGATAAAGTCTAAATCGCCAGCGTTATAAGCTGCATAAGCAGTAGATGCATCATCAATAAATTTACCATTGATTACATCAATTTTAACAGCATCTGCATTCCAGTATTCTTCATTTTTAACTAATTTTAATCCTTCACCGATTGTATATTCAGCTAATTTAAAAGGTCCATTTGATACATAAATACTAGGATCTTTTGCCCATATACCATCTGGTCCAGCTTCTACAGCAGCTTGTTTAACTGGTAAGAAGTGGAAGAAAGCAGTAAGTGATACAAAGTATGCAGTTGGATTAACTAAATGAACTACTAATGTGTAATCGTCTGTAGCTTCGATTCCAACACCGTCAGCTGTAGCTCCGTCTTCACCATAAGCAAAGTCCATTGCTCCAACTACGTTAGTATATTCCCAAATCCAGCTATATTCTGAAGCTGTTTGTGGATCCATACCGTGTAACCATGAGTAAACAAAGTCATTTGCAGTTAAAGGAGTACCATCACTCCAGTTAGAATGTCTTAAATGGAATGTAACTGTTAATCCATCAGCAGAAGTTTCCCAACTTTCAGCGATACCTGGATAAACAACACCATTAATTTCTCTAACTAAACCTTCAAATGTTTGGTTAATTACATCTCCCCCATCACTAGCCCCATTTAATGTAGGATCTAGAGTTGCAGGATCTGCTCCGATGTTCCAGTTTAAAACTACGTCTTTTTCTTCTGTTTTACAAGCAGATAGACCTAGAACTAGAACTAATGAAACTAAAACTAATAATAATTTTTTCATTTCAAACCCTCTTTCTCTTTCTATTTATTTTATGTAATATTTTACCACTTTAAAGTGGTGTTTGCAAGTTATTATGAGTGTTCACACATATGTAAGTGTTACCACAGCTTAATTATAACCCTTTTTGTAAAAATTATAAAAGATTTTTATTAATCTCTTCAGTATAGTGACATGATACAAAATGATCTTTTAAAACTTCTACAAGTTTTGGATTAGTATCAAAGCACTTAAGTTTCCTAACTTGAAGCTTTGAAATTCCTAATTTTTGAACTGCTAAAGCAAGTTCTCTTGTTATTACTTGCCCTTCATCTAAAACTGTTGAATGCGTTTTTGGATCAACAATTTTTTCATACGCTACGCGACCAATAATTGTTGAATCAATAATTTCAAAAGTTTCCATTGAATAACGACATCTTGAAGCAAAACGACATCCTGGCTTTGGATTAATCGGACTAGGTACATCTCCTTGTAAAACGATTCTATTTCCTTTATTAGGATTTTTAGGATCGGGCACTGGAATACTTGATAGTAATGCTTTTGTATATGGATGAAGTGGTTTTTCATATAAATCATCACTTGTTGCAATTTCCATCATTTTCCCAATATACATAACGCCAATTCGATCACTTATATATTTAACCATTGATAAATCATGGGCAATAAATAAATAAGTTAAACCACGTTCTTTTTGGAAATCTTCTAACATATTAACAACTTGTGCTTGAATTGAAACATCAAGCGCACTAATTGGTTCATCACAAATAATTAATTCAGGATCAACAGCAAGAGCGCGGGCAATCCCGATTCTTTGACGTTGTCCCCCACTAAATTCATGAGGATAACGGCTGGCATGTTCTCTTTTTAAACCAACACTTTCTAATAACTCATAAATCTTTTCTTGTTTAGCTAAATCAGGATCTTCTTTATCAGCAAAGATTTTGTGAGTATCAATCCCTTCAGCAATAATATCCGTTACTGTCATTCTACTGTTTAGTGATGCGTATGGATCTTGGAAAATCATTTGGATTTTACGACGGTATGGTAACATATCTTTTTCTTTAATTGATGCTAAATCAACTCCATCAAAATAAATATGTCCCCCCGTTGGTTCGTATAACTTTACAATCGTGCGGCCGGTTGTCGATTTACCACAACCACTTTCCCCAACAAGGCCAAAAGTTTCTCCTTTGTAAATTTTTAAATTAATCCCATCAACAGCGGTTAAAATTCTTTTATCTTTTTTAAAGAGTCCTCTACTTTTATCAAAGTATTTCTTTAAATCAACAATTTCTAATAAGGGTGTACGTTCTTCCATTTATTTCGCCCCCTTTGCTTTTTTAAAACCTTTAACTTCTGGTGCGTTCATATGTTGAAGCCAACAAGCGGATGTATGAGTATCCGATAGTTCAAATAACGGTGCTTGTTTTTCTAAACAAATTTTCATTGTATATGGGCATCTCGGACTAAATGGACATCCTGTTGGTGGATTCATTAAGTCAGGTGGACTACCTTCAATTGGTACAAGGCGTTCTTTATTCTTTTTAGTCGATTTTGGAATTGATTTATAAAGCCCTTTTGTATAAGGGTGTTGATGATTATAAAAAATATCATCAACTGTTCCTTTTTCCATAATTAACCCACCATACATTACAACTACATGCGTACTTAGCTCAGCAATAACTCCTAAGTCATGGGTAATTAAAATAATTGACATTTTAGTTTTTTCTTGAATACTTTTTAATAACTCTAAAATTTGGGCTTGAATTGTAACATCTAATGCTGTTGTTGGTTCATCAGCAATTAGCAATGTTGGATTACAAGAAATCGCAGTTGCGATTAAAGCCCGTTGACGCATCCCTCCAGAAAACTGGTGAGGATAGTCATGAATTTGTTGTTCAGGGTCAGGAATCCCAACTAGCTCAAGTAATTCTTTTGCTCTTACTAAAGCTTCTTCTTTAGTTAAATCTGTATGTCTTCTAATTACTTCAATCATTTGATTTTTAATCGTATATACTGGATTTAAACTAGTCATTGGATCTTGGAAAATCATCGCAATTTCGTTACCACGAAATTCTGACATTTCTTTATTATCTAACTTCGTTAAATCAAGACCTTCAAACCAGATTTCTCCTTCTTTAATACGGCCAGGTTCATCAACTAGATTCATAATACTAAGTGATGTAACACTTTTTCCACTTCCACTTTCTCCAACTATTCCTAAAACTTCTCCTTCATGTAAATCGAAGCTAACTCCTCTTACAGCTTGAACTTCACCTAGATTAGTAAAAAATGAAGTTTTAACGTTTTTTACTTCTAATATTTTCTTCTTCATTTTCTTCACCTAACCTTTTCTCAGTCTTGGATCGAGAGCATCTCTTAATCCATCCCCAAGGAAATTAAACGCTAGCATTGTAAGAGCAATGGCAGCTGATGGGAAAAATAGTTGATATGGATACGTTGTAAGTCCACTTAAAGCGTCATTTGCTAAAGTTCCCCAAGATGCTTTAGGGGCAGAAATTCCTAGCCCGATAAAACTTAAGAAAGCTTCAGTAAAGACAGCTGATGGAATCATCATTGTCATTGAAACAATAATTGGTCCCATTGAATTAGGTACTAAGTGTCTAGAGATAATTTTAAATCTTGAAACACCGATAGTTTTAGCAGCTAAAACAAATTCTTGTTCTTTAAGCCCTAAGATTTGGCCACGAACAAGTCGTGCCATTCCTACCCAATAAATACTACCTAAAGCAATAATGATTGTTCCTAGTCCTGCACCACCTTTAAAAATTACATAATAGTGGCCAAAAATAGTAATATCAATTACAATATCTCTTAATAAAACCATTAATAAAATAACATATAAAACTAATGGAATTGAGTTAATAATATCAACAATTCTCATCATATAATTATCAACATTTCCACCACTATACCCAGAAATACTTCCATAAAAGATTCCAATAAAGAAGTTTACTAAGGTTGCTACAAAAGCAACAGTCAAGGAAATTCTAGCTCCATACATAACCCGTGTTAAAATATCACGTCCAAGCATATCGCTTCCCAAAAGGTATGTTGAGTTTGATACTTTATCATATACATATTTATTTTCTACACCATCATAAGTTACAGTAATATTAACATCTTCGTAACCTGCTGGTTTTGTCCCTTCGTCCATCAACTTATATGAGAAATTTACCGCAATCACTTTTCCGCCATAAATTACTTCTGTTACATAATCATTAGCCTGTAATTGATTGATAATTTCTTGTGCTCCAGCTGAAGCACTTACTTTTGTTTCAACAGGAACTGCTGCGTTAACATCATCAACAAGAACAACTTTAGTAAAAGTAAAATCATCACTTGTCATATCAAACGCTTCACCATTTCTTAAAACATTATTGAAGGGACTTGCTGGATCGATATAAGTTAATTCAACTTGGTCTTCTCCGGCTTCATTCACAGAATCTTTAAAAGCTATTCCCCATTTATCTGAATAAATAGATCCAGCTTCTAAAGTTGTCGATAACGGATAATTTCCCGAATGATTATTATCTAATGTTAATTCATATTCTTTAGCATAATAATAAATTTTATTAATTAAATCTTTATGGATATAATCAATTCTTCCAAGTAAGTGACCTTTTTCTGATGTTTCTAATACCCGGTATTCTTTAGTAACATAAACAAAGAAATCATCATCTAATTTATAAATTTCAAAACTTGGTGGTAAATTAGAATAATCTAATGTTTGATCTGAATAACTGTATGGCGTAAGAAACGGTCCAAATACTCCAAATAAGATTACTAAAATAACCCCAATTAATCCAAACATTGATAATTTATTCTTTTTTAATCTGCGCCAAACATCTTGCCAGTAAGTAAGGCTTTTTCGTGTTTGTTCATTGTCTAATTTCTCTTCACGAGTAATAAACTCAAAATCTGTTTTTTTCATTTTCAAAGCCTCCTAACTGTCTAACTTAATTCTTGGATCTATAAATGAATATGCGATATCTACAAAGAAGACCATCACGATATAGAAAATTGCATAGAAAACAGTCATCCCGATAATAACGGTATAATCTCGATTCGTAACACTTTCTACAAAGTATCCACCCATTCCTGGTAAAGCAAATATCTTTTCAATAACAAATGATCCAGTTAAAATTGCTGCGACCATTGGACCAATATAAGTGATTACTGGAATTAAAGCATTTTTAAGCGCATGCTTAAAGATGACTTTAAATTCACTAAGTCCATTAGCTCTAGCTGTTCTTACATAATCTTGTCTCAAAACTTCAAGCATACTTGATCTTGTTAGTCTTGCGACAAAACTAAGTGAGTATCCTGACAAGGCAACGGTTGGTCCAATATAAGCAAGCGGACTATTGAGTCCGTTCGTTGGAATCCATCCTAATTGTCCTGCAAAGAAATAAATGATTAATGTTGCAATAACAAAACTAGGAACCGTTACTCCTAGCGTCGCCATAAAAGTAACAAAATAATCAATTGCACTATTTTGTTTTAATGCTGAAATAATTCCAACGGGCACCCCGACAATTATAATTAGCAATGTTGCTAATGATCCGATTTTTGCACTTGTTGGAAATCCTCCTCTTATCAGGTCGTTTACAGAGTATCCAAGGATTCTATAAGAAGGTCCTAAATCACCTTGAACCAATCCCTTCATATAATCAACGTATTGAATAAATAAAGGTTCATCAAGGTTGTACTTCTCGTTTAAGATTTCTAAAATCTCATCTGGTACTTTTTTCTCCCTTGTAAAAGGTCCTCCTGGAATAGCTCTCATTAAGAAAAACGTAACGGTCGCTATAACAAAAACTGTAAAAACTGCTGATAAGAAACGTTTAATATAATAATTACCCAAAAAATCGCCTCTTTCATATAAGTATGTATACATTATACAATACTTTTTAATAAAATCAATAACCTAAATGTCATAACGTTGAAATAGTGGGAATGTAAGCTTTATCATTACATTCCCACTATTATTTTGATACATTTATTTTTTAATAGTTACAATGCTTTTTTTAAGAGAAAACAGGTCTTGCGTGATAAAAATATCATGCACAAATTGTTCTTCACTAACATCAACTATTTCTGATTCATTAATTTGTTTTAAGATTTTATATGGTTTATTTGTTAATAAAAGAATTTTATTTTCTTTTTTAATAAATTCTGCCATCTTTAATAATGTCGAACTATATTGAAGAAACCTTATTCCCGAAATCTTCCCTTTTTTAATTTCCCATACTGTTTTAGAGTTAAACGATAAAATTGTATTTGCAGAAAGATTAAGAATTTTAATATAATATTTTAAATCATTTAGAAGCACAACAAGATCATGGCTACTATCTTCTTTTTTTAAGGTCGGATAGTTATTTTTGAGGTTTTTAATAATTTGCCTTTTTGTCATTGAACTTCCTCCTTCTAACTTAAAGTTTTTTTCCAAGCCGTTCTAAAAAGATTTCTAAATCTTCTCCTTCAATTGTTACTACCCCAATATCAGCGTGAATCGTATCGCCTTTTGTTCCGTGGAAATCTCCACCAGCGGTAATAATCATCTTTCGTTTTTTAGCTAAATCTCTAAAAAACTGTTCATCATTTTCTTTATTTCTAATGTATTTTCCTTCAAAGCCATCATAATCTTGACTTATTACAAAGTCTTTAATATCATCTTTTAATAAAGTTGGATGCGCTAAAACAACAACACAGTTATTTCTTCTTAGTAAATTAATTCCTTCTTCAACACTTAATTCACAGCTTGGTACATAAGCCGGACTATCATCAGCAATTAATTCCCCATAAATTTTACCTAAAGTAAAATGAGGGTAATTATTTTTTAATGCTTTAGCAATATGTGGTCTAGTGACAATCCCTCTAGAATATGAATAAACTTCTTCATAAGTGATATCTAAATCAAAATATTTTTTTAAATTAGCAATAAATTTATGAGCACGATTTTCTCTTCCTTCTCTAATAAATTTATAATAATCTAACATTTCTTTAGACTGATAAGAATCATCTCGAAAATAACCTAAAACATGGACTGGTCTGCGTTTATAGATTGTTGATAATTCAATTCCAGGAAGGTAAATAATTCCCTCTTCTTTTGCGTAACGATAATTTTCTTCAACATTCTTGCAAACATCATGATCAGTTATCGCAATAATATCAGCGCCATTTCTTTTCGCTCTCTTAATTATCTCTTTAGCACTATAAGCACCATCAGATAAGGTTGTATGCATATGTAAATCCGCTTTCATTTTAACACTCCTAACTTCTTAAAATTATAGCTTGAAAACGACAATTAGTAAAGTACTTGGTTTACGCTATCATTATTTTTTCTTATTTTAGCTCCTTTGTTATATAAAAAATACCTTTAATCTAGTTTAAAGGTATTTTATTGTCATCTAAAATTATAATAAAACTGTTATAACAAATTGAACTACACCAATTAAAGCTCCTAAGATAAGTCCGACAACCTCAATATGTTTTAATTCTTTATTCATAAGACCAAAAATAATCTTTTCAAACTCAAGAAAATCTAACTCATCAATTCTTTTTGCAACAATTTCTTGAATATCAAGTTTTTCAAGCCCGATTTCTTTAAACTTAACAATAATCTCATCAAAAATTGCGTCGCCTTCTCTATCAAAAAAATCTTTAACCATTTGATCAACATTATTTCCTAAAAACATTCTTACCATCGAAGGAATTCTCTCAATTAGCTTCTCCAATAAGCTGTCCATAATATCATGTTTAACACTATCCATATTATCCGCAGCTAAAATCTTATCAAAAATAACTTCTTTACTTAACAATTCTTCTTCAATTGTTTTAGCTAAGGAGATTGCCATAACATCTTTTCTTTTGGGAAAAACTCCTTGGAAAGTAAAAAATAAAAATTTAACTGGATTAACTGGTCTAAACAACATTTTAATAGCTACTTTGTTTGTTAACCATCCAATTAATCCCCCAATTAAAACCATTAACAATAGTCTAAGTATCTCCATGATTATCACTCCTTAAAATGTATGTTAATTATAACACAACAAAAAAATTATATAAAGTATTTAGCCCTTTAAAATAACATAAAAAAAAGCGCCTAACGGTCGCTTTTTCTACGTCGATAATTTTTATTAATTGCTTTATCTTTGTACATATTGTTATCTGCTTCAACAACTAACTCATCTAACGTTTTACTTTCGTTAGCTGAGTTAAATGAATAGCCATAACTAAACTTTAAGTCTTTTAAATAATGGCTAATGTGCATTGGATTTTTTAACTCTTCATAAACCTCTTGTTTTAATCTAAGTAAATCCTCCTCAGTATGGCCCTCAGAAATAATGAAAAATTCATCGCCCCCAAACCGAGAAACTAAACTGTTTTGAAAGACATTAGTTAAAACTTTACTAAACCCTTTGATTACTTCGTCACCTTCCTGGTGACCATATAAATCATTAATTTCTTTAAAGTTATCTAAATCAATCATAATTAAAGAAAATTCTTTTTGATGATCGATTAAACTGTTTAAATATTCGTTAGCTTTTGCCCGCGTAAATAAATTAGTTAAATAATCCCGAGAAGTTCCAACTGTTTCTAAGAAAACATAAGCTACTACTGTTCCTAGCGCAAACATTGGCCAAATTAATAATACCCCTAAATAACTCATTTGAATTATTGCCCCTAAAGCCGGTAAAAGCATAAAAACTGATACTCCTAAAAAGACATCTTGATTAACAATTTTACGATATTTATAAGCAACAAAAATTGTGTAAATTAGTAACAAATACATCGTAACAACATTAACCCAAATAAAGGGTTCTCTACTATAAATATTCTCAGCATTTATCGAAAATAAAACTGGATGAAAAAGATTAATTATTGATAAAACTGCCCCAACGTAAACCGGGTAGAAATAATAGTGTCTTCTTTTAATTCTTTCAATTGAGTTAAAAATTTTATAATCGATATAACTAGCCCATAAACTTCCAATTATAGGAGTAAATAAAACTAAAATAAAATTAAAAGTAAAATTTAAATACCAAGCAGCTGTTCCATCAACACCATCAAACGCCCATGATAATAATTCTAAAACTATCATTAATAAATTAGTTATTAAAATTAGTTTATACATTTTCGATGAAAAAGTATAAACGTCTTTTTTTAAGTGAATTATTACAAGCATAATCAATAGTAAGAAAACTGTATAAAAATTAATGTCGTATTTAATAAATAAATCAGCCCCCACGAAATCACCCTATTTCTTTGATATCTTTTTATTTTTGTAATATAGTAATAAATCTGTAGAAACCATTAATAAGTTAATCACATATAAAATCACAACAAAGTCAAAACTATAAAGTAATTTATGAAGAATACCAAACAAATAGCCGATTATTACAACGTATAAAAATAATAAGCTTTTTCCTTCAATACTTTGACTCTTAATACTTTTGTAAATCGCTGTTGGCCAGGCAAATCCAAAACATATTAACATCCCAATTTCGAATATACTCATAATGACTCCTTAATTAGTCTTTATTTTCTTCGTTTCCTCTTACTAAATCAACTTCGAACATCTCACTTAAATAAACATCTAATTCCTCACCATTTAAAAAATAATTGTAAATTAATTGCTTCGTTGATTTTTCAAGTCCAATCACAACAGTGTTGTGATGAATTGCTGAATCATATTTCAAATCTTCTAGTTCGCTAGCAGTGAACTGATCTTTTACTAATAAAATAACTTTTACATAAGAAGCATTCGCAAGTTGTCCAGATAACTCATTTGATAATTCCCGAGTTGTTAAAGTAATTGCTTCATTCTCGTTATCACATAAATAAACTGCAAGACCTATTCCTAAAATACTATTTTCAATCTTAGTTTTTGCTAAAATATAGACATTTGTTTTTATTAATATATCATAATTATATTCATATAAATTTTCATAAATATCACCACTAAAAAACTCAATAACATTATCATTTATCGGAAACTTTTTCATTAATTCAATTCTCGCGAAATCAGCTTTTTTTCTTGTGTAAAAGATAAAATCAAAGAAAACTAATTTGTATAAAAAGTACATCACAAAGCCAATTAATACTAGATTTGCAAAATAAGAATAAATTGGATAAATAAACATTAATACAATTAATAATCCAAAAATTAAGCAATATAATCCTGTATATAATTTTGCTTTTTTGGGAAAGTTTTCCGGTTTTTCTGCATAATAAACATATCCTTCTTTTGTCATAATTTCAACTCCTCAATTATTTATTATAACTGTTTTGAAGTCCAAAGTAAATGGAATATTTTACTAATATTTATCTTGTATTACTCGAAGCAAACTTGCTCCAAAACGATCTAATTTTATAATAAAATGACGATTGTCATAATCAAACTCTAAATCTCTTCTTAAAGTGATTATAGGATTATGAATATCTTTTAAATCAATTATTTCATTCAACGCTCCACTGAAGTAATATTTTTCTTTTTCATATCTTAATTCTACTTTCCCAACCGGGATTCTAGCGTCATCTCTAAAACGTAAATAATTTAAAAATCCAGAACTTTCAATCGTTACATTTCTAATTTTTTCCCCCAGAGGCTTTTGAAATTTATCCCAATCTACAAGATTATCATATTTAAATCCATGTAAAAAGCCATAATCATCTACATATCCTTCTGTCTTACAGTTTGAACATTTCAAAGTATTTCCGTCTGTTACAAGAGAATTAACTGCTTCACATTCTGGACAAATGTATAAAACATTTTCTAACCCTTCAGCTAGTTTTTTACCAGGATGTTTAATCATTACTTTACGTTGGTATTCCCAATCATTATTGTAAAGGGCTTTATAAATCTTTTCATGAATTTCTTCAATTGACATATCCTTTAATTTTTCTTTAGTGATCGTTAATTCGTAATTAAGTTGTGCTCTGCGGTTTTTTCTTTTACCAGTAGCCCATCTTGGCTTTGATAAATATCCCCCTTTAACATTACAAGTAAGCACATCTACTTTTAATTTCTTAATTAGTTTCATTGTTGAATCTTCAATATATTGCGTTGAACCATAAAAAGTCGTATTCCCTTCAGGAAAAATTAAAACTGGGTAACCTTTTTTAACAGCTTTAATTAATCCTCTTGCTGTTCTTAAATCGCTTTTACCTTTACTCTTAGGAACAATATGAGCACAGTATTTAAAAAGAAATTTAGTTGGTTGTTGCGTAAAAAGCGTTTGTGAAGCAACAACAGATGAAGCTACCCAAAACCTTAAAGGGACTTGTAATGCATCAAACATATAAGTATGATTGGAAAGCATAAGATAAGGTTTTCTAGTTTTAAAGTTTATTCCTTCTCCCACATTAATTTCAACTTTCATATCAAAAAACATCCAACTATGAACCAATGGCCTAATTAGATGTAAGAAAAAGTCAATAAAATAATCTCTAAATGTTTTTTTCATAATGAACCTCGCTCTTATGTTATACAACTATTCTACATTATTAGATAATGATATTCAAGAATGATTATTATCCCGCTGTAAAACCAGTTATTTTTGTTTAAAATCCTTTTTAAAAGAGAAAGATTATCACTTTAATTGTGTAATTAGCGGATTATGACTATAATGAGACTACACTAAGATGGAGGTGTAACAATTGAATTTGATTATTAAACAAGGTAGCAACCGTTTTTTCATTGGTGAAAGTGAAGATAATGATCTTGCGAGGATTACTTTTTATTATGAACAAGAAAACGTAATTGTAATCGATCATACATTTGTGGCTGTTGAACTTCGCGGTAAAGCAATTGCTGCTAAGTTACTAGCTAAAGTAGTAGAATTTGCTAAAGATAATAACTTACTAATTATTCCAGAGTGTTCTTATGCTGTTGTTAAAATGACCAGAAATGATGAATATAAAGATATCTTATATAAACAATAAAAAAAAGTGCGTGAGCACTTTTTTTATTGTTTTTTTACGGTAACAAACTAAAGGAAATACTATATGAATAATTTGTTAAATCTAAATCTCCTTTACTTACTTGACTTTCAATTGAATCTTTATCTAAATAACTAAACAGTTTATCTAAAATATCTCTTGATAATGCAATATCATTAATATCATAAGTATCTAAAGTTAATGAAATTCCGAAGTTAATATAATCGATATCAATATCAAAATAGAAATCAAAAATAGTATTAACCCCTATAAACTTTTCAGAACCTAAAGAAACATGGATAATTAATTGATCATCATCACTTAATTCTGCCCAAATATAATTAACGTAATAATTATCTTCATGAATGATAAAGTTACATTCAACGGTATCACAGTCTCCTAGTGGATCATAACTACTATTGATATTATCACGAATGGAATCTAAGATAATTAAATTAATAACCTCTTCAACTACGGTATATTCATTACTAACAGAAGTAACGAATAAATCAAATAATTTTGTATTAACAACAGATAATAAGTCAGCATCTTCTTCATAGACATTTGTTGGTAATGAATCCTCAGATACATCTGCTTGAATTTTTGATTTTCCAACTAATAATAGCCCAAACAAAACGACTATTACCACTACTAATATTTTAATTAATTTCATATTTTCTCCAATCTCTTTTTTATTTATCCTTTATCTATAAAAGTATTATACCACACTCTTACATTTTACTTTCCCATTCTTGATAAAACTTTCTTAAAAAGTCCTCCATGTATTTAGTTTTTTCTTCTGCCATCAGCTTCCCTTTTTCAGTATTCATTAAAACTTTCAATTTAAGTAATTTATCGTAAAAATGAGCAATTGAATCTAAATGATCATTTTTAAAGGGGTTATAAATCATCCGGTTATTTTTACCACCATATGCGAAAGTCCTCGCAATCCCAATTGCTCCTAAAGCATCTAAACGATCAGCATCTTGAACAATTTTACCTTCTAAACTCACAGGAATATCGCCTTTTGAATAAGAAATAGTTTGAATGATATTAATGATTTCATTTAGTTCTTCAAGATAAGATGCTTCTTTAAGCTTTGCTTTTAATGCAGTTAGTGACTTTTCAACATTGTTACTAACTTTTTTATCAATCAAATCATGAGTTAAGGCAGCTACCTTAATAATCTCTTGATTAACATTTTCATTTTCTGCGATTTTTAAAGCATTATTCATTACTCTGTTAGCGTGAAAATAATCGTGGCCAGTAGTTTCGTTACTTAAAACCTTTTTAACATAATCATCTATTATTTTAATATTATTAGGCATTTTTTTATTACCTTTAACGAACAAAATTCAAGATATTAGAAAACAAGGCATCTTTATAACTTTTTTCACTATAAATATGGTCGCCACCTTCAACTGTAATTAAAATTGCTTTCTTAATTTTTTCTTTAACTTTTAAAGCATTCTCATAAGGAACAGCCAAATCCGCAGTTCCTTGAATAATAAGGGTTGGAATATCTAAATTAACAATGTTTTCAAATAAGTCAATTTCTTCAACACTTTTCTTAAATAACGGACTAATCTCAAGTGATTTATAACTCGCATTCCCAGAAGGTAAAATCTCGCTAATTTTAAAAATCTCATTTGTTAAATCTGCCATATTAATTGCTGGAGAAACTAAGATTAGTTTTGCGATATCTTCACTCGCTAAAGCAATTGCTAAAGCTCCACCCATTGACATTCCTTCTAAATAGATATGATGATATCCTAAAGATTTTACGTACTCAATTATTTTCTTTCCTTGCACAATTAAATCATAAAAATCCATATCTTCAAAAAAGCCATCACTATCACCACTTCCGTAATAGTCTAATCTAATTGAATCAATGTTAAGTTTATCAAGCAGTTTTGCTTGATAAGAAAACATAAAATATGATTCATTTTTATTTCCTGTAAACCCATGAAGAAAAATAACAATTGTGTTTGCTTTGTTATCATGATGTAATCCTCTAATAAATCCTTCTTTATGTTTTAACTCAACATATTTAACCAATGTTACCACTCCCTATTATTAGTTTTTTTATTTTAATGCTTCTACCATTTCTTTAATTGAAACTCCGTGATATCTTAAATTTTTAACACTCCCTACTTTAATTGCTTCACTATGACAAAAAGCCATACACCTTAAGCATTGAATACAAGCAACACTGTCGACTGTTTTTGGATAGTTTGTTTCTTCATCTTTAATAATATGGCCTGTTGGACAAATAGCTGTACAAATTCCACATTGATTACAAAGTTCTTCATTGATTATTACTGGAACAAATTTATTCATAATTTTACTAACAAAGTTAGATTTACTAGGGGCTGCCATCAATGTAGAATAAAAGGGAATATCTTTAAACTTTGTTTCGTTATTTAATAAATCTCTAACAAATTGTTTTGCTTTAATAATCCCTTTTTCACGTTTTAATTGATCTTTTTCAAGATTTACTTTTCGTTTAGAATAATTATTAGGCATTACAATTTCAATTGCTCCTAAAGGAAGGTAATTTTTCTTTTTAAAGATTCTTTTAACTGGACCTTTAACTCCCCCTGAATACATCATTAAAGTATCTACAAAAAAGACTCCTTGCTTTTTTCCTTCTGGAAGATTATTTAAAAAATTCCAAACTAATGGATTTAAGCCTTGTTCATAAACAGAAACAACAAATCCGTTAATTACAAAGGGATCTACATCACTAGCTTTAACTTTGTCCATCGGAAACATCATAACTGTTTTATTAGCAGCTTCAAGTTCGGCTTTTATTGTTTGACAAACTAGTAAAGAATTTCCAGATCCAGAAAACCAATAAAGATGATATTTATCCATTTTTATACCTCCTTTAATAATTAATTTAATTATAACATACCTTCCTTATTGTAAAAAAGACTATTAAAAAAGAAACTATCAATTAAAAAATTAATAGTTTCTTTAACATCTTATTTTACTTTGCCAGCTTTCATTTTACTAAAATGTTGAACCCCATCAAAATACTTAGGTTGGTTTTCCCCTTGAATTAACGGTAATACATAATCTAAAAATTCATCAGTAACAAAGTTTCCTTCTTTATTAATCATGCTTTTAGGAATGATTTTTTCTTTATTCGCAATCATGCTTAATTGTTTTTTACCATAAGTAACCTTATATGGTGAAGAAGTTACACGTTCAATTGTAACCATTACTCCACTTTTACCACTTAAGGCATATTTAACTGCCATTCTACCAACTTCAATAGCTTCATTAACATCTGTTAAACTTTGTAAATGCGCAGCTGAACGTTGAGTAGTTCCTAATTCAATATTTCTTGAAGAAATTCGCATTTCATTATTAACAATTTGGGCAAGTTTCGAACTAACTCCCCCAAGTTGAAAATGTCCAAAAGCATCTTTCAAGGCTGAACTTGAACTAATGAAAATACCATCACTATTAGCGAGTCCCTCCGAAACAGCTATTAAACATTGTTGCTTTTTCTCATAGACTTTTTTGACATCTTTTTTAAATTTTTCAACAGAAAACGGTACTTCTGGAAGATAAATTAAATCTGGTCCAAACCCATTTTTTGTCGCAACAGCTGAAGCCGCAGTAAGCCAGCCAGCATGTCTACCCATGATTTCAACAATCGTTACTTTTCCTTTTGGATAAGCAAACATATCATAACTTACTTCCATCATAGTATTAATAATAAATTTCGCAGCACTCCCATACCCTGGAGTATGATCAGTAAACGGTAAATCATTATCAATCGTTTTTGGAACCCCAATAACGCGAACATCATAGCCAACATGTTTCATATATTCCGAGATTCTATCACATGTATCCATTGAATCATTTCCCCCGTTATATAAGAAATAACGGATATTATATTCTTGAAAAATATAAAGTAAACGAACATAATCAGTATCGTCTTCTTTAAAATCTGCCATCTTATATCTGACAGATCCAAAAGCTGAACCTGGAGAATGTTTTAATAATTCAATATCTTCATCACTTTGTTCACTAATATAAATAAAGTCTTCATTTAAAGCGCCCTTAATTCCGTGATGCATCATTAAAACTTCTTTAATTGTATCTTGGTTTTCTAAAGCTTCTAAAATAACCCCATAAGCTGAAGAATTTATAACACTAGTTGGACCACCTGATTGTCCATATAATAAATTACCAACTAACTTTTTCATCATTACCACTCCTTAATCAATTAATATTATAATATCATATAATATAGAAAATAAAAGCAACCTTTTTAGATTTTCTTCATTTATTTAAAATTTGAAAAAAATAACCATGATAATTAAAAAAGGAAATTTCTAATTTCCTTTTTTAATTACTTTATTTTTACTTAATAATTTATAAATCTTTTATGATGTTGGTAAATCTCCAGTTGCTACATTTAAATCTGAAAAATCAAAGAAGTATGAATTATACCCTAAAAGTTCAGTATAAAATTCTACTTTATTAAGCTCAGTTGTTGGTACATCAACAATTTGTCTAATGTAATGATCATGACCATTAACTGGCTCATAACTTTTAGTAATTACTTGGTCTTCCCAGTTATATACATTAATCATATTTGAATTACTATCATATGAGAATGAATTATTAGCGTAAATTGCTCCAACACTACCATTAGTAGCATTAACACTCGCAGTTGAGAAACTATTTATAATTTTCCCATAATTGATTCCAACTAATCCCGCTGTTTTACCACCAGTTGCGTTAATGTCACCCATCGTGAACGTATTAATTAAAATTGTAAAAGCACTAACGCTATGGCCACTACCAAGTATACCACCAGTACCTCCATAGTAATTATTATTAGAACTATCAATATCCATTTCTGAATAACTATTCATAATGTAAGCACCTTGATCTACTGAATCAGTTGGACCGTAAAGATAGCCAACTAGTCCACCAGTATAAACAACTTGTGCTCCAGTATTAGTTATTGTAATATCACCAGTTGTATGTGAATGATTAATATTTCCGTTATTATCATAACCAATTAAACCACCAACTGATAATGAATAATCATCGTCATCTAAATAAACTGCGTTAATGTTAATATCAACATAAGCACTTGAATTTTTAACAACTGACATCCAACCTTCATAATATTCACCAATTAAACCACCGATTTGACCTTTATAAATCCCACTAACAGTAATCGATGATAAGCCAGTAACATGCACATTTTGAACTGAATAACTTTGTTGCCATCCCGCTAAAATCCCAACACTTGCTGTAGCATCTTCATTATCACTAGTAACATTAATACTAACGTTATGGAATGTTAAATCGCTAACATACACTCCTGCATATCCATAGAACCCAATATAAGCATAGTCTTCACTAGCGCCAATATTTTCATTAATTGTAAAGTTAGATAACGTAAAGCCATTACCATCTAAACAGCCACCATGTGCTTCAGCTTGTGTTCCTAGTGGTGTCCAGTTAACACCACCTAAATCAATATCATTCATTAAACGATAATGTCCTGTTGGAGTCATTGCTTGTAAATCAGCAACTGTATAAATATAAGTCATCTCATCAGCATCATAACCATAAGCACTTCCGAAATAAGGAACATCTAAAGTCTCATGGATTGTTTCACCATTTCTAGTAAACTCAATATAGCTTAATCCTAAAATATATTCTCCATCTCCAACAGTAATTGGTACTTTAATTAAGGTTGATGATAAAACTTCATAATCAGTAACATCACCATTGCCATTATAAACATTAAGTGCTGTTACATCTAAATTATATTCATTTTCTAAATGAACATACACATAAGTATCTTCAAAAGTATTTCCCCCATCACCAGTAATTTCAATAAATGGACTTCCACCAACTGGATTAGTTGTAATATCAATTACTTTTACAGTTGCATCATCTGGCACAATTGTTCCTGGGACATATACTTCTACTATAACCTCAGTATCAAGATTATAAATATATTCTGTTTCATTAACTGTCGTTCCAACATTATCTAAATTGAAATGATAAGTTCCGGCAGTTCTAATTCCCATATCAATATAAATTCTATCTAAGTTACTTGGGAATTTAAATGTTTCATAACGAACACCATCAATTGTCACAAAATCAATATTCATTTCATCATCATTAGCTAAATCAATTTGTAAAACAACATTATCCCCATCAAAGACCATTTCTTTTGGAACAAAAGCATCTAACTCAACTATTGCTGGCGTTGTAAAACTAATTGAAGTCATTAAATCGTCAACATACGGATATTCCTCATTTAGATCATAACTCATTCTAAATTCTAAATAATGATCACGATTAGGTTCAACTCCGGCATCAAAAACAATTGTATTATGGCCTACTACATATGAAACATCTTCAACTACACCATACCCACTTCTAAGTCTTAAGAACCCTGATGTAAAGGCGTTAGTTTCATCTAAGATATCAAAATCAACTGTTACAGTTGTTTCTGTGTAAGAATAAACAACATTATCAATAATTGGAACATCTTTAATAACAGGTCTTAACGTAATTGCTGAAACACTAGTCATTTGCATAGTATATCTTTCACCAGTTGCATCAACATAATAATCAGCGAAAATCTTTAAAATATAATCTGTTTCCGGATCTAAATCTTCAACAAATAAAGTCCCATTATCATTTGTAAACCAAACAACGTTTGAATAAGTTCCGCCATGCCATACTTGTGCAAAGAACCCAACCGTTGTAAAGCCATCAGTATCCCACTCCGCATCACAAGTAATATATGTATCAGAAATATCACAGCTAATGCTATCTAAAGAAGGCATTGGTGGTGTTAAAGTTGAAAAATCTAATAATTCTATTGAAACAACAATTGGAGTAAATTCACCATATGGAATATAAGTATATTCAACTACTAACTTATAAGGATTCGCGTAAAATAAATCTTCAAAAAGATGGTTATTAATCCCATTAGTTAAATCCCAAGTTACTTCTTGATAATCATCTTCATAAATAACGGCTTGAATAGCAGTAATTTGAGAATGTTCATCAGAAACATTAATAACAGTATCTAAGAAATCAATTCCAATTTCTGAACTAACTAACGTAACTGTCGGAGCTGAAGCATCTAAAGTAGTTGTACTAAGACGATAATCTCCCATTGATTCGACAATCCCGTTTAATAAATAGTCACCATCAATAACAACTGTGTATTCTGTTTGTGGTAATAATCCTGTAAATTCTAAAACTGTATTCCCAGCAGTAAAATTAATTTCACTAACTAAAGCAGCTCCGTTATATAATTTAGCAACATGTGTTGTTAATTCATCATAGTTACTATCAACATCTAAAGAATATGTTAATGATGATTCAGTTACTTCTGTTAAAGCTAATGAAACACTAAAATCTAATGGGTTAGGATTAATCACATTTACTGTTCTAATAACACTAACATATGTTCCATTAATAGTTGTACTATAAGTAACATAGTATTCACCAGGAATACTAGTTTCAACATTTGATTCAGTTTCAATAACAGCGTATTGATCTCCAATAACAATTGCTCCTGGATCAACAAATGTTGTATTAATATCAACATTCATTTCACTATCTCCAACTAAGGCAAGAACTGGTTGAATATCACTAATTATTGCTGTTGTAATATTTAAGTGGTAATCACCAATTGAAACAGAAGAACCATCTACAAGGTATGAACCTTCTAAAACAAAAGTATACTCAGTATCTGCAAGTAAATTTCTAAAAATCATTTCCGTAGTTCCATCTGCATAACTATATCTTGAGACAACATCATCGCCAAGATATAATACTCCAACTGGATCAATAATTAATCCATCTGGATCATCAACAGTAACTGAAACAATAATACTAAAAGCATTATTTTCAGTAACTTCAATATCTACATCAAACGGGATTTCTTCCCCATCAACATAAACAGTACGATGAGCATAAATCGTAGTTTCATTAAAGACTATTGTATAAATAACTACATATGTTCCTGGTATATCAACATTAACATTTGAATTAATAGATACTTCTAAATCTTGTTGTTCACCAATGATAGTAACTCCTTGTTCAACATATGCTTCTCCAACTTCAAGGTGAAGTTCATCATCCCCAATAAGTTCAAGTCTTGGATAGTCTTCCGGTGGTATAAATGTTGTTTTAGCGCCAAAGTTATAGTTTACTAAATTATAAGTTACGTTACCCTCAACATAAGAACCGGTAAACTCAAAACGATAATATGTCATATTTGCTAGACCGGTAAATTCTAAAACATTTAACCCGTTTTCAATTGGGTATTCCCCTATTTTTTCATCTAGTAAATATAAAGTTCCTTTTCCATCAATTAGCTTTCCTTCTTCATCATTAATAAAAACTGAAAAAGTTAACGCATTAGGTTCTGTTGATACTACTTCAAGATCAATATTAAAATCTTTTTCAGTATCACGAACAACCCTAATTCGGCGTTCAGCCGTATATGAGTGTCCTTCAAAATCAACACTATAGTAAATGTAGTAAATACCATAAGTAGTATTATCTAATGTTGATTCAGTTGTTATATCTAAATCAAAATCACCAAGGAGAGTTACTCCTGGGTCAGTATACTCTTCATTTAAGCCGATTGTGACATCAATATCGCCAATTGGTTGTAACACTGGGATATTATCTGTTTCATCACCACTAAATAAATCACAACCCGCTAATGTAAATACTAGTAATGCGGTTAAAGCAAATAAAGCTTTTTTCATAAATATATTCCTCCTAAATACAATTATTTCATTAATTCCTTAATAATAATTATACTATAAACATATAATTTAATAAACATATTATATTGTGAATTTAATAATTGAAAATCAATCAAATAAAATAGTTTCTATCTTAAACTATAAACGATATTTATTATTTCCTTTTGATAGGATAACTTTTAAAAAAGAAAACAGCTTTTCTTCATTAAAAAGAAATAACTGTTTTATTTACTAACTATTTTATTTTTGAGGTGGTCTTGGTCCAAAATATTGGTAATACCATGTTTCAATTCTACCGTTATAAAGTTTTCTTTGGCGATCAGCCTTTTTCTGATAAGCTGTTTGAAATCCCTTAAATGCCGTTAAAATATAAACAGACCATGTATCTAAAGCATTAAAAGTTTTTCCGATATCTTGATACAATTTTTCAATATTTTCACTTTTTGATAATCTTTCTCCATAAGGTGGATTAGATATAATTACCCCATAATCATCTTTGTATTTAACATCTCTAAAATCTCTTTTTACAAAAGTAATACAATCATCTACCCCTGCTTCTTCAGCATTTTCAATTGCTCCTAAAATATTAAACTCATCAATATCTGATGCAAAAATGTTAAGTTCAACGTCATGATCAATTGCTAAGTAAGCTTTTTTGGTTTCACTTTTCCAAACTGAAGGATCAATAAAGTTCCAATGTTTCGCATCAAAATCACGACTTAGTCCCGGAGCAATATTTCTTCCAATCATCGCTGCTTCAATCGCAATTGTCCCTGAGCCACAAAAGACATCATATAATGGTCTTTCTTTATTCCAGTAACTGAGTAAAACTAACGTAGCACCAAGAGTTTCTTTTAAAGGTGCTTTCACTCCTCTAACGCGGTACCCTCTTTTATGAAGACCAGCTCCTGATGTATCTAATGTTAAAGTTACTGTATCTTTTAAAATGGAAACAAGAATATTATGATTTGCTCCAGTTTCTTCTAACCAAGAAACCTTATAACTTGCTTTTAGATTCTCCGCTACGGCCTTTTTAACAATTTTTTGGCAATCAGTTAAACTATAGAGTTTTGATTTAACACTTTTAGCGTTAATAATAAACTTACCGTCTTTTGCGATATAGTTAATCCAAGGAATTTCTTTAGTCTTATCAAATAACTCATCAAAAGAAGTAGCTTTAAATTCAGCCACTTTAAGTAAAACTCTATCAGCTGTTCGCAACCAAAGATTTGCTTTTGCAATTCCAAAGGTATCACTCAAAAAAGTAACCTTCCCATTTTCAGTTTGTAAAATCTTAAATCCTAAATTTATTAGTTCTCTTTTAACAACCCCTTCAATCCCGAAAGTTGAGGTTGCAATCAATTCATATTGTTCCATATTGTCTCCTTAATAAACTTTTATTCTTTTATTAGTTCATCAATAACTGATGAGTACTCCGTTAAAGCTTTAAGTCCATGATTATTCAATTGATAAACTCCTCTCTCAACCCTATCAAACCAATGATAATAATTCTTTTGTAAGATTGATGAAGTCTTATAACTATTAGTAATTTTCTTAATTTCTTTAAGCGGTAATTTACCATCTTTCAAACTATAAGCAATCATAATTGCTTGTTCTTTATAAGCAGTAATTATTTTTGTTTTATTCACCCCTGCAATATTTAAAGCCGTCTTTCTACTCTTAAATTCTTTTAAAAGTTGCTTTTGTTTTTTCTTATTTTTTCTAAGCTGATACGGCAACGGATCAATTAATATTTCTAGTGAATCATCTTCTAATTTAACAAAGATTAATCCTAGTTCAAGTCTTTTTATTAAAGCTAGTTTTTCTTTAAATTGTCGACTTCTTAATTGTTTGAGTGTTGGTTTTAAAATTGCGAGATAAACATAGTCCGTTAGTTGTTGACGTTTTATTCCTTGATACATTAATGTCGTATTTAAAGTTTTCTTCATTTCAATAATAATTGTTAGTTCATCTTTAAGAGCTACAATATCAGTATTCAAGACTTCAGCTTTAATATCATAACCTAGCCTTTCAAAATAATTTTTAATACTTTTAAACATTGCTTGTTCTAACATTTTTATCTCCTTTTGCTTTGAGATTTTATTACTGAAATACTGGTTTTATTATAGCATAATCCTTTTTTTATAACAATCTAATTATCACATAGCTACGTTTAAAAGAAAAACAAAAGGCGAACCATATTGTTCGCCTTAAATAAACATTTTTTAAAGATTTGTTTAATGATTTTCAATTTTATTTTGTGGTTTTTTGATAGTCTTAACAAGTAGGTAGATAATTCCAATATTCATAGAAAGCAATAATAATCCTACCGGATTTCTTAAAATATTAACTGCATATCCTACATAAGGGATTACCATCACAACTCGACCTTCAATATCCTGATATGTTATCTCAACACTATTATTATTTGCATCTTTCCAATCATCATAATCTCCAGCCGCTTTAGTCGCTCCTTGAGTTTTATAAATAAGTGTAGTTCCATCATTTTGAATATCGCCAATATAATGAGTTACTTTACTTTTCGCTCCAAGTTCAGGAAGGTAAACACTAAAAGTAATTGCATCTCTTACTTTTAAATCTTCTTCTTTTACTTTTCGAATAATTATTAAATCATTAACCATAATATCTGGTTCCATACTTGATGTTACTACTATATAAGAATTAAATCCTAAAAGTTCAGTAGTTTTTTCAGGGATAAAAACCTTAATTAAAATATAACTACTTAAATAAACTACGAAAGCAATAAACAATATATTCTTAATCTTTTTCATAACTATACCTCTTATTAATTTCCTAATTAGTTCTATTCTTCTTTATTTATTAAAATAAAATAATATGAATAAAGTAAAATGCCCTGAGTTATGGCAATAAAGATAAAGCCTTTTAAAAAAGATGATGCAAAATAAATTGTTCCAAAGAAGTTAGCATCATTAAGATAAATTCCAACAACAGCATCTTCACGGTATGTACTCGCTACTTCATAATCATATGATGTCTTAATAGTTTTAGTAATATGATCTACTGAAACAACAGTTTCAACCCAATAAACATCAAGGTTAAAATCACCATCAACAATCACTTCATCTCCAATTTCGATATCATCTAGAGCTACCTTTTTATATTTAACAACCCTAAGTTTCAAACTCTGATCTAATGACTGTCCTGGGTAAACAGCCTGAGTATAAGCATTATTAAAAATTTTGTAATTATATGTTTTATCAATTAAATATATTGTCATAATACTGATATTTAAAAATAAAAGTAATCCAAAAATAAAAAATCCAATCTTAACATACTTGCGTTTTTGTCGTCTAGATAGATTTTTTAAATTATTGATTTTTTGTTTAAGCTTTTTTATTAATTCCTTTATTTTCATATAAATCACTTTATTCCAGTTTTATTTATTTTTCCTCTTTATCTACATCTTTTATGACCTTATTCTCACCGTTTTTAACTAAATAAACAATTCCTGCAGCTATACCAATATTCACAACAACTGCCGCAATCCCAAAGGGACTTTTAAGAAACTGCACAATGTATCCCAATTTATTAATTTTAAAAACATATTGGCCTAGCACATCATCTGCGCCAATTACCCAATAATCAGGACTAACAGTTTGTCCTTCTTCAAAGTAACGGTGCGTTCTAATGATAGTTTCACCTTCATTATTTTCTGCGATTGAATAAATATAATGAGTTACTACTTCTTTTTCACCATCATAATTAATATCAGCCATAAAAGTAATAATGTCTTCTTCTTCTAAATCTTCTATTTTAGGGTTTTTAACAATAATTAAATCATTAACATTAATATATGGTTCTAAACTATTAGTAATAACTACATAAGGTTTAAAGCCAAAAACTTTAACAGTTTTATCCGGCATAAAAATTGCTATTGAAATATAAAATACTAAAACACCCGCTACAAAATAAAATAAACCAGTTTTAATATACTCAATATATTTCTCTTTATTAGTTTGTTTATCCATTTTTTTCTCCTCACAACTTAATTAATAATTTATTATACCATAAACTATTCTTAGTTTAGAAGGATAATCTCATCCCTATAATAGTGAAAAAACCATGAATATCTAATAGTCACTATAAATGCACTTTTAGGTTATCATGGTTTTTAGTCACTTTAATCATCATTAGTTAATTTAAATCCTCTTTAATTTAAATTAATTATTAGTCTACTGTTACTGTAAATGTAATAGTAACTGTTAATGTTTCATTAATTACATCATCATAAATAGCTTCACTTGAAGGTTCTTGATCAAAGACAACTGTAACAACAACATCTTGAGCAGCTTCTCCTTCAGTAATAGCTCCATCACCTGTTACACTAAATGAGAACATATCATCTAATTGTGCTGAAGTATAAGTATTCCCTGACATTGAATATTCAACTGTTACTGCTAAAGTTCCAGCATCTCCAGCAAATTCTGCTGCAGTAGTATCCCATTCAACAGGAATAGTCCATGTAGCTGTATCATCTGTTCCATCACTTCCTCTACCTGAAGGAATTAATGCATCACCTGTTGAAGTTTTAGCTCCTAAAGTAATTGTAGATGATGCTGCTGCACCTTCACCAATAGTAACTGTTGCTGCATAATCAGTTGTAGCTCCATTTAATCCGCTTGCCCAATAAGCAAATGTTCCTGTAGTAACAACTACAGCTAACATTAATAATAATCCAATTCCTAATTTTCTTTTTTTCATCATTTTTATAATCTCCTTTAATTTTTCTCTTTTTTAGTTTTTTTGTTTTTCTATTTTGTGTTCATTATTTCTAAATTGTGTTTATTACTCAATTGCTTCTTTTTTTACTAATTCAAATCCTAATGTGAAACTAATTGTCTTCCCAATCAAATCTTCATAAGTTTGAATGGAATTATTGACATTTACTAAATCTATATTTAAACCTCTTGATATTGCTTCATCCATATCTATTGGTTCTAACAACTCAACAATAACAATGATTCTGATTGTATCGTTAAATAGATCCAAGTCTGCCCCATTCTCACTTCCCATAACTGTTACTTTAACTAGATGACTATATGTATCATCACCGTCAATTAACAAATCATTTACTGTAATCCGTAAGGTAACTTGGTTTAATAGTTCTTTTGATACTCCAACGTCGTAATGTAATTCAACCTTTTCGACATCACCAACAGCTACTGCGTAACCTGCTGGTACTAAGTTTAGATTCCCATTATCAATATTTAAGTCTGTAATTAAAAGCTGTACAGGATTTCCAATGGTAATCACTTCAACTTCATCAGTTACTGTTACTTCTTTCCAAAATGCAAAAGCTGATGTCATTGTGAATGTTAGTCCAACAACCAAGAGTAATAAAGTACCTACTCGAACTGATTTGAAGCTAATCATACTTTATCACTTCTCCTTTTAAATATAAAAAACTAACAATGTGAGTTGTTAGTTTAAATTTTTACAGATTATTTAACCTTTAAAAACTTAACCAACTGATCACATCACATGAGAGCTGGCTACCATTTTACAGGTCCTATAGCTTTGCGTATTTAAGTTTCCTTAAACTTGCCTTTACATTTTTTAATTCTTGTATTTTTTTGATTATGCTACATATAATATAGTATGAAACACCATTTGTCAATAAAAATGAGCTGTAAAGTATATCAAAATAGTTTTTACAACCACTTTGATACGCTCTACAGCCGTTTTTTTATAAAATATTTTTTTATTTTTTTGACTATTTACATAGTATTAGCAGCATTTAATCTGTACTTTCAAAGACAATTGTGAAACTTAATTGTTGTCCAGCAATTTCATGAAACTGTGCTTCAGATGGTTCATCCATTGTCAAAATTACAGTGATATTCATAAAATATCCAGCTTCAGTTTCGTCAAAAATCTCAAGTTGTAGATGACTATTTGATGAAATCCCAACCTTGTAATTGAAATTAAATAAATCTTCAATTTCACTAGAGACCCTTTGATCATTTATTTTAAGATCATCAACATAATACTCTACAGAAACTCCATATTGAACAAAGATAGTATATGTAAAAGTAATTTCTTCAACATCATTTACTCCTAAAATTACTCCTTTTGGAACAAGTTCTTTTCCAATTGATGAATTCATCTTTTGAATAAAGACAATTTGATTGTTTTCAGTTGTAATTTTAGGCACATCAACATCTGATGCTATAACATAAAGTTTAACTGAACTTAAAGAAAATAAAAAAATCAAAACCAAGCTTATAATCAGCTTTTTCATAATAGATCACTCCTTATAAATGCATTATGTAAGGTAACTGGCTATCTCATAATGAGACCCTCTAGTTTTCTGTCCCTGAATCACTTCAGGTTTAGCTTTGTCATACATCGACATCTATAAAACTATTATAGTTTCGATTTGACACCCTAATACTAGCACACTTTTATATGTATTTCAAATATTTAAGGGCTTTTTTATAAAATTAGACTTTTATGAAACAAAAAGGACTATTTGTTTATTAAATTTAGTAAAATTTATCTATTTGATAGTGTTTAACGTAATCTATTCATTCTTATGTTATACTATATCTTGAAGGAGTGATTTAAACAATGGCTAAAAAAGAATTATTAGAAAAATACGCTAAACTAGTAGCGGAAGTTGGTGCTAATGTCCAAAAGGATCAACTAGTAGTAATTAACGCATCTACCGATAATAACGAAATCGCAAGACTAATTGTAAAGGCGTGTTATATTGCTGGTGCTAAAAAAGTTGAAGTTCAATGGAACGATGCTTATGTTTCAAGATATGGATATGATTATATGTCAATTGAAACCTTAGAAGAAATCCCTCAGTGGAGTATTGAAAAAAGTAAATACTTTATTGATCAAGGTGGTTGTATCATCAGTATTACTTCTCCTGTTACTGGTATTAATAAAGGGGTTGATTCCTTAAAACTTCAAAAAGCAGGAATGGCTCATATGAAAGCTTTTAAATTTGTCTCAGATTATGTAATGGGTAACGGAACGCAATGGACTGTTGTTGCTGCGCCTAACAATGTGTGGGCAAAAAAAGTCTTCCCAGATTTAAATGAAGAAGACGCTTATGAAGCATTATGGGATGCTATCTTGAAAGCAAGTAGAGTTACAGAAACAAATGATCCAATAAAAGAATGGGAACAACATAATAAAAAATTATTATCTCATAATAAAGTTTTAAATGATTTCCAATTTGATAGTCTTCATTTTAAAAATTCTTTAGGAACAGACTTAACAATTAAGTTAGTTGAAAATCATATTTGGGCAGGGGGAGGAGAAACTTCTAATAAAGGAGTTTACTTTAATCCAAACATTCCAACTGAAGAAAACTTTACAATGCCTTATAAATATGGTGTAAACGGTAAAGTTGTCGCAACTAAGCCACTTAACTATCAAGGTAATTTAATTGAGGATTTTTACTTAGAATTTAAAGAAGGTAAAGTTGTAAAATATGATGCTAAAAAAGAAAAAGAAACTTTAAAACGTTTATTAGAATTTGATGAAGGTAGTGTCTACTTAGGAGAAGTTGCTTTAATTAGTTATGACTCTCCAATCAATAATACAAATATCTTATTCTTAAATACCTTATTTGATGAAAATGCTTCATGCCACTTAGCACTCGGCAGAGCGTATCCAATGAATGTAGAAGGTGGGACTAAAATGACTGAAGAAGAACTAAAAGCAGTTGGTTCTAATCAATCAATGGTTCATTCTGACTTTATGTTTGGTAGTAAAGATATGCAAGTTGTTGGTACTAAAAAAGATGGTAGTAAAGTCGTAATCTTTAAAGATGGCGATTTCGTAGTTTAAAAAAGTTAACTCTTAAAGATATCAAAAACACTCTAAGCCACAAATGGTTTAGAGTGTTTTTTTTAATTAATATGTTTTTTAGTCACCTAAATATTCTTCAAGAGCTGCCTCGTAAATTGGTTTAATTTGATCTACTACTGTTCTTGATGTTCCGTTTTTAATTCCACTATTAATATTAATATTCCATGAATCTGCCGAGAAAGGACTAATTGTCATTGCTGAAATTAAATCAAAGTAAATTTTATCATATACTTGTAAATATGCTTCAACATAAATTTCATCATCAAATTTAGTTAATAATAATAATTCGTATTCATCAGCTAATTCTTGTTCTGTTTTCCATAGTTGCATTTCATTCCATACTTGGAATACTAGTTCTTCACGTTCAGGTGTCATTCCAGATGCCATAACAAGTAAAGCAACACCATTAACTGGAGAAACATAATCTCCTTCAAAATCATCAGCTACAGGGAATGGAACAAATCCAAGTTCAAATGGAAGAGATCCCCATCTATTATCTGCTGATACAAACCATAACTCACCAGGATGCATTGCGACTTTCCCAGCCATCCATTCAGGGCTACCTGCATCGTAATGAGGACTTAATTCAAAGACACCCTTACTATATAAATTAGTTAAGAAATCATATGTTTCAAGGGCAGGATTTTGAGTAAACGATACTCTACCAGTATTAGCGTTAATTAAACTACCACCGTTAAGCGGAATCATGTTTTGGGCATAATAAGATAAAATCCCACCAAGAGCGTACATATCATCGCCTTGTGCTGATAATTGAGTTTGTACATCAGTTGCCCAAACCTCAAAGTTAGACCATGTCCAATCTCCATCTAAATACATTTCAGTAGGATTATCTACTCCTAAGTTTTCAACTAAATCAGCATTATAATAAAGCCCATAAGAAATTTGTACTTGGCCATTTCCAAAACCATAAACATCGCCTTGGTAACTACCGATTTCTAAATATGAATCATCAATATGACTTCCATATTCTGACATATAAGGAGATACTGATGCAATCGCATCACCCATTACTAATTGTTGAATCCAGTTACTTGCTACCCAGTATAAATCAGCTAAATGATCACCTGAAACAGATGATTGAATAATTGATGTAACTCTACTAGGTCCCCAAGCTGCGCTTGGTGAATATTGTTCAAAAACAATATCAACATTTAATTCTTCTTCAACTTTTAAAATTTGAGCTTGTTTATCTAGTTGTTCAGTTCCAGAATAATTTTCATCAAATGGATCAATTTGAGAAACTGCTCCATGCATAATAGTAATTACTTCAGGATCATCTTTAATACATGTATCACCAACCAATGTGTAATGAATTGCACATCCTGATAAACTAATAACAACGATTGTTCTTTCAACAGAACTAATATTTCCATCTGAATCAGTAACTGTATAAACTAAAGTATAATTTCCTACTTCATCTAAATCAAGTTCACCCGAAACAATAATGTTCGCTGTTAAATCGCCATCTTTTTCATCAAGAGCACTAACTCCAGCTAATTGATCAAAAGTATCACCGACAGTTAATTCAACATCATCAACGCCACTAATAACAGCAGAATCTTCATTACTGCTAATATCAACACATACTCCGTTTTCTAAAACTTGCGTAGAAGTACATCCTGGATCATCAGTCTTATTCCCACAAGCTGCAAGTGATAAAACTAAAACAGCCAATGTTATAGTTACTACGATTTTCTTCATAAAAGGCCTTCTTTCATTTTTAAAATATATTATATTATACAACTAAACCTCTAAAAATTACATGGATAATTAGGTTCTTTCAATATTAAAAAAAATCTTTCATAAAAATAGTTGTAATTAAACAACTATTTTTTAGTTTATTCATTCATTAATTATAATACTTGTCTCTTTCAACTAAAATATAGTACAAAGTTAAAAAGCCAAGAAAGAAATATAAAACATAAACTCCATCATTGAAAAGTCGACTAATAAAAGCAAGATTCCAGTGGATATCACCACTACTTCCATAATCTGCAATTACTGCGTAAACAATCCAAATAATACTAGAGTATCTTAAGATTAATAAAACAGCCATTAACGATAACGATATCCCAATTCGTAAATCAAAATAATAAGTAGGTTCTAATGTTAAGCCAACCACAAATAAATAAAAAGTACTTAAGACTAAAATATAAACAGCTAGTCCAATAAACATATTAATTATCCCTGGAGGGTTAAAACTTGAAATACTCATTAATAAAAACGAAAAAGTAATAGTAAAAAAGACTAATGAAATATGCTTAATTACCGGAATAAATTCCATCGCTTTATACATAAAAATTGGAATTAAAATAAAACTCAAAAATTCTATTACCGCATAAAGAAATACACTTTGTACTCCTAAAGACATAAAAATATTTCTCAAAATAAAGTAAAAAAAGACAAAATTAGATAACACTATTAATGAGATTTTCCATCGTTTCATAAACTCACCTGCAATTTTATAATTTAAAGTTAGAACCAATTATAACATAAATTCAACATTAGCAATAATTAAAAGATAAACTTTAATATCTTTTAATTTTTAGAAAAATAGTTGGTAATAGTGTTAACGTTATTAATACACTAATAGTCATACTTACCCACATTAAGATTGAAACATTTAAATGAATACTTAATGGTGACAACATTAAAACACTTAATCCTAATGATATCCCTAATGCATTTGTGATAATTGGACGCGATGAATTATTATAAGCTTTTTCCACAGCTAATTTGCTAGATTTTGTTTCATTTAAGTAATGTTTATAAATACTACTAAAATGAACAGCATAATCAATTCCCACTCCAATAGTAATACTAAAGATAATTACTGTTGTAATATTTAAAGAAATTCCGCTTACCCCTAAGAAGCCATATAAAGCAATAACAGTTATAATAATCGGCAATAAACTATATCCTGCGATTTTAAAACTCTTTAAAGTGATAATTAAAGTTATTAAAACAACACTTAATGCTAAAAGAATACTATTTAGTTGCATTTGAGCAATATTTAAATTTAAATCCTTCATAATATATTGAACTCCGGTAACACTAGCATTACTATTTGAATGTTCAACAGTTTCTTCAATCTTATTTAAAGTATCATTTTTTAAATCATTCGGAAAAACTAATAGCCTAACAGTATTATCAGTAGTAGAAATCAAATTATTAATAACCCCATTCTCACCACTACTAACATTAGTATAAATGCCATTTAAGACCATATCATTTGGAATATCTCCATCATTATTAGCTTGATACATTAACTCCATGAAGGCATACGGATTAATAACTTTACTGACTTCATCAAGCTGATTTAGTTCTTCCACTAAATCATCAACCTCATTAAGGGCTGTTAATGAAATTGGCGTATTAGGAAATTCAATACTCACATAAATAGGAATACTTCCGCCATTAACATCTTTAATCTTAGAAGCATTAACATTAACAACTGTATAATCTTTATAAATCATTAACATATTAAATTCGTGTTTAATTTTAGAGAATGTAAGTAAAGAAAAAATTAAGATTACCAAAACAATTCCAAATGCTTTTATCCCCCATAATTTTTTAAGATAACTTGATAAATCATGTTTATGGTTCAATGGCTTTTTAGGAAGAATATCGATTTCCCTAACTAACAATAATGGTAGAACATACCAAGTAGCAATACCTGCAAAAAGAATTCCAACAGAAGAGTATATTGCTAAATCAATAACACTATTAGTTTGGATTGTTAAAAGTGATACAAACCCAACTATCGATGTTAATGTCGTAACAATCATTGGAACTCCTACTAAAGATAACGTCTTTTTTAAGCTTTTCAAGTTAGAATTACCTTCTAAAATAGAATCCTGAAAATGAGCCATAAAATGCAACCCATCTGCACTCCCGATAACAATTACTAAAATAGGAATAATTGCTGTTAACAATGTTACTTCTTGTCCACTCCACCCAATTAATCCAAACGTCCAAAGAGAGCCCATTGCCGCTGGTAAAACGCTTAAATAAGTTGGCTTAAATGCTCCCATTTGCCATCTGAAGATAAATAGAATCACTAAAATAGCTAATGGTGGTAAAAAGATTAATATTTTGATAATATAATCACTTATCTTTAATTGATTATACGAATCTCCTGAAATGTAGGAATCATAATCATAGCCGGCTAAAATATTCTCTAGTTGTGTAATATCTTTTCTTCCAAAATCATCACTAATAAAAACAGTAAATAAAGAATAGTAAGTATTATCCTCAACAATTAATGGCGAAAACTCACCAAACTGAGTATATATATTTAATAATTGATCCGGTGAAAAGTCTTCGTACGGTACAGCAACGTTATTAAGTGGAAGTTCTTTTGGTGCAACCCCTTGAACAAAGGTAATATTATCCATCTCTTCAATCGCTTCTTGAATATTTCTTAAATCCTGAGTAGTTTCAACATCATAACGTGGATGTTCCACTAATACAACAATTTGATTTAAAGCCCCAAATGTTTCCTCAAGATTATCTAATCGGTCTTGATAAACCGTCTCTTTTGATGAAAAAATCGAAAAATCTGTGTTAAACCTTATTCTTATTACTCCCATAAACGCAATGATATTGATAATTATAAACAAGATCAATAAACTTTTATTATTATTTTTTATAAACGTAATATATTTTTCCATAATTTCTCCTTTGTTTGTGACATATAATCCTTTCATATTATACCTTATTTTAAAGAAAAAAACATATAAAAATTTCCTATATGTTTTTTTCAGTTTTCCAGTTAGCTAAATACATTCCGCCAATAATTACTACTGTCCCAATAAAATGGTAATAATATAAATGTTCTCTTAAAACAACAATCCCCGCAATAATACTAATTAATGTTGATAAATTAGAATAAACACTAACCCTAGTTGCACTGATTTTTGATAATGAATAATTCCATAAGAAGGTTGCGATTACTGATGTTAAAAGCCCAATAAATAAAATGCTTAAAAGATAATTAAAATTAGTAAACGGTTCAAAATAATGAGTATTTCCTAACGTTTTAAAATTGATAAGCAAATATAAAAGGTTAAACCAAACTACCCCACTTACTGTTAAATAAAAAGTCACATCAACAAACGGAATCTTTTGAAGTTTTCTGCGTGCTAAAACACCATATAAAGATAAACTAATTACTGATAATAAAACTAAAATTAACCCGCCTAACGAATTATCACTAATTATAAACCCTTTACTTATAAAGATATATAAAATCCCACTTACTGAAAGAAAAATCCCGATTTTTTGTAAATTTGTATTTTTTTCTTTAATAATTAGACTAGCTAAAATTAAAGTTAAAACTGGTGAAAAAGAAAAAATAATTCCCGCTTCTGATGATGGGACAGTTTTTAACCCAAAAGCTTGAAGTAAATAAAAAGCAACTGGGAAAAAGAATGATGACGGTAAAACACTTAAAGCCGTTTTTTTATTAAACTTAAAGTTTTTTGATATTAAAATGTATCCCCCAATTCCAATCATCGCAATGACGTAACGATGCGATAAAATTGTCACCGGATCACTTATCATTACAACTGTTTTAGTAGCAATATAAGTTAACCCAATAATAATACTATACAAGGTTGCAATAAGATTTACTTTTGTATTTGTTTTCATCTTTTTTCTTCTTTCTATTCTTAATTTTTAGATTAATTATTAATAATCCTCAATATAGGGATAATAAAAAGGCCTTGGCAACCATAAAGCTAAGGCCTTTTTTTATTATTAATTTAATCTTTTCTTAAAAGGTTCAGTAGCTATCATATATGTAATAAAACAAATAATTAGAGCGATGATTGAAATTGCCATATTTCCAGCAAAGCCAAAATGTTCCATTACAAATGGTGCAGTTAAGTTAGTAAAGACACCAGCTGATGCCATACTCATACTTAAAATTGCAATATAACTATTTACCCCTTTATCATACATTTTTGAAGCGACAGGGAAAAATAATCCCCAAACTAAATCATACCCCACTCCAAAAAAGATTCCAGCGATTATAATTATAATCTCAACCTTAAATAAAAACCCAACTAATGCCATTGCAGCAATCATAATTCCTGTTCTTGACATTCTTAATTTTCCAATTTTATCACTTGTTAATAAGATAATAATTGCGGCAACAATACTCCCTGAGGCAATGATACTAAAAGTCATTGCTGCTCGTTCTACACTGTAGCCAATATCTTGAAGATGAGTGCTTAAATAATTAAAGAAAAAGACGCTTGGTACTGACAACGCAAAAGTCGCAATAATCATCAAAATAACTTCTTTAACTTTGATCATTTTAAAAACATCTTGTAAGGTAATATCGTTTTCAACAGTAATCTCTTTTAAAGGTAATAACATTAATAATAAAATTGTCGTTGCTCCTGCTAGTGACATATACAAAATAGAAATATTAAAATATTTCATATAAAAACTTCCAATAATTGGGGCGGCAAACATTGCTCCAGCAAAAGAAAATTTATAAATTCCACTAATAATTCCGAGGCGTTTATAACTAATAATTTTACTAGAATAGACAATCGTTAAGGTTGTAATTGAATAATACCCAAAACCTAAAATGCTTCTTCCAATAAAATATTGAGTAGCACTAACAGCTATTGAATCAATAAAAGCCCCAACAATAAACAATGCAACACTTAATAAAATAAATTTCTTTAATCCGTGTTTATCTGCAAAATAGCCAATAATCGGGGTGAAAATTCCCATAAAGGTATACCCTACAAATAAATAAGTAACACTATTTCTAGAAATCATAAATTTATCTGCAAGTTGTGGACCTAGTGGCATAACAACAGCAAACTCTACAACAGTAACGAATGTTAGTAAAGTAAGGATTATGATTGAATACTTTTTCACTGTTTTTTATATTTCTCGATAAATTCATCAATAGTAACAATCCCAGCAATCCCTAGTTCGTTCCCTAGTTTCGAAATACTTGGTTGTTTTAAATTTGCTCTTTCTAAGATATCAAAATCCCAGAATACTTTATGTGATGTTGAATCAGCAACGATTTTTTTATTCGCCATAACGATAATTCTTTCAAAATTATCAATAACAAATTCCATATCATGAGTAATAATAATTACTGTTTTATCTCTCTTAATTAATTCATCAATGACTTTACTTTGTGTAATTAATCCATCTAAATCTTGCCCAGCCGTTGGTTCATCTAAAATGATATATTCACTACCCATCGCAATAACACATGCAATAGTAACGAATTTACGCATTCCAAACGGCAAATCGTAAGGGTTAGTTTTTAAGAACTGAGTAATCCCACATAGTTCTGCGGCATCTTCAACTAACTCTTTTACTTTTGCTTCTGGTATTTTATGATAGCGTGGACTATAAGCAATCTCATCAAAAACAGTGCGGTTAAATAATTGGTCTCCCGGATTTTGAAAAACATACCCAACTTTTTTAGAAATTTGCGCAGTCGTTAAAGTGCTTAAATCAATTCCATCAACTTCCACTAATCCACTAGTTGGTCTTAACAAATTATTCATCATTTTTACAAACGTTGTTTTTCCCGCTCCATTTTGACCTATAATCGCTACTTTTTCACCATGACTAATTTCAATTGAAACACCGTCAATCGCACAAAATCCGTTAGGATAATTAAAAATAACATCTTTTACTATAATTCCCATCTTTTCACCTAACCTTTAAACACTTCAACTGCTTCACTTAACACAGTAGGTATTTTTTCCAGTTTTTCTACTTCTTTACTATACTTAATGCCTAGTTTAGCTACTTGTGGTAAATTTGTTCCATAGTGTAAAACTTCTTCATTAGAAAAAATTTCTTTAGTTGGCCCATCAAAAATGATTTTTTTATCGCCAAGTAAAACAACCCGATCAGAATATTCAGCTACTAAATCGATTTTGTGTTCAACTAAAATAATTGTTTTCTTTTCTTCTTTTAATAGTTTAATAATTTCAAAGATTTCTTCTGTTCCTTTTGGATCTAACTGTGAAGTTGGTTCATCAATAATTAAAATATCTGGATCCATTGCTAAGATTGAAGCAATCGCCACTCTTTGACGTTGTCCCCCACTTAGTTCAGCTGGATGCTTATCTTGAAGATCTTCTATTTTTAATAATTTAATAATATCTTCAATGCGTTTAATCATTTCTGCTCTTGGAACTCCTAAGTTTTCAAGACCAAAGCCAATTTCTTCAAAAACAGTTTCTTTAATTCCACTATTTTGAATAAACGGATTTTGGAAAATATACCCAATTTCTTCAGCTAAATGCCCTAAAGACATTTTTGGAATAGATTCACCATTAAGTAAAACCTCTCCAGTTAATGTTCCAGATTCTAAATGTGGAATAAACCCTCTTAAAATATTACAAATTGTTGTTTTTCCACTGCCGTTTTTTCCAACAATAGAAACAAACTCACCTTTATGAATTTGTAAACTAATATCTTCAAAAACTTTTTCTTTTCCGATAATATATTTGAAACCAACATTTTTAAGTTCTAAAACCGGTTTACTCATTAGATTAGCCCCCTAACAAAAGGAATGTGAGTCCACAATATATATAGTATGCAAATAACTAATACGATAACTGGTAAAACTTTATCGAAAAGGTTTGCCTTTAATTCACGATAATAAGTATTTGGAATACTTGAAGAAAAAGCTCGTGCTTCAAGGGTAGCTGCTTTATCTCCAATATCAGTAATACTTGAAATAATGAGTGGACTTAAAGTTGGCAAAAACGCTCTAATTCTAACCATTAAATTTCCTTCAGTTTCAATTCCACGAGCACGCTGTGCTTGCATGATTATTCTGCTTCTTTTATTCATTTCAGGAATCATTTGTAAAGACGCTAAGAAAACGTATGCCGCTGAATTCGGCATTCCAGTTCTTTGTAATGAGACCATTAAATTCGTAATATTAGTTGTTTCAAAAACCAACAATAAGGTTGTTAAAAAGACCCCAATTGTTGCTGTAATGTTTAAAGCTTTATCAAGACCACCTACTGTCAAAGTAAGAAATCTCCAATTCCAGATTACTGCACCTGATGGCACAAGAAATGCTTGAATAAGAAAAATAAATAGGAAAAAGATAACCATTGCTGATAGTACTTTCTTTAAATATGGTATAAATATTCCATCAAATAAGGCTAGCAAAAGCATTAAAGGCATTACTACTAAATACCCAAATTGCCAAGTATGGACAATAATTGATGTGATCCCTAATATTAACGCGATTGTCAACTTAGTTAAAGGATACATTTCTGAAATTAACCCTTTTTTATACATAATAAAAATCTCCTTTCAATTTTTCAAGAGACTCAAGTGAATGAGTCTCTTGAACAATCTTTTTAGTCTTCTGCGTTATAAAGTGGACCAAGTGGGAACTTAACCAAAGTTGAAAGAGGAATACTTTTGATTAAGAAGAATACGATAAATGTGCTTAAGAACTTGTCTAAAGTTTCAGTAATTAAAGCACTAGTAGTAACTGATTGCCATAAGCCTTGACCTGTAGTTAAGAAGAATGCAGTGATAACAGATCCTCCACCGCCACCAGCGATTCCACCGAATAAAATTGTAGTGATTGGAACTGCAGTAAGTAATGCTGTAGCCCAGATAGCTAATGCTGTAAGAGCTGTCCATTTAAATGATTTGAAAGCTCCTCTCATAGCAGCATAACCTGCTACGCCACCACATGCGATTTGAACGATTGCATATGGAATCCAAGTTGGTGAAGATAATCCTAAGATTAAGTTAGTAACTCCTCCTGCTACCATTGCAGGAATAGGACCAGCTAATGCTGCAACTAAAATTGTACCAATCATGTCTAAATACATAGGTAATTTTAAGATGCTGGCAAGTTGCCCACCAATGAAGTTTACCGCGATTGCGATAGGGATTAAAATTAAAGTCATTGTACTAAAATACTTCTTCATAAATTTTTTCTCCTTTTCTATTTTTTTTATTTTAACACTCCCGTGTAAAAACCTAACTAATAACGTACTTTTTATAAATATTACCAATTTCTTTTCCAAACATTAGATCCATAAATGTTTCTTTATATTTTCGAATATCAACGTCCATAGCAACAATTGCATTTTTGTTTTCAATTCTTTCATCAACAACTGTTTGGCCAATAAACCCTTCAGTTGCAACAATAACATTAGCTCTTACTGTTTCTAAGATGGAATGGTCCATCATATACATTGCTGTTAACAGATCATGGATAATATTTCCAATAATTCCTTCTTCTTCTAAACCGGAATATTTCATTACTGCAGTTTGAATATCAAAAATAATTTTACCAATGTTGCCACCAACATGTTTAACAAACCAAAAATCATTTGCTGAAAAATAGGCTTTTTTTGTTACATTTAACCCCACCATATGGATATCAACAAATTCACCTAAATCAAACATGATTTTTGTACTAAGCCCATCAAACCAATAGTTAAATTCAGCAACTGGATTCATATTTCCACTGTGAACTCCACCACCCATTGAAAAAATAGCTTTTACTTTTTTCATTGTTTCTTTATCTTTTTGAATTGCCAAGGCAATATTAGTAGTTGGGCCAATCACGAGTAATTCTACTTCATATGGATTAGCTTTTACTGTTTCTAAAATAAAGTCTACTGCGTGTTTTTTTGATAAGTCTTTTAGATCATAATCTAGTTTTACTTTACCACCAAGACCATCAGCTCCATGAGAACTATCATCTGATAAATCCATTAAATAACTTTGGTCTAATAAACTTGTTTCTGCCCCTTGGTAAACTTGACAATTTAGTTTGCATAATTTAACTAATTTTAATGCATTGGCAGTAGTGATGTTAATTCCTTTATTGCCAGCAACTGTTGTAATTCCTAATATCTCAAAATCTTTAAACCTACTTGCGGCGATGATTGCAATAGCGTCATCAGTACCTGGATCGGTATCAATAATTACTTTTCTCATCATTTCACCACCCTTTGGTACTCTTCAGCAATTGCTTTACCAAAGACGATTTCAAAAAATTTAACTTTATATTTTCGCGCATCGACTTCCATTGGTACATAAGCATTTTTCACTTGTTTCCAGCTATCTACAATGTCGACTACTGTTTGCCCAACTGTAATTCCTGTAATTGATACATCCAAAGTTGAATGAAAAATCTTTTCTTTAGGACAAACTGAAGGATCTATCGCATAAATTACAGCAAGTAAATCATGAATTACACATCCAATATAACGACTATAATTCCAATATGCTTTAACATAAGGCATAATCATTTCATATAATAATTCTCCAAGTTCTCCGCCAACCATTCTCATAAATTCTAAATCATTCATTGTAATAATAGATTTATGGGTAATATCAAGGCCAATCATATGAATATCAACTTTATTCCCAATACTAAACATTTCTTTTGCTGCTAAAGCATCATACCAATAATTAAATTCAGCAACCGGAGTAATATTTCCCCGGTGAACTCCGCCTCCCATTGAATAAATCGCTTTTACTTTTTCCATTGTAGCTCTATCTTTTCTAATTGCGAGGGCAATATTAGTAACTGGGCCAATCGCAATAATTTCAATTTCATCAGGGTTTTCTTTAACTGTTTTTAAAATAAAATCAACTGCACTCATCGCTGATAATGATGAATCATCATAATCTAAAGCAACTCCCCCAAGGCCATCAGTTCCGTGAGTTCCCCCTGCATCATCTGCGACTTTTAATAACGATTCAGATGCTCCTTGATAAACTTTACAATCATAATTCATATATTTAACTAATTTTTGAGCGTTAGTTGTTGTAAAGGTAATTCCTTTATTCCCCGCAACAGTACATAATCCTAAAACCTCCATATCCGGATGTTTCATTGCGGTAATTATTGCGTAAGCATCATCGATTCCGGGATCAGTATCAAAAATTATTTTTCGCATAAGATATACCCCCGTTTCTTCATTAATCGATAATCTTCAAGATGTTCTTTGAAAATCGTTTCAAAGAACAGATCAAAGAATTTAACTTTATCTACTTCCATACACATTTTAGCGTTATATGGATATTTTTCACGGTAACCCTCAGGAATATCAAAACCAACTACTGATTCACCAACACAAATTCCACTAGTTTCAATGTCAATCGAACATTCATAGCTTTTCATTATTGAGCGATCAATTACATAAGCAACTAATAATGGATCATTAATAATACATCCTAAAGTTCTTTCTTGCGCCCAATGAAAATCAACGTAAAACTGGGTAATATTATAGACATATTCACTTAGTTCTCCCCCAAACTGACGAACCATTTCTCGCATATTAGGTGAAAATAAAATATCGTAAGTTACATCTAACCCAGCTACTGTTACATTTGGTAAATTAGCATTAAAGACTTGTTTAGCTGCTTCTGGATCTCCCCAAAAATTATATTCGGCAACTGGACTACAGTTACCATGAATCTTCGCAGCTCCACCCATTACTAATAATTCTTTTAATAATTTCATTGTTTCATGGTCTTTTTGAATAGCTAAAGCAACATTAGTAAGTGGTCCCATCGCTACTAACGTAACTTGATGAGGATTTTTCTTAATTGTTTCTAAAATAAAATCAATTGCGCCATCGTGCGCTTTTGATTTTACTGAATAATACATTCCACTAAGGCCATCACTTCCGTGAGTATCTGTCGCATCAATATATTCTTTAAATAATGGTTTTTTTGCTCCTTTATATACTGGAATAGTTTTCCCAGCCATTTCACAAGCTTTAATTGCATTTATACTTCCTTGATTTACTTCTACATTTCCACTTGAAACGGTGATTCCTACAACATTTAAATTTGCCTTTAAAGCTAGCAAAATAGCTAGTGAATCATCAATTCCTGGATCGACATCTAAAATAATCATTTTATATCCTCCGCATAAGGCATCGAAGTTTGTGCTCCTAATTTTTGAATAACTTGAGAAGCGACTAAATTCCCATATTTAATTGCTTCATATAGTTTCATACCATTAACTATTCCAACACTAAAGGCTCCATTAAAAGAATCTCCTGCGCCTGTTGTGTCTACTACTTTTACTTTATGAGAAGGAATATTAATAACTTTTTCACCATTAAAATAGTCAACCCCTTGGACTCCTCTTGTTACTATTAATTTATTTGGATATCTCTTTAAACACGTTTCATAATCTTCACCAAAGATTTCTGTACATTCAATTTCATTTGGTGTAATGTAAGTTAATTTATCAGTTAAAGTGTCTGATAATTTTAGAGCTGGAGCTGGATTTAAAACTGTCGTAATCCCTTTTTTATGACAAATATCAACAACGTATTCAACTGTTTCTAAAGGGATTTCTAACTGTAATAATACTAAATCAGCATCTTCAATAATCGCTTTACTCTCATCAATTATTTTCTTAGAAACTTCATTATTTGCTCCTTTAACAATGATAATTCTGTTATCTTCATCTAGTAAGGTAATTTGCGCTATTCCAGTTGGAGCATTATCAATTTTTCTAATATGATCTGTATTAACATTGTTTCTTCTTAAATTATCAATCGCAGAATCCCCGTTTGCATCATTTCCAACACAAGCGATCATACTAACATTTCCATCTAAGCGAGCTGCACAAACTGCTTGATTAGCCCCTTTACCACCAAACATTGTGCTAAAACTACTTCCTACAATTGTTTCTCCAGTTACTGGAAGTCTTGTAGTTTTTGTCACCATATCGATATTAATACTTCCAATAACAACGATATTCATCTTCTTGCCTCCCTTTGTTGTATTTCGCCTAATTAATCTTGTTTCTAATACAACATTATCTAGTGCTATATCTTTATGTTCAATCATTTTTAATAATAATTCTGTTGCTTTTGTACCAAGTCCTGAAATTGATTGAGAGATAGTTGTTAATTTAGGATAGATTAATTTTGATAAAGAAATATTATCAAAACCAACAACTTGAATATCTTCAGGAATACGGATGTTTTTTTCAAAACAACGATTCATAAATTTAATTGCTTCAATATCGGCCCAAACAAAAACTCCATCAAAAGTCTTAATGTAGTTAATGTTATAAACACTATTAACATCAATTGTTTCATAATCGATGTTGTATTCTCGACAAACATCGGTAAACGCACGATTTCTTAAAACCGCTGTTTCTGCTTGAAAATTCCCATGAAGATGAAGTAGTCTTTTACAACCACTTTCAATTAAATGTTTAACTGCTTTAACTGCTCCACCATAATGATCACTTGTAACACAAACAACTTGCGTGTTTTTAATGTCTTTACGGTCGGTAGAAACAATTGGTAACCCACTATCAATTAATCTTTGAGAAATATACCCAGTACTTGATATAACCCCATCTAAACGGTTAGAAATAATCATATCAATATACTTGTCTTCTCGATCCCTGTCCTCATTAACATTACATAAAATCATTTTATAACCATGTTTATTTAAAATGTTTTCAATGTTCTCTGCTAGCTCAGGAAAAAAAGCATTTGAGATGCTTGGGATTAATAACGCTACCGTATTTGACTTTCTTGTCTTAATACTTCGGGCTGCCGCATTCGGAATATAATTCAATTCTTCCATTGCTTTTTCAACACGATAAGTAGCTTCTTTTGAGACGTATCCACTTTTGTTTAAAACTCTCGAAACAGTTGATACTCCAACTTTAGCTTTACTAGCTACATCTTTTATAGTTTTCATAAAACCCTCCAATGTGGTATTGGTTCCATATGAATATTTTATACTTGAAATAATCACTTGTCAATAATAAACTACCACCTCATATTATAATTGTTAAGGAATTGTGAAACAATTAGGGATTACTCCTATCATTTCCCCCTTGAAAGAAGTCATTGTTTTATCTGTTTCATCCCATAATATTCCGTTTTACGGAATTGTTGCCACTACCATATATTTTTTTCTTTTTTTAGAACTCCTTAAGAAAAAAACACTCTAAAATTATAGAGTGTTTTTAAAAAAGCTCTTTTTCTTTTTAATAATAATTTAGTCGGTTATGTTTGATAAAAAGGGACTAATCATTAGTAAAGAAATATTGTGTTAAATCAATTTAATCATTTTTTATTTTTCATAATACTCCACAATTTTGGAATAAAGTCTTAATGGATACATTCCATCATGACTTTCTCCAAGCAATACATCCGACATTTCTTGTGGTTCTTTGATCCTTACTACTCCCGCGTTTATGAATTTTTGTAAGTAATAATTATATTGCTTTTTAGGAGTTAAAATAGCTACTGATTGAAGATGGTTTTTGTGTGGTT
>Ga0164318_10000037_pt1 | contig 61918 bp, 43 predicted proteins | sample GuaBasSedimGuay9_FD_113734 | JGI IMG/M metagenome (GOLD analysis project Ga0164318, IMG submission 113734) | Subseafloor sediment microbial communities from Guaymas Basin, Gulf of California, Mexico - Guay9, Core 4571-4, 0-3 cm | ecosystem: Environmental > Aquatic > Marine > Hydrothermal vents... | reverse complement strand
TTTTAGGATCTGTTTCAACAAATGCCTCAACCCTTCCCTTCTTAAAATTGAATTTTTCGAGACTTTCCGCCGGTGTTTCTATTAATTTTTTAAAAACCTGTGCTGCTATATTTTTTTTAATATCTTTTTCAAATTGAATCCTCTCAAAAGTTATAGTGACTATATTATTTTTATCAACCCATTCTATAATCTCTTTAGGAAACATTTTTGACATATGAATCCCATCTAGACTTATGTCAATAAGCATTAATCCTTCTATGCTTTTCCTTTTTGTAAAATCAATCAAAATGACCGATTTCTTCTGGGTATATTCATACTTGCCCCATTTACCTTTGAGTGGCCCTTGATTCAATCTCCGTAGAGTATCTCCAAATTGTTTTATTACATTTTCTGTCTCGTGAGAAAGTTTTTCTTCCTTAGGTTTCACTCCTTTATCAACACTCACAGCATCCGATGTTTCATCCGGGCTGAGTGATTCAGCATGCTTCTCTGATATAATTGCTGATAATGAAGCTAGTTTTATTTTATATTTTCTGATAATATTTTTATTCCATTCTTTTGCATACCTTTCTTTTAACTTCGTCAATTTATCGCGGTATGCAACGACTGTTTGAGCTGCCTCCTTAACCTCCCTATTCTCATCGATTCCCTTATAAAGTACTTCATTTTGAGGATCTAGACTTGCCAAAATCAGCTTCTGAACCTCTCTCGTTACCTTACCTCCCTTGCTAGTTATTAACTTATATAACCCAAGATTGAACTTCTTCGCACGTAAGACTTCCCATTGTTTCTGCAACATCTCCACTGCTTCTCGTGTCACTACATTTCCCTCATCAACCGATTTCTTAAACATATTTACCTTGGTCAAAAATTCTACGCATTCCGCTTCTTTTCTGGCATATAACGCTTCATACGTCTGAGCCAATGCTTTGATAGCAGCATTTATCTGCGACGTATCTTTACCGATTTGAAAGAAAAGGTGATAGGCAAGCTCAGGCGATAATCCTTGTTTTTGAGCAACTCTTAGTATCTCTTTTATTTTTTGTTCAACTTTCGTACCGCTTCTCACTAAATCATATATAATAAATTCCGTAAAATTAAACCTTTCCATTAATTCATCTATATACACCCGAGCCTTTTTAATATCATCTTCCATGCTTCCTCGTGCCATCATTATTCGAACAAATGACAGAGGCAATCGATTTTCTTTACTGAACTTCGGAGCCTCGTCTACTATGCGACTTAACACTAATTCAGGCTCTAAATAGCCGCTAACTGTCATTAAAATAATATAACGTGGCAACCCACATGCTCGAAGCAGTTTCTTATACCCCTCTAACGTATACCCTTTGAGAATTAGCATACGAGTCTGAACATTGGTAAAAGGCTTGATTTCTTCATCCCCCTTCCTCAATTCATTGATCGCGTTCTTAAACCGCACCGGCAATTGCCTCAACGTAAGGTTTTGCTGAAGTTGATAAATGGTATACCGATCAAGGTTACGTAAAATCTCCCATGTTGAGTTAAAAACTAACTCGTTGTCGCATAAACGCTTTTTCAAAACAGCTTCCTGTTTCTGCGACATTCTAGGATTAAGAAAATTTCTCACTATTGCTGCGGCCATTTTACTTTCAACACCGCTGTCCTTAAAAATAGTCTCTACATATTCGCGGTTCCGGGCTAAGGACATTTCATAGGTTATACCATTCATAAGAAGTTCTTTTGCCTGAAAATCGCTGTAGCCTTTTCCTAGAAGTTTTGCGTACTCATTATCTAACCGCGAGGCAAACGCACGCATGCTCTCATAAGGCCACTGATATGAAGATAAATCTTGAACATCCTCTGAAGTTAACAGGCCACTTTCAACAAAATTTTCAATCATTTTTCTATATTCTTCAGTCTTTTTTTCGTAATTAAAGTTAAATAGATTACGTACAATTCTACCCTGTAATTCTTCTGGCAACTCTCCTGTTTCTAATGTTTGTTCTAATTGAGTTATAGTATCCTTCTTTAATAAATCAATAAAACGTCTTGTATAAAAGACTCCTTGTTTAATAATATTATCCGGATATGCAGTTACGTCTTCACGGTCAATCGATTCTTCCATAATATTTAAACTAATATCGCCTTTCATAAAGCCCCGGTATAAAAATAGTAATTTATGCAAAATTTTATACTCCCATCCAGGACGTACCCCCCTTAAGTTTTGTTCTACCATATTTTTAAATTCACCATCAACATCTTCATGGCGTGTTTGGGCAATGACTTTTATAAAATCATCCCTACGTATACTTATTCTTTTCTTCAAATAATTACCTTCGATAAGAATATTAGCAAAACGTATCAAACGTCTCCTCTTATTCTGCAGCTGTCTGGTATAATTGTTGAAAAAATATCTACGGTCATGCTCTTCAAACCCAAGCGAGATAAAAATAATGTTAGTAAATGTAGCTGCAGGAAGTAGCTTTAATATAGCTTTCCTTTGCCCGGATGCAATAGTAGGAAGTACTCCTTTATATAAAGGAAGGCCGCATAAATAGAAATGTTTCATTAAATCAATACTGAGTCCTTCTATGGGAAAATTATCGGGTATCTTTTTTATATAAGAACGTTCAAGAAGACGTAATATTTCCTCTTCTAACTTTTTCTTTTCTTTCTCCTTTTTTTCTTTTTCCTGTTTACGCTTTTTAAGTGTTTCCCTTAAACGTTGAGAACTAAAATTGAGTAAATTCGGTATAATCGGCAGGCCATATTCTTTAAAAATAGGACCTTTTTCTACATAAAGAACTCTAGGCGTATTTCGATGTCGTAAATGCTCTCGAAGTTCTAAATAATCGAAGGGTCGTGTTTCATACTGACCTGTTAAAGTGCTCCCGCTTACAAACACCTCGTATTCTTCTTTAAGAAGTTTAATATAATAATGATCTTCATCTGTTAAACCATAAAGTGTGCTCTTTAGCCTCTTTTTCCCCTTAGGCATTTCATCGGGTGATTTAGTAATATACCAACGCTGAGGGCTTGGGTCTAAAACATCATCTAAAGCCTTTTTTTCAAAACTATCCGCTGAATTTTGATTTTCTCTATCAGATATTTCTTCGTCGTCACTTCTTTTACTAATAACGCGGCGCTCTTTTTTATCCTTGATTGAACGTACACGCACTTTATGCTCTCCTTTATCAAGCCGTATCTCGCCAATTTTTTCTTTATAATCATGATCCAATATAGGAATGCCGAGAAAATGTTCATGCAACTTGATAACAAAATCTCTCAATCGCGTGTGTTTCAAATAAAATATAATACCGGCATGACCAGCTGCGAACTCGATAAAAATTGTTGGTTTCTCCCCACGCACTTCTTTTAACTCTGGAATAATATAATCTGTAATCTTTTTTGCTGTAATTGCCTCACGATATCCCCCCATGAAATTATAAAAATGACTAATAGCAAACAACGGATTTATCACAGCGTTCCATTTTTTATTTGAATATAAAGTAAGGCAGAATGTTACTAATGGGAACACTAATGGCATCGTCCACAAAGAAGGAAAAAGGCAATAATAAATATATGGAATAGTTATCAATAGTGCCGCTAAAATTATTGCGCCAATCACAGAAATTTCTTTACCTGAAAGCGGCGGTATATCTGTATAAAATACAGGCTTATTATGTTTTATCAGGCTGTCAACTATGTTACTATACTGAACATACCCTCGCAAACCATCTAAATCCAAATTCGCATATCTGTTTACTCCTGTCTCAAGAACAACAGAATCTACTTGTTTCATGATGTGTTCGGGTACTTTACTTTTAATAAAATGTTTAGCAAGATGAAATATAAAGTTGGCATCATTTGTTGAAAAATAAAGCATGTCATTGCTTGCGCTGTTCCACATCCGATGAAGCGCAATCGACACAACGATTATGAGCGGATGTGTGCTGAATAGAAATGGCGCATTAAAAATTATTCCGCCAACAAAATGATACCAATTACGTCTTTCTTTACCGTGTGCCCCCCAGAAAATAAACGCATTCACAATTGCAACAATACCTAACCCGCTGTTTATACCGTAAAAAGAGGGAAAGAAATTAAGGAATGGCATAAAAAAATCGATAATACTAAGGCCAAATATAGGAAGCCGTGAAGCAGCTGTGATTTTCATCCATTCTTTAAAACTAATGTTACTTATCCTAAGTTTGCGTAATAGAACCGACGTGTTCCCAAAAAATCTCTTTAAAATAAAAAGCGGTATAATACTTATGTAACCTATCTCCTCGATCCACGGCGCATAAAATACTTCAACATTGTGACGACTCTTCTGCCATTCTTTCTCAGTCATCCCTTTAGGTTTTGTATCGAGCCCGAATAACCGGTACATCTCGTCAAGAGTGGCAGACTCTGTGTCCTTTGTGGCACCCCGTTGTTTGCTTGTTAAGTTTTTAGCAAAGTAATCTACCGTAATACCATAGAAACGCATGCGATCTTTTAATGTTGCAGGTGCTATGCCTAATAATGCCGCAGCCTGTTCGGGATTCCCCTTGGCTGTACGTAATGCTGCTATAATGTCACGTTTTACTTCTTGATGTCTTTTCGATTTCACTTTTTCATATAGTGGATGCCTAAATGATTTACTCTCTAACTCATAAATTGAAATATCTAATAATTCAGCTGCTCTCGCTATATCCTTACCAGACATTTCCCATACAACTTCGAATAAAAGTAACTCAAGAGCGCGGAGTGAGCGCCAGCCAAAATCAGGAATTGCCTTACGTGCGAGTAAGTCTTTTTCTAGCTTATATTTTTCCAGCAATAAAGATAAGCTTTTCTGGGAAGGTCCTAAGTTATATGACATTGCGCGCACATCATTTTCATAGCGCTGAGCAGATTGTAATACGGCGATTTTTTTCAGCCCCTCCAACGGCTTTTCAAATTGTGGAATGAGATATTCTTGAAAATACAAGCTAATAGTAGCATCATCATCCACACTTTCGTACGCTCTTAGATATATATTAGTAAGATAGCGCACACGCTCTTCAATATTGAGAAACGAACCCGGTTTTAGATGCTGCACGAGGAAACATATTTCATCTCTATTTAACATTTTCTTTTTCTTTATGGTTTCGGTGAGTATCTCATGCAGATCTCTCCGGAATTGTCTATTGCGGCCACTACACAAAGTTTCAATCTGTTTGATACTAATCTCACCCTCTAAAAGATCATTAATTAAATCCCCATTAAGAATAATATATACAAGAAGTTGTTGATCCGTGAGAAAACCTGGTTTATTAGAATATTTAGCTTGGGTGATAAGTGCAAGGGTGCGGAAACTCTGAATGGAAGAAACAGGGATAGAGTCCTTATCATCTAAATCAACAGCATACATCCTTATCGGCCTAAACCATTTGACTATACTTCTAAGAGGTTCCTGAAGGTTGTGGAAAATGATGGAGAGTTGCGGAAGGTTACGAACTAAACGAGAAATAAATGGTTTCCAGCTTCTAGATAAGTCAGAAACAAAATAGTTTTTTACATTTTTAAAGAAGTTTTGTACAGTTGTGCGGACGGTTGGGTTGGTCCAGAGGAAGGATAAATATAAAATAACCGCTACAATCCCGATAGCGGATGAAAAATATTGTGATACAAGAAGCAGCTTAATCTGTCCAAGTGTCTCCGCACTTACAATGTGCAAAATAAAACTTTTAAGTGTAGGGATAGTAAGAAATCCTATACCCATAGCGGCAAGCACGCAAACTATATTCAATACCGTAGATCCTTCCTTTCCTTCTATTGAACTTCCTTTTTTGAGCTTTACTCCAACTTGGTCTTGAGTGTCTTTTTTCTCAAAACTGCTTAAATCCATGCCGGTTAATTTGGCAATACCTGGATCAATTATTGTCTGAATAAACTCATGTCGAGCGATTTCAAAGATAATTCGACGAATTTCATCTACTGACATACTATTCAGTGTTTCCAACAAATCATAAACCCTTTCAGAAGAAGGTACTAATTTATCTACTGAGGAGAAATATAGAGGTATGGAATCTCCTTCTAATTTATTGAGTAAAAGGTGCGTCGCAAGGGCATAGGTTATTGGAACCTCATTTTTTTCGTTTTCTAAAATTGAACCTGCCCACCACTTTTTTATTATTTCACAAGGATTAGGAGCATATGCAGCAATTGCTAATTCACCCAACAGGGCGTCAATGGCATCTCCAATGGCAATACAATCTTTTCTGCTTTTTATAATACAGTTATCATGCATTAAATATTTCATTATTTTTACTAAATGACTGTCAGGTTTCAAAACTATACGAAATAAATATTCCTGAATTGGAAAAGATGATTCTATCTTTTTCCATAGATAGTTCTTTTGAGCGAGAAAAATATCTGAGACCAAAAAATATTTAAGGTAATTATCCAACCAAAGGTTACCTTTCAATAAATCTTTCTTATCAGTATTAAAAACTTTGTTCCACTTCCAAGCTTGAAAATCTCTACCCATACAACCCGGCAACAAAACTACATCCTGAGGTTTCATTTTACCTCTTTCAATAATCCTCTTGATAAGATCCTTATAAATAACAATATGTTTTTGTTCTGAAAAATTTATTTGTGCAACGTAATACGTTTTTACATTCGAATAGTCTGAATAAAAACGGGCTTTATGTATATCGTACTTTTCTCCAAAAAATTCGTATTCATCTGTTTTTTCAATTAAACAAAGTTCAGGAATAAGAACCTCTTCAGCCTTAAGTGAATCAGAAGTCCGAAATGAAAATAGCACCAACATCAGGTCATACGGCATTAAAACCTTATTTACAACATCTTTCAAATATTTACCGAAAAGTTTAAGATTTATTTCCTTCTCATCTTTAAATGCCAAAGCTGAATCGCGAAAGATCTTCTGTTGATCTGGCTCTAGCAATGCTGAAAGCTCCAAAGACGCATTTATGAGCTGGTCAAACGACTCAGCATTTATGTGGACTAAAGGCTGAGTATGCATTCGCCTCCAATTTTTTTCATACCAAGCACAAATCTTAAATTCCGGCTTATTTACACCCGGAAACATCTTGCTTATAATGATAAAAGACTTCATATTCATACCGAAGCAGCGTTTATAAAGTTTATGTAATTCTTCAGAAACTGCTTTTCTTTGCTTATTGTTCCATAGAATAGAAATATCTAATTGTGCTTTGATATCGCTGAGAAATCTTTGAATGGTTTTCTGGTTAATATCATGAAACAACCGAGAACTACTCATATGCATAAGTTCATATAAAATAGTATCGGTTAAATCATCTGCAGGTATGTTGCTATAATTTAAATTTTTGCGCATCTTTTCAAATTCAGAAGCCTGGGCACCACCTAATAAATCAATATCGTTTATTTTCATATGTAGGGTTTTATGTGCAAAAAAAGCGGAAAAATCTTTTTCGAAAAAATCTTCTTCTGCCGGATATAAATCCCAGCCAAGTTCAGCTAATACAGGATAATCCTCACGCAATAAATAAACGACAAATTTACGTGAAAAAAACGATTCAAGATATTGTTCGGGTCTCCCCTCAGATTCATTTAAAGATAAATATTCAATCGAACCCGGCTCCTGCCTCTTCTCAGCATTCATTACCTGATAAAAACGCTTCCTTATCTGAGCCGAAAGAAGTTCACGCCATAAAAATGAACCAATTTCTCTTAAAATGAATACTTTCCAACAAAGATCTACAGACACTTTATCCTTCATGCGCCTGCTCATTATCTTCTCATGTATTAAAGTAAAATAACTCACTGACGAGATCAAATCTGCATAGAATTTTGGTATGGGTGCACTTAAAGTTTTAAGAACAGACACTATATTAAAAGAAGGCAGAAATGTCATTTTTTTTATATCTTCATCGGATATAATCTTCTTATCATAATCAGGCACTAAAAGAGTACAATACGCTGAGCTTTTTTCTACCCCTTCCTTCTCAGTATAATCTTTATGAATAAATATTCTCTTCCCAATGACCGTATCTCCAGTGGATGCTGAAACATTCAGATAAAAAAATGCAGGATCCGGATAAAAAAGGCCTTTCAGGTATGCAGGCATGTAAGATACTATGTTTGTAAGAAATTCAGGTGAAATTGGTCGCGCCAATCCTTGAGCGGGCCTGTCACTATCTGCCATATTCGTGCCGAATAAATAATCCTTAAATTCATCAAATCCCTTAATTTTTTTCATACTAACAATACTAAGAGGTGACTCAGCTATGGTCTCTTTTAGGACAAAAGGACTTCCTTCATAATCGCTAATAATGTCTTCACTTGTCTGTTCCTCTTCTGTTTCCTCCGGTGTTGTCTCTTCTGTTTTAAAGTCTTTTTCTAAAGTAATAGTTTCTGGAAGCAATAAAACTTGAAAAGGTTCTAACTGTTTCACAAATTTTAAATCTTCTGCGTCAATCTTACATCCAGTTCTTAATATATGGTCTACGACTTCTTGAGTCGCAGCATCAATTTTAACAGACTCACTAACAGGCTCTGCTAATACAGGCAAAAGTTCTTTAGTCTCAGGAGGAAGTTCTTCATATAGAGAGAGCGGCTCTTGAGGTTCTGAAACCGTCTCATCAATAGGCTCTGGATCTACAAAGATAGGAATTATATCTTCCTGAATAACTTTTTCCTTTTCTTCAAGCTTATCAGGAGAAGTAACCTCATCTTGAGGAAAAAGAATAATACCAGTTGCTGCCCCTGGTGTTCTCTCAAAATCGCCTAATTCTAACATTTCATAAGCAGGTTTAAGCTCTACAGACTTCCTAGGCTGCTCTTCTTTTTTATCTATTTTTACAATTTCACCAGCACTCTCTTTTGCTGTAGGTTCATCAATACATACGTCTATTAATTCTGCTAATTCTGAAACTTCCTGTACGTAAGCAGGATCTTTCGGGTCTATTTCCCTTTTCTTTTGAGCAATTACACACGTACCCTTACCAAAATGCCTCCGCAGCTTACGTTCTTGTTCTTCATCTTCCACTATTTTCCATATAACACTTTCAGGATATTGCAAATCTTCATTTAATAAAAATTCTTGTGCTTCATATCCAAATTCATCCAACATCAAAGTAATATAGTCCTCATCTAAATCTTTAATGCTCGATATAATTAAATATCCGTCTAAAGCTACTACACGATTCAACTCTTGGAAAAACTTCACTTTCTGATCGGGGCTAAGATGAGTATTCCGGGCAATAGTTTCATAAAAATCCAGGTTTACAACATCGAAAGCACCGTCTTCCAGAAAAATTTTGTTTCTAAAAATATCTATATTTTCCACCTTATGTTTAAGAGGACCTAGGTCACTGCTTAAATTTTTAACTACCTTTTTAGCCTCATCAAGAAGCCCGCTGCTCAAATGAAACTCATGAAAGCTGATCTTCTCAATAGAATGACCAATATCTTCAAGTAAATGATTAACCTTGGCTAAAGCTTGAATAGCGCTTGCACACTGTGAATTCAGCAAACCCCAACGTTCTAAAGCTATCTCTTTTCCGTACCTTTTTTGCTCTTCATAGATCATCTCGAGAAATCTTGCTAAAATAGAAACGTGAATTGTAAAAGGTGCAAGTTGCTGAAGATATTCGGAATGTTGAGGTGCGCACCTATCCCAATATTGAGGATCGCCTCTTAAAAAAAACAATGTTGCAATTCCCATACGGCTACGATGAATTTGAAGCTCAGTCGGTTCTTCATAGACTTTATAGACCTTTCTTTCTCTAACTTTTCTCACCTCTGAAGGTAGTTTTTCTTTTTTAGATTTTCTTATTTTTATACCCCTACGTATCTGATTATACTTTTCTTGAAATAATGTCTTTTGCCAGTTTGGCATTAATTCAAGTCTGCCACTTTTTAATATTTCATGAGCACCTAATACAATACGCTTTTCTGAGTATGGATTGTAGTAAGTATATGCCCATCGGATTTTATGATTAAATGCACACTTTGTTTTAGTTTCTGGATAATATGCCAGTGCAAGCCCCCACTGATCACTCAGTATATCTTCTATCTGCTCATCCTGGGTCACATCTATCGAATATTTACGCACCGCCTTATCAAACCATGGTTTATCCTTAAGCATTGACTTTGAAGGCTTATCAATACGCTCATATTTCATAAACACTTCTGGCTTAACCCAATTTTCTTCCGTCTTCCACTCTTTTGGCATCCACTCCTTTCGCGCCATTTCAATATTTCTCTCGATTTGGGGTAGATTTAGAATCTTTGAAAAATCAATTTCAGGCTCTGTCCATTCTGCTTTTGTTTTTCGAGCTGGCTTTCTCTTAACAGGCTCATCTGGATCAACAGCGTACATTTTGATAGGGCTAAGTAATTTGACTAAATCACTAAAAGGTTTCGAAAAGTCACGGAAAGTTACAGATAGTTGCGGGAGGTTACGAACTAAACTAGAAATAATTGGCTTCCAACTTTTAGATAATTCAGAAACAAAATAGTTTTTCACATTTTTAAAGAAATTTCGTACAGTTGTGCGTACGGTCGGATTGGTCCATAGGAAGGATAAAAATAAAACACCCGCTCCTATCCCGATAGCGGATGAGAAATATTGTGATACAAGAAGCAGCTTAATCTGTCCAATAGTTTCAGAACTCACTATGTGTGGGATAAAGCTTTTGATATATTTAGTTAAAAAAGCACATACTCCTAATATCCCAAATAAAGATATCAAATATGATGATGCTTCACCTTTCTCACCTTTTTTGATTATTCTCTTTTTTATCAGAAAGTTTTCAGCACGTTCCAAGAGTATATCAAGTGAAGTTATTGGATTGCCTCTCTTTCGTGCCATTTTTTGTTTATGCAAAAGTAAATCGTATGAATTTGTTACTGTAAAAATATCATCATTAACAAGGGCATCCTGTAAGGCCTTCATGCGCTCATCAAGACTTCTTTTTGTATTTTTCTTTTTCTTCGCATTGCTCTTGACTTCCTTAGGCAATTCTTTTTCCTCAGTATGCTTTTGGGATATATCAGATGAGACTTTTTTAAGAGACTCATTTATTTCTTTAGTCTCTGACGACTTTTCTTCCCTTTTACTTTTTTCCTTTTCATAAATCTCATTCAATTTTTCACTATAATATATTGCAATGACATTTTTACAAAATTCCTGTATGATTTTAAAACGAAACTTATTCTTCTCTATTCTATCCCATAAAATATACAATCCCTCGCTTGTCTCTATGTTCTGTATCTCTTTTATTATTCTTGCCGTTTGGCTAACATTGTAAATTATATGACTGAGATATTCACTATATCCCTCTTTATAGACCGGATGATAAAGCATGGCATCAATAAGACTCTCAGCCTCAGGTATACGTCCTGTACTTATATAAATAAATGATAATAATACTGTGGCTACGACATTTAATGAATTATCAATAATATCTTCGCGGAATCTATTAATACAACTTTCTCGCTCCTCTTTTTTATAATTAACTATTAAATCCAGATACTGCAAAATAATAAATTCAGCCTGACTCTTTACATCAACCGCATTTATATTATTTTTAAATAAATTATACCCATTATTGACTAACTCATGCGCCTTCTCAATATCCCCATTTTTATTAAAAATTTTTGAAAAACTATTAAAAGTACGAATAAGATATAACGTTTCTTCTTTAACCCCAAGAGTATCGTGGTTTTCCTTAAATAAAGAATATGCTTTATCAAGTAATTTATACGCTTTATCAAGATTTGATCTTTCTTTAAAAGCTATGGCCAGTATACGATATGCATTAATTATATAAAAGGCCTGAGATTTAACCCCTTTAGCATGTGGATAATCTATAAATAATGTGCATGCCCTATTAATTAATGCTTCTCTCTGCTCAGGGGTTTTATAATCTTTAAACTTAAACGAAAGCTCTTTGTAGGTACTAATAAGATATTCAATAAGATCATTAACGCCTTTTGCGTCAGGATATTTATACAATAGTTCATATGCCTTATTAACTAATTCTTCTGCATGCTCAAGATGCTCAAGGCTATCTAAATCTATAAATTTTCTTGCAAGTCTATTATAAACATCAACAATGTATGAACTTTGTTGTTTAACATTCTTTGCATTGGGATAATCACTTAATATACTATATGATTTATTTATTAACTCTTCTGCGTGCTTAAGATTTCCTTGATTTATAAATATTAAGGAAAGAGCATTATAGTTACCAATAATATATCTAATTTTGTCCTGAACTCCTTGAGCAAGCGTATAATCTCTCAAGATCTTATAAGCTTTATTGACCAACCTTTCCCTTAGCTGCAAATTTTTTGTCATCTTGATTCCAACTCTAGCAAAAACATCAATAATTATGTCAGCATTCTGCTCAATCATTTTTTCATCGAAGTACTCATTAAATATGTAAATTGCCTTATTAATTAATTCTGCCTCTTTTTCAGTTTCTTCATTTACTCCAAACTCTTTCGCACAATAAAGATAAGAACTCATTATATAAGAAGCTTGATCTTTAACTCCTTCTACATCTGGATAATCACAAAACACTGAATATGCCCAATCTATAAATTTTTCTGTTTTATATAAATTATCAATCTTTTTTGTATTTCGTAATGCCTTTGCTATACGATTAAGCATAACAATAATATCCTTAGCCTGGCTCTTTACGGTCTCAGAATCAGGATATTTTATAAGATAGTCTTTAAAAATACGATAGGCTCTAGTTAATTGATCTTGTGCTTTTATTAATTCGTTCTCCATATTTGATTCAGCATTATTTAATAACGCTATAATAATTTCATTATTAATGTTTTCTTCTGCTGCATAAGCAAGGTGGGGCAAATATAGTTTAGCCCCATTCTGAATATCGTCTTTTATTCTTGTTTCAAATTTTTCTGCCACTGTTTGGGAGCATAAAAAACGATAATGTTTCCTTAAAACTTCTTTAAGAATATCATTTACCCGATAAAAACACATATTAGGAAATGTAATCTTTTCCCAAAAATAACGGAGTTTTTTACTAAAATCTGCTGTTTCGAGCAAAAGAATATTATTTAAACAAGCCATTATGATGGCTGTCTCTTGTATTTCAACGTTTATATCATATTTACCAATATTAATTCCTTTACGAAATTTCATTGCCTTTTTTGCTATACTACATGCTTCATTCAATCTATTCATGCGAAGATAAATAAATGATATTATAGTTAATACTATGCTATCATCCGGATGAAATAATCGAATGAAAAGAAAATGCTCGAGAAAATCTTGTAACTCCTCTTTTTTACAATCCGTAAGAAAATTCATATAAGAAACAATAATAAAATCTTCTTGATTACAAACTTCTGAGATATGAGAGTACATGTTAAACATTTTGTGAGCCTTATTAATCACTTCAAGTATTTGTCCCCGTTCCTTATAATCCTCAAAGTGTTTTGCTAGTCCGTTTAAAATATCTATATTCTTAACAATCTGTTTCTCAGCCCACTTGTCATTAGGATGCATACTAATATAATCTTCTGCTACAGCACAAGATTTATAAATAGCCTTTTTTGCCTTTTGGAATTTACCACTATTTTTAGACTTATAATATTCGGCCCGTAAAGAATCAATCTTATTTTTTACAGCCTCGTCTAATCTATTCCCATAATAGACTCCTTCATCTAATTTGCCTAGCTTCTTTAATAAAGCCTTCTCTTTTTTAATGTATGGTGCTATTTGTTTCAGTATTTCTTTATTTAGTTTCGATACAGGAAACTTTTCATTAATAATCTCTTCTGCCTCATCCTTTATTTTAACAAATATATCAGCTATGCCGTCCTTCCCTTCGATATCTTCTATATATTCGGGTTCGGTTATATTATATTTTTTCATTTTTTTATATAGCGTAGTTCGGGATATGCCTAATTTTCTGGCTGTTTTGGATTTATCTCCTTTATAAATTTTCCGTATCACTTCCTCTTCCAATTGCTCAATTAAATTATTCAAATTTAATCCTTCAATTCCTTTAGTAGAAAATGAATATTTTAAACTAAGATTCTTCAGTGCATAAATACCCTTTTTTTCGAACTCTTCTTCGACTGTTTTGCAGAATAATTCAACCACTTTAATAGCGTGAGAAATATTACCGTCTGCTATATTAAAAGCATTTTTGATTGCCTTCTTTTCAATATAATTAATTAATACTGTAAAATTTATTTCTTCTTTTTTATTAACAATACCGTTATATTTTTTTATTTTATTCAAATCTATGCCATACTCTCTTATTTTTCTTAATATTTTCTCACGGCCTATTCCCAACAACGAAGCTGTCTTATAAGCAACACCATTTTTTAGACTAAGTGCGTGCTCGATTATCTTTTTTTCTACTCTTTCCAAAGAAGCCTTCATTTTATTTATTGCATCTTGATCTTTTGGGTAGACATATTTGTCTTTCAATGAATTGCAGGATATCCCTAATAACCCAGCCGCCAAAGTCTCGTCACTGCCTGTTATCATAAGTGCACACCTTATAGCTTCTTTCTCTATATACTTAAGAAATGTTTTAAGTCTATTTTTCTTAGAGAGAATAAAAGATGTAAAATTATTATCGTAACTGGCAGTCATCCCAAATTGTGTTTCCATAGAATCAGAACACGTCCAAGGAATTTCTTTACTATCAAAAAGATCATCTTCGCCTTTTAGATCTTCATTATCCACATTTACGGAACTGCCTAAAAAGAATGGGACAAGTTCCAAGCGATCACGTAAAATCTCCCAATCAGGAAATAAATCGGGAAAGAAATACCATAGTAAGAAAGAAACAATACCAATGAATCCCATAAACGACATCAATTCTATTAATACATAACCGTTTCTCTTCTTTATGTTATTTTTACCCCAGTAATATTTAGCCGTGTTAAATCTATCCTCGCCATTCTTTATAACCTTAAAAATATCTTTATTCCTCAATGATTCCTTAATGCCCTGCTTCTTACCAACATATACAACTAATAACCGGGTATTCTTTTCATTGGTAAATGTATAAACAAGCCCGGTTTTTTTAGTATAAAGAACAAACAATCTATTCTGAATATCCTGAACAGGTGCTCCTTTTATGACCAATGGATTGTGTGTGTTATTCTTTACCATCTCCCCGATATTCTTTATTAATTGTTTCTTTTCAACTCCACTAATGTTTTTCCATGATCTAAAAAAGCCTTTAGTAAAACGAATCTCCTCTATAGCTTTCTTTTCTTGCTCTCCTGCACCATGTTTTTTACGTTTATATTTACGCTTTTCTTTCTTTCTTCCTTTTCCCGGTTTTTCCTCAATATCCGTAATACTTTGAAGAACCTTATTAGCCGACTTAATCCCGGCGCGCGCCTTTTTTAACACTCCTTCTATTATCGGATCATCGCTATCTCCTTCATATTTTGATATAATCTTTTCGAACATTTTTACGATTTCATTTATTTTTTCTACACTTTTAGCACTAGCGACTTTATTCAATTTTTTTTGCGCAATATTTAATCTGTTTTGTGCTACACTCCTTCTTCTTATAATTAAGTTTTCTTCTTTATCTTGCGAAATTAGAACCCTCAATTTTTTCAAGCGCTCCGATATACCTGGATGTTCCGGATGCAGCTCTTTGATCTGAGTCAGTAACCCGGATTCTATATTCCATGCTCCTTTCTCACTTGCCTCCTTAACTTTTGATAAAAGCGAAATAATACTATTCGCCTTTCTGTATATCTCTTTCAGACCTTGATTCCGCCAATCCAATTCCAAACCTATGCGTGCAATCTTTGAAGATTTAGCATAGTTGTTAGCATTAAACCTTTTGTGTACTTCCTGATATATCGAGCTTACTATCTCCTCTTTCTTATCCTGATTATACTTATTTAACAGAAGGATGATGCCTCTTGCCAAAGGCTGCGGAAGGTTTTCATAAGACATGAGTAACAATAATGTATATAAATCTTCAGAGTGTACGTTATCATATAAAAAATAACGTTCCTTCTCGTCAATTTTCAAAAAAATCTCATTTAAAATAAGCCACGCTTTATCATAGTCATCTTGTAACGTAGCAATTATTCCTTTGTAAAATTGTATTTGATTAAGCTTTTCTTGTCCGAATTTTTTTTCTACAGTAAGAATTTCCCTGGCAATTGCTTCTGCTCTGTTTAAACTTTCCTGAGCTACCTTTAAACTGTCAAATTGCTTAAAAAACTTGATAATTATAGTAGCTCTTATTAAATTAACATCAATGGCATACATACTTTTTTTTATTACATCTTCTTTTGATAATAACTCATCAGAAACATCATCAAGAAAAAGAGTTTCTACAACATTTAATAAGCTGAGAGCTTCCTCATAATCTCCAGCATCGTCATATAAATCTATCAATGCAAGATAATCTAGTATATTCTGTGTCTTACCAATAACACGAACAAAATCCTGCTTAGCTTTTTCTGCATATCTTTCCTTTAAAGTCTTATCGTCTTCCTCCTGAATTATTGCATAATATGAATGCCCGCGCAGACTATACAATAGAGTGTATAATTGTTCATCATCTTCAGGGGCTATGTTTAGTTCATCTTGGGCTAACTCGACTGCCTTATCAAACAACGATATAGCACCAGTGTATGACCGCCTTTCAAAATAATAATGACCCAATGCTATGGTTACATTTAAAAGAACAGTACGTTTGTATTCATAACTCCCAACCGTAGTACCACTGTCTTTTTTCTCATCAGATCTCCTTATTAGATTATCTAAAAGTCTAAGCGCTTTGCGTGGCTTCTTTTGGGCTTGCCTATCAATTATACTGCTTATATTTTTTATACAATCAGCTCTAAGATAAGTTGCTCCTTGTTCGTCTGCAGATATGAGCACTTCTGAATATACTCTCAGGGCGGAATCCCATTCCTCATCATATCCCATACTTATCGCAAGTAAGTATTTTGCGAGAGGATTATCCGGCTCTATTGCAAAAACGCAATTTAGCGATTCCATATATTTTTTACTATATTGTAATAATAAAGCTACAAATGCATATTTAATGAGCACATTAACGTTTTCTGGTTCTTTTTCTTTTATTTCAGCTAATTCATTCATTTTTTTTATGCGCAACTTATTATCAAAATCTATTAATTCATGCAATTCAAAAAATAATAGATCAATAGGATGAATCCCTTCTGCCTCCGGAGGAAACGTTTGTATGCTTTCTTCTTTCTCTAATATTTCATTAATCTGCTCATTAAGCTTGGTGAAAGATTCCGGATCAGTGCTTACTTCTTTAAATTTTTTAGGGGATTGCAAAGCTTCTATATTTGAAATCGCATTGATATGCCGAATGGAAGCATTACTGAGTTTTGGGGTAACTTTTCCGTTTTTGTCAAGGAAGTCTAACGATATAAGACCGTTTATTTCATCGCGAAAGGTCGACTTACTAAAAGGTTTGCCGGAGGGTGCGCCACGTGTTTTATGCAAACTGCGCCATATCACTGTATTACCGTTAATGAGGACTGCACCTCGGTCTTTAACCTTTATGGGTATATCTCCAATTATATCCCTAGCCGCCCATAAATCTCTCAGACACTCGGCAACTGAACCTTGAGGCTTTGGTTTTTTCCTTTTGCTCTTAATAATATCATCCTGTTCTTCGATTTTCCCTCCCACAGCAGGCTTTCTTGTAAGTACTGCATGCACATTTTTCAGAAGTTCGTCGAATTTGGTTTGGTCTTTAGCTTTGGCGAGCCTTATAATCCGTCCAGCAGTTAAATTAAAAGACCGTAATGCTTCAATCTGTTCTTGTGACGCATTAAGTAATATCTTTCTGATATAATAGTATTTTGTTCCATAACGCGAATATTTTCTCTTTTCACAATCTAAAAGTTCTAAGAGAGTAAGCGCTTGAAACCTCTTTCTAATAGTTTCTATTTTGCATTCCACTTCTGCATCTGATTCCCGCTGCCATCGGATAACTTCCCCTGTAGATTTTGTAAGGACTCCGCGGTCATTAACACACAGAGCTTCCCCCTGAAGCTCGTAGCGGTATTTCCATAAATTTTCAATCCACCTTATGGACAGGTTTTGATTTGGTTTAATTTGTAAAATATCCTGTATGTCTTTTTTAAACTTTTCAAAATTATGCTTTGTATTTTTACTTTTACTCATTGCATAAAGCGCAGAATGACTCATCGTCTTTAATAAAGGCATCCCCTGAAAAGAGACGTTAACAAGTTCCTCGATCTTTTCTTTATTAGCAGTAACTATTTCATCAATAAGGTAATGATCATATTGATTTCCCTTAGCCTTTATCTTTATTAGAAGACCTAATTCTGTAAGCAAAGGTCGAACTTGTGGTATCAATATTTCATCAAGTTTTTGTCCCTTTAGTTCAGAACGCCGTTCCCAAAGACGCCATATGATATTCGCTACTTTCCCTTCAAGAATGCGTTTTTGTTTGTTTTCAACCCCAACCTTTCGGTACTTTAGTTCTCTAGAAGAAGAACCCTCGTATTTCTTAACAATATTTTTCATTCTTTCTTCAGTTCGATAGGAGATAACTTGTTTTTTCATATTAGTGCATAAAAAATCAAACCATTCACGATTAGTTACATACAATCTCTCCATAAAGGATTCTTTTGGATCCTGATATACTGGAAGTTTTTTGGAAAAAAGATGCGGTTCAAGTAGTTCGGTTACCTCTCGTGGATAGTGTCTAAATGCTTCCTGAAAGATTCTGAATATATTAAGGACCGCTGTTAACCTTTTAGCCGGAGTGCGTGGCCCAAAAAGAAGTCCCATAATAAAAAGAATAGTATCGCCCTTGAGCGTTTTTCCTTCATATGTATAGGTATATTTGTCTTTTCCTTTCAAAACTCTAAGTAAAAGTTTTTCGTCTTTTATTAGTTTTGTTACTTTTTTAAAAAGTTTATCTTCATCATATCCGTAAGGAGAAAAAAAGTTCAGCATATCACGAAGAGTTTCTTCATCCCCAGATGGTTTAGCCTCTTCCTTTTTTGGCTCAGACAATGATGCCTCCTCCGCTTTTCCTTTTCTTCTTACCTTGCTTTTTTCTTTATTAAACTCAAATTTACTAAAACTTTCTCCATGTTCTTCTTCAAACTCCTCAAGCTGATTAATAGCATTTATTATTGCTTCGCCAAATTCCCTTTTCAATGTATCTTGAAAACTTTCTTCGCCACCTACATCTTTATCTTTTATTACACCAAAAAGGTCAATCATGAGTTCCGTGGTTAATTCTGTATTATACCTTTCTAAACGATAATCTACATACATCTTCATCGTCTGGACAACTGCAGGAGGATCATTTCCTATCCTTTTCTTTAACTCTTCTTTTATAAAATCAATACCTATTAAAATCTCACGGCGTAGCTCCTGGTTTCTTTTCTCTTCTTTCGACAAAAGTTTTTTGGCTTCTTTTGATGTTTCCGCATTCTGCCTCGAACTACCACCGCCAATAATGCTATTAACGGGTGATTGCCATGCTGCAAGAGGAGGATTTGTGAAATTAATATTAGCATTCCATACACGCTGTTGAGTTTCAGAAATACGATGCTGCTTTTTGAGATCTAATCCCTCACCAGGCAAAATTTCACCTCTTGCTTTACCTTTTATGCTTCTGCCTTCTTCCTCTTCTCCTTCTGCTTTAATCATCGCTCCTAAGGCATCTTCTATTCGACTGAGTGCATTCATTATCTCTGCCGTAGGTTCAGTTTTAACTTGCTCTTTTAAGAGACGGCGAGTCATAACAAGACTTTTTCTTACCTTTTGTAGTTGAGAGGGGAGTTTTATAAACACCTTGCGTTCAGAAAAAATATTGGTAATTGACTCTGTCTTTTTAATTGCTACACGGAACATGCCTCGTTCTATAAGTGAACGTAATTCACTCATATGACTCCTAATCATATCAAGAAATTGACGCTCTTCTTCTAGCTGTGTAAGTAGTTCTTTTATACGACTTTTAACTTTTTCTCGAATTCGTTCTATCTCACCGATGCGTTTTTCCCTAAGATTTTCAATAGCTAGATTTATCTGACCTATGGCCTCCTTATATGATTCTTGTTCTAAGAATCCTTCGGAACCAACAATTTCAAGCAGGTGTGTATATGCATCCACCTTGCCTTCCACATGCCCACGTTTAAGCCATACTAAAATATTCCACAATGTTTGCAGTGCGGCTTCATGATTAAGGCGTGATACGCCGTGCTGCCAATCGGCAAGATATTCATCTCTTACGTATGTAAGGAGTGCAATATTATCAATAATAGTAAGGATATCATCATCCTGACTTTCTAAAATATGATTATGTGCGCGAATTGCTGTAAGTAAAGAATCATAAATAATCTCTACCCACATTTTCGTACTTATCTTATGTTCTCCTACAAACTCTTTTATCCATCGCTGCTGCAATACCACAACTTTCCTGTTAACATCATATTGTGCTAATCCTAATTCTGTAATAAACTCTCCCATTCGTTTATCAACATCAAATTCCTCTCTTCGACTCTCTTTGAACAAACGAATACGCTGCCAAAATAGTTCATTCGCATGGATACGGAATGTTCTGCGCACGCCTAGCAGTGTGGCACTCACAGCACCTGTATTCCCTTCACTGAAGAGCGATAAAGCACGAATTAGTTGTATTTTCCCTTTCTCACGCAGTAATTCTCTCTTTTGTTCATTCAGCAGTGTTAGCTTATCATCATCCTTAGCCTCATATGCTTCAAGAATATCTCGATCGGTTTCTTTGATATTTATATTAATTTCATCCAACCTAATGCGCATATCTGTTGGGTCTTTTAAAATAAAAGAAAATGTTATCTCATCATTAATACGCTGTATCTCATTTCTGATTTCACTAAGTTCTTCAGACTTAAACTCTTCAATTCCGTCTTTCTTGATTCGACGTATGCCAGCCATAACACGCTGAAGGCTAACATTTAATTGTAATAACTGCACCGCCCGGCTTCTAAGCCACTTCTCTTCTTCAGAAAAATTCATCTGTCTTTCTTCCTTTGCTTTCTGGGGTGTTTTTCCCACACCACTACGGGTGCCAGAGGTACCACTACTCATTGGCGAACTATATGCTGCAAGAGGAGGGTTTTCGAAATTAATATTAGCATTCCACACAGCTTTCTGTTTTGGAGAAATATAATGCCCACCATGAGGATCTTTTCCTTCACCAGGGAGAATAACTCCTGTTCCTTTAATTTTAAGCTCGGCTGTTTCCAGCCCTTTCCGATGTTTATATTGCTCATAAGCTTCATAATAGAATTCGCTGAATTTAATTACCATCGGCGGGAAAAAATCTCCAACAAGCAATTCACGGATTCCCCCTTCTTCGCTAAAAATCAACTCACGATCTTTATTCCTCGCCCCGATACTATACTTTTCGATACTTTCTTTCGTATGTGATTTGCTTGTGTAACCCATTTCATCTAACTCAGTAAACCCTTCAACATCCCCCACCCAGATAAGTTTTATCTTTTTATCTTTAACGATCATCCTTATATTTTCAGTATGCATGTCTGACTCTATAAATGAATCTTTTTCACCTACATCAAGATGCCAACCTTTGTAACCGGCATGATGCATTTTTGCTAAAAGCACAGCACATTGTTTAACTATATCCGTTTGCATTTCCTTAATGTCGCCACCATATAAATTAGGGTTCTCTTTAATGATTTTATCAAACCCTTCCCGTCCTACATTTAATAAGCGCCGCCCGTCATTATTGTATTCGAATACTGCAAAACGTAATGGCCTTTCATCATCGCATATCCAAGGCTCATCTTCTCTATACATAGAATAGGTACCATGAGGCATCTCACATAAAAGAAGCGGCCTTATCATGGCTTCCGGATATTGTGCAGAAATATCTTGAGAAAAATAAAAGTTCTTTTTATTAATGATTCTTCTTTTTTCCAAGAGACCGGGAATTTTTATCTCAACCGCATAGTTGACTGTACCATCGGCATTCATTTCAAAAACAATGTGGCGCCTGAATGACTCTGTCACCGGTGTAATATAAATATTTCCTTCCAAATTAAGATAATATCCCTTTCGCAAAGCATAGCTGAGTGACCCTTCAATACCAGAAGGACGATACTTCTTATCCTTATGATCGAACCGGCTGCGTAATGTTGATGCAATTTTCAAAAGCTTTTCTGCTTTTACTGCATTGGTAAACAATTCAAACATATCAGGATGTTCTTTCCTAAATTGTGTATCTTTATTCTCAAGCACCTCTGCCATATCTTTATGTGAATCTATAGTACTGGGTAAATCCTGTGCTGATAATTCATTGATTTCTTCCGCTTGCCAAATGCGAGCGGGACGTTTTATTGAAGGTAATGCACAAAACCATTGTATTTCGGCCTCACCTTGTTCATATTTCTTTATTTTATCTTTAACCTCAACTATCCTTTTTTGAAAATCAGGATCATTCATGACGCATTTAGCAATCTCATCAGCTAATCCGTAGCTTGCATCGCTCACTCTTTTATCTGAAGTAAGAGGCAATCCATGTGTTGTATACGTCAGGGAGTCCGCATTCTCATGATAAGCAATAAGAGGAAAAAATATTGTACTTAAATTATCAGCCAATATTTCTATGTTCGATAAGAAGGAAGGAATCCCGTACAGCCTTGGTTCTTTGTTATAGTAGTCATTCGGTATCGCATATTCATTCCTATGTTTTTCATTTGAATAAAGTTTCACACTAGCAAAGGTAAGATATAAAGCTTTCTCTTCATCAATATGCAACGATTTTCGTAACCGTTTAAACAAAAACGGTGCGACGGTCCAAAATACAAGACTTGTTAGATTCTTGTTAGGAAAAGGGGGACGAATACCGAATATGCTACTTGCTTTATCTTTTCTAAAATATCGAATCAATGCCTGGGTAAATTCTTTTTCCTCAGTCCGCCTGAATTTATGAAGCATACGCACAGCATGTGTATTATGAAAGCAATGCCTAAGCAGAGAAAAAAGCTCCGCAACCTCCTGCTGTTCATCTTGATTGTACGAGGCCAAGATAGATTCTTCTTGGTCTAGGTCCCTTTGATCAAGCATATCCCATGTAAGTTTGTTAGTATATGGTTTACCCTCATTTTCTTCTTTTATACGCTCATAAAATTGCGTTAAACGGGGGCTTTGAAATGTCAGTTTGCTAAAATGCCATGATGCATTTTCACGTTCCGCATGTAATAATATTGTGATATCACGTTCTATTTCTAATTCCATTATTCTTTTTTTTGCCCATTCTGTTAATGATTTGATAAACGCCTTATCGGTTGCCTTTTGTATTTCCATTGGGAGATTCATTATGAAGAAAGCCAGACCACCTTGATCACGTATATAATCCTCTTTTTTAAGTAATCCCTCTGTGTGATAAGGTAATAATTCTTTACGGAATTTCAGTAACTTATCAAATTCTTCCCGTGCAGCAGGATTTTCTTTCAAAACTTCTAAACCCTCAATTAAATGTTTCACTCCGGGATGCCTTTTTTTGTAGTATTCCGCTAATCCTTCGACTGAATCAGGAATATCATCTTCTGAAAAAGTGGCGTTTGACACCGCTTTTTCATCTGCAGGCATATACTTAATTAACATATCCCTGCGCTGCCACTTGTAATTAATGTCTAGTGCACTCTTAATCTGTGTAAGATAAAAAGCATCCTTCATCATAGGTGTTTCATTAATAGTACGCAGATTCGCCTGTCCTTTAAATATCCGGATTGTCGAAGTTTTCCATGCATTAATAAATTCAGGAGTGAGACGCCTTAAATCAATGCCTAAAATGCGCGAACCGGTCGAAATAATTTTGAAATTTTCACTCACCTTTAATAAACTTCCCCCCTCTTCATCCTGAAAATATTTTTGAACGCGTTTATCATCAAAGAGGTGCTCCAAATCAGCTTTGGTCATATCATTAACCGCTGCTTTTTCCTTACCCGCAAGAATTACTTTATGCCCTCGCATAAGCAGCATTTTAAGAAGAGGCATATCAGCAATAATTTCACCTGCGTTATCAACCGCATACAAAATTACCTGGGCTTTCATTTTAATACGTTGCTGCAATAAACCGTAATCAAACGCGTCATCGGCAAAAAGTCCTTTCTTCCCGACGACAGACTTCAGCTGCTCTTTTATGTTAAGTTTTCTGTCAGACAATTGTTCGGCACTTTTCGGATCGCCATAATCCATAGCATTACCAACTATTGATGCTTCTATTGCAGCAAGGAGAGGATCTTTTTGTTCTGAGATAAGATTATCAATCCAATCCAACTGGGCAAGCATTGTTTTATTATTTTCAGTTTTAATGTCTTCATACGGATCTCGAACTCCGGTCCCTATACGGATAATTTCATATAAAATATCTTGTATATCCCGAAAATTACTCCCCTCAACAAAATATTTATTCACGCTGTATTGAATAGCTTCCTCCACCTTAGTTCTAATCTCTTGATCATCAGTTGCAAGTTCGATAGTTTGAACCGCGACTAATCTATTACGTTCAACCGATAACTTGCGTTTATTTTCATCTGATGGAAACATATCCGGATCAGATGCGTAAGGATCAGCTACTACATCTGACGGTGGAAGTGGTGGAACTTTCAAATTTGTCTTAATCGCTTCAACAAATTCTCTTATTGTTATCTCTCCACTATGCAGTTTATTTCGTAAATCAGCGCTAAAATCCTCATCATCCGAAGGATAGTCTACTTCCACAATCCTTTCCGTGCTTTCGGCAGCGGTTACTGTCTTACCCAATGCATCTGCCTCTTTTTCTACCAAACTCATGAGTTTTGGGATGTCGTTATCTCGCAACGCGTGTACTAATTCATTAGGATCTAAAAACGTAACAGATTCTCCACGGTTTCTTGCACTTATAATCTCCGTTGCATATCTGTTCCAGAGTTTAATTTTTTCTTTAGAATCAGGGTCATCAAGAATTGTGCGGACAAGTTTTGGTAGGACCTCTTCGCGAAATGTTTCTTTTTCAGTTTTACCTATTTTTTTATAATCGGCAATTGCCGAAATGACTTCCAAAGTACCAGCGCGGCTTCCTTCGTTAATACCAAAATACTTCTTGTATCCTGCCATTATTTTCTCATACAGATTGTTCTCCGGAACTTCGGTAATACTCGGTGTTACAACCATGTATGACACACCATTTTCTTTAAGCGCTTTTGTTATACCCGGTGTGTGGTAACCTCCAGTTACTAGAACTATGGGGTTTACAGAGTGCATAGCGCTGCTAAGCGCCCCACGCTTTGCACTTTGCTCTATGCGCTTTGCCTGCTTAAGGGTGTTTTCAACAATAGCTGTCTCACGTTTTTCAGCGAGGTCGTAGAAGCGCTTGAATAGAGGGAGATGTTTATCAAGATTAAAATGTTGCAGGTCGCGAGTTGCGGGTCCCTCGACTTCGCTCGGGATCCTGAGTTTGTCGAAGGATTGCGGGTTAAGAAGTTTATCAACTCGAGACTCGAGACTCGCAACTCGAAACTCGTCTTTATACTTACGAAAGTATGCCACATCTTCCGGAGTTGCTCTCAATGTAAGTAATTTCTTTAGTACTCTAAATATTTCAATAAGCTGATAGAGCTTTTTTTCCTTAGGCGTAGCTAAAAATTTTGAAAGCACTTTTTTCTCTAGTAGAATACGTTCTCTATTTAGAGCGCCTTCATCAATATCTTCTACAAGCCAGAGATAATGCAGGTAACGATTGATATTCTCATATTCACGAAAATCTATTTTGTAGCTAAGTGACATTTCCTTAAGAAACTTGTAATAATCAACAGCTGAGAGGCGTTTTCCCTTAAAATCTATCTCTTTATACGCGATGAGTTCAATATCTTCTTCTTTAATTGAAGCATTATTGATAAATTTGTTTATGAGGTCATTTGTCTCAAACTGAATTCTTCCGAGGTTAATCTTTTGTTGATAGACTTCAATCTCACGCAATTTATTAAAGTTTTTGTAAGGAGTAGTACTGATGCCCGTTCTTTCTGTGCTATTTAGCACATACCTGAAGTATTGAATTGGGTCTTCGGGGTTTTTGTGAAACCTCTCCTGCTCATCCAAAAATGAGCGTAATTCATGCGAAAAAACAGTTTTCTTGAGTGATGAAAGCGTTCTTTCAATGCCGGTTAAAAATATGTTGACCTGATCCTGCAATGCATGCGCTTTTACATATGTTTCTACATGCTCCACGTACAAATCTTCATGGTCAACGCCAAATAATTCGACGGGATCATCGGAAATTATCGAATACTCTTCAGGTCCGGTTATTGTTCCCTCCTTTACATAGACATTAATAATTTCCTCCCTCTTATCTTTAAGAGGAAAAGCCCTGAATAGTGACGTGTCTATCTTACCTGAAGAACCTTCCACGCAAACTGTATCTATACCGAATTTCTTTTGAACCACCCCTAGAATACTCTCAATATTTTTCTGAGCTTCATAGTTTGCGTGTGCGTTCTGGATGTAGATTACCAATGGAGACTTTTTGCTTGATGTATCGAATACATCCTGAATGCGTCCAATATCGGTTGGAATATTAATAATCTCGGCCAGAGAAGGAATAGGCATTGCCGGTTGTGCTGTTGCCTGTGGTACATTACCTGTTAGTGACGTAACAGTAAAAACCACTACCATACATAAAGCAACACACTTACATTTAGAAGTTTTAAAATAAGTTATAAGGGTATTTTCATCCATATTTGATTATCCGATCTATTCTCTGGAATACTATTGTGATAAAACCATGAAGTACAAATCTAAAGTGTCATCTTGAACAGCGAGTAATGTGGTGGATTTGGCCTTAAAAGTACTTTAATCAATAAAAAAAGCCAGCCACAAACATTAATCATGTTTGCAACTGGCTGTCCTAGGCAATACGTTTTTGAGTTTACCTGTAGACCCTATAGTTTTGTGTCACCAGGTTTCCCTGACTTTACCAAATAACTATACTATATGTTATAGGTTATATACTTTATAAAAGTATTTAATATAATATACCATATAAGCCCATTTTTTACAAATTTAAGCTACTAATAATATATTTATATAATATATTGATAATAAATGCCTTATGGCATAAATCTTACCAAATATAAAAAATATGGGTGGGGATTTAGAAAAGTAACATAAAATTTACATAATTAAAATAAATGGATGAAATTGAAGAATCAAAAAATAAAGAGGTAAGATGATGAAAAATCTGAAGTTTATAACAAGTTTAACTACTTTTCTTTTATTAATATCCGTAACTGTTTAAATATACTTTTAAATATTCTACCCAGTGAAAATGAAATCGGCATGAGTTTCTTGGGTACACGGAAATCAAGCATACGCTGAATCTTATCTCCAAATACTGTAATATCATTAATATCAGTAATACCATATCCATACTTTCTAGCTGTATTTAAAATCGGAACATCAGAAATCTCCTGACCGATATAATGACTTATAACAGTATCAATACTAACGCAATTAATTCCTCCGAATAAAATACCCCTGCGTTTTACTCCTCCGTTCTGTGAATCTCTACTTTCAAGTACATCAACCGCGTCTACAATAGTAAATTCAGGTCTAACGATGTCGTAAATGGATAGAACGAAAAGAGAAAATATTTCGACATTGTTATTAACTAAAAAATGTCTCCAAACTTTGACTTTTCCGCTAATACATCCATACAAATTTTTTATTGCTCCGGTAAATAACATTTGAGCATGTGATTTAAGTTTAGGTAAATTTATAATAATATCAAAATCCCGGACTGATTCTGTCACAGTTGATAGTCTTGATATTTTTTTACGCAATTTGGAATTGATATTTTGATAAAAATATTTTTTTATTCCGGGATTTCGGGTATCAACTTTTTTTCTCTTAAATTCAATAATCGGAACATCATAACGTTTGCATATTTCTTCAATACCACACTCGCGTGAAACACCAATCGCGGATCCGAATGCCGGGCTATCACTGAGGAAGACTTGAGCATTACATTTTTTTACCACTTTTATCAATGTTTCAATTATTTGCGGATGAGTTGTTCCGCCTTTATGAATTTTGGGAGATGAAATCAAGTTTGGTTTAAGAAGAACTTTCTGGCCGGGTCTGATAATTTTCTGAGGACCTCCAAAAAACGAAAATATTTTGCCGACAGAATCTTCTAAAAGATTCTTCGAATAATCACTGCATCTGGCAATAGCAACTTTATCATTATTCATTATATTTTTTAATTTAAGGCGGGGGAAAATATATATATTTATGTAAGAGTTAAAGGTAATTTTTCTCTAACAGAACGCAAAAAATCAAAATCAAGACGTGCACTAATTAAGGCCTCTCGCTCAGCAGCCTCTTTTATAATGTTGCCCCAGGGATCTATAATTATACTATGACCAAAGCTACGAATACGGCTATAAGTGTCTGTACCGCAACAATTAGCCGCAATAATATATGATTGTGTTTCTACAGCGCGATTCCTTAACAAAACATGCCAATGCGCCCTCCCTGTACTATAAGTAAAATTAGAAGGAACACATATTATCTCAACACCCTCGGATGCCAAAGATTGAAAAAGACTAGCAAACCTTAAATCAAAACAAATAGCAACTCCAACCGAACGTCCTGAAACAGTAAATGTGGAAATCTTTTTCCCGGGAAGAAAAAAGTCGCCTTCTCTAATAATTTTCCTGCCTAACTTTACCTCGAAAAGGTTTATTTTCCTATAACTGGAAATAATTTCCCCTGATGAAGAGATACAAACTGCCGTATCGTAATATTTTCGAGGACGGGAACTTTTTTCGATAATACTACCAAGTATAATGTTTATGTGAAGATTTTTTGCCAGATTACAAAAAAAGGTAGTTATGGGGCCACCAATATTTTCTGCAATGTTTTTATAATATCCTGGATCACCACGGTAAATAAACAATTCAGGCAAAACAACTATCTCGGCGCCCTGCTTACTTAAGTTGCTAATACCTTTGGCTACTTTACGTATATTTTCGGAAATATTTTTTCCCGGGTTTAATTGTACCGCAGCAACAAAAAAACTATTTTTCATTCTTTTTATCAATTCTATTAAGAGTCCAATCGAATTTAAGATATTCTACTACATAATTCCCACTTAAGATAAAATTTCTTTGTTTAGGAAGATATGAACTAAGAAAATTAAGAACGGCCCGTTCACGCACATTAAATTTCATTAGTTCACTTTTTTCATTACTATATCTTCTCACAAAATCAATGCCGAACCACTTAAATAACATCGATAGATAAATCTTTTTATTATTTTTATCAATTTTAACATTCCTCTCTTCCGTAATATACCTGAATACATCTTCTTCTAATTGTATATTAATATACATACCTAAGTATGCCTCATCACGCAATCTAGGAAACCCGCGTGCAGGGCCAACAATAGCAAAATGGGCACGTTCATCATTAAACAACCCACGCAAATATGTATGCTTAATCTCGTTCAAACTTATTTTTTCACCAAAAACCTTAAAAACTTTCATGCTCGGTCTTTCTCTTATCTCCGTAATCTTATCTGCATATGGGTTTTTAAGATGTAACGATAAGGAAAATGCATTATACGCATTTATCCAAAAAGCAAACTTTTCACCTCTAGACCATCCTTCATATCTTTCATGTGAAAGTGAATCAACATCATTCAGGAATTTATAAAGAAGATGTTTATTCTCCTCCAATAATACATAATCAATGCGACCTTCTTTAAGACAACTTTTAAGTGTAAATTCTAAATCGAGATAAAGAAAATCATCAGCAGAAGCTTCACTCGTCATATAACAAAAAATAAGCAATACTCCTATCACCCATCTCATAATGGTATACTCCCTTTTAAAGCATTTCCCCAATATGCTCTTTGTAAAATATTTTTTCATTCTCCCTTTTTTAATATATCCTATAAAAATATTTAAAAAGATATACGGCTATTTTACTCTAAAACACCTTGTTATTTCAAATGTATATTATGCCTTAATAAGGCCCCTTAAAACTTTTAAATTCTCTTTGTCTTCTTTCATATCTTCTCCCTTAGGAGTCTCTAAAATCTTAGGTGTTTCACGAAAACGCTTATCCTGCAGAATAAGGCGAAATGATTCAAGCCCTAAGCGTCCCGCTCCTATATGCTCGTGTCTGTCTACATGTGACCCCAGGTCTTTTTTTGAATCGTTAAAATGAAAAATTTTAAGCCGATTCAATCCTATAATTTCATCAAACATGGAAAAGGTTTTTTTATATTTAGCCTTTACTCTTATATCATAACCAGCGGCAAAGGTATGACAGGTATCATAACAAACACCAATCCTATTATCTTCTTTTACTCGTTTAATAATCTCACGGAGATGTTCAAAACTATAACCAATGGCCGTACCCTGGCCTGCAGTTGTCTCGAGCAAAATACATGTCTTGCCTCCTAGAACTTTACCTAAAACGAAATTCAGACTATCAGAAATCCTTTCTAACCCTTCAGGCTCACCACTACCGATGTGGGAACCTGGATGCATAATAAGATAAGGTATCTTGAGCTTTTCTGCTCTTTCTAATTCAATCAGGAGAGATTGCCTAGATTTTTCAAGAAGGAATTTATTCGGCGAAGCGCAATTAATCAAATATGAAACATGTGCAGCAACGCATAAAATGTTTTTATTCCTTTGAATACTAATAAAACGTTCTATCTCTTTATCACCAATAGGCTTTGCTTGCCAACTATTATTGCTTTTTGTAAATATCTGTATAACATCACAACCAACTTGTAAGCCTCGTTCTAAAGCTTTATCAATACCACCAGCAATTGACATATGTGCTCCAAGTAGCATATATAAACCCCATTATTTAAGGCATAATAACTTTCAGCTGTATTGATATTTTTTCCCAAGCACTATTTAATTTAGTCTACTTTTTTAAAATCTCATCGAACTTTCATAATTATAGAATCATTCAATTTACCGAGAAGTTCTTCTACATCTTCATAAATTTCAGCCGCTCCTTCTTTCCGCAACACTTCGGAATGATATCCTCCTGTTAATACACAAATACATTTTAAATTTGCTTGACGGGAGGCCCGAATGTCCCAAATGCTATCACCAATGACTAAAGAGGAATTTGTGGAAAATTTTCCTTTCTTAAGAATATCTAGAAATATATCAGGATCAGGCTTTGTACGAATATTGTCAGTTGAAGTGTTAACAAAATCAAAAATATTATTATGAGAAAAAAGACCAAGATAATGATCAACAATATCCGAAGAACTAGAACTTGCTAAAGCTAACGAAAGCCCTAAAGATTTAAGCCGCATGCATGACTCTTGTGCTTTGGGGAAGAGTTCAACACGTGGGAGGAAAGTTCCTTTATAAATCTCAACTGCCCTTCTGCGCAGATCGATGCCATGTTCTTTGTACCATTCGGCAGAAGTCAAGGAGGGAATCGCCTTATCACATCCCATGCCTATAACCTTTTGGATACGCGATCGATTAATACTTAAACCAAAATGTCTATAAGCATTGTGATATGCCTCAATAAAAAAATATACACTATCAACAAGTGTACCATCAGCATCAAATATAACTGTCTTCATAAAATGATTATGGGAGGAAAATAAGAAAGCATGAGCTTACATATAGAGCATACACAATAGTTAAAACTTCATGCCATGTTTTTTAAGAAAATCCATGTCATGACTGTTAAGCTCAAACTTTAGGTCAGCGGATTCGCTGCTTTTATGTATTAAATCATTGATACCGTCTTCACCCAGCTCCTCGATGTCAGCCTCATCCAAATCATCCAAAGGAAAAGGTAAAAAGGTGAAGAAACAGAGGTTTAGATTGATATCTTTTTTCCCGAAAAATTCATTTAATTCTTTCGGATCTATCTTTTGATTCTTCAACATGTTCTTGAGTAATGTTAAAAGTTTACTAACGTTCTTGTTGAAGTCTTCGTTTGGATTGAATTTCATTTTTTCCTCCTTGTTTAACTATCCTATTGTAATACTATTCGAGCATAGTTTCAATCTCTTTTGATGAGGGCGTACGATGAGCCCGAAAAGAAATAACTCCCTCCCTGTTAATCAATATATTTGTGGGGATTCCAACAACTTCATATTCACGAGCGGCTGTCCTATTACCATCATGCCATACCGTATAATTAATGCCGTTTCTTTGAATAAAATTAGGCAAAACACTTCGTGAATTATCAAGGCTTACTGCAACTACCTTTAATCCCCTTTCTGAATACTCATTATTAATATTGTTAAGATCCGGAACTTCCCTACTGCATGGCGGACACCACGTTGCAAAAAAAACTAATAGCATAGGATCCTTACCTATATAATCTCCTAATGACACAGGATTTCCTTTCATATCAGAAGAAGTAAAATTAGCGGCTAAATCACCTTCACCCCGCGGCGTGGCAGTAGCATTTGTACATGAAATTGAAATTACCATAAAAAAAACAATACACAGTGTATAAAATTTATTTATCATATCTTCACCTCGTATTTATAATACCTTTTTATCTTTTATAGTTTCTAAATAATTTTGTGCCTGAAGGGCAGCCTGACAACCCTCACCACAGGCTGCAATCAGCTGCCACTCGCATCCGCTACGCACTTCACCGCAGACAAAAATTCCGGGTACAACACTTTGAAAACTTCCGTCGGTCTTGATATGCTTTTTATCATCAAACTCTACTAATCCTTCAACTATCTTTGAGGCCGGGTCATGTCCTATAAAAACGAAAACACCGTCCAACTTTAAATCACTTTTTTCATTTGTCTTAACGTTCTTTATAACTACCTTATCGACCAAATTATTCCCTTTTATTTCAGTTACCACCGAATCCCAAATAAAACTAATCTTATCGTTACCTTCGGCTTTTCTTTGTAAAATATGTTCGGCACGTAACTGGTCTCGCCTGTGAATAATATAAACTTTACGAGCAAATTTTGTTAAGTATAAACCTTCTTGAAGGGCAGAATCACCGCCCCCTATTACAGCAACTGTTTTGTCTCTAAAAAAAGGGGCGTCACATGTTGCGCAATAAGAAACCCCTTTTCCTATAAACTCAGCCTCACCAGGCACATTAAGCATCCGAGCATGAGCGCCGGTAGCTAATATTACGATTCTACCGTGATATAAACCTTCATTTGTCTTAACCGTAAAACCGTCAGCATTTTTTTCGATATTAATTACCTCTTCATTTTGTATAATAGTACCAAATTTCCTAGCCTGTCTTTCCATCCTCTGTGCAATATCCGGGCCTAAAACCCCTTCTGGAAAACCCGGAAAATTATCAACCATATCCGTAATAGCAATCTGCCCACCGAGAATACTCTTTTCAAAAAGAATTGTTTTCAAATCAGCGCGAGATGAATAAAGCGCCGCCGTAAGCCCCGCTCCACCTCCGCCTATAATAATTACATCATAAAATTTATCCATACATTCCTCTTTAATTGACGAAATACCTCTTAAGGATATTCAAATTACTATGCATATAAAAAGCTCATTATTATGGTTGGATACCAGCTTCTTCAAGAACAGACTCATTAACAAAAATTGGGGTTTCTGCACGCAGAGCAAGCGCTATACTGTCGCTTGGGCGGGCATCAATAAATACTTCCTTCCCTTCATTATTTTCTATGACTAACTTTGCAAAAAAAGTTCTGTTATGCAATTTATCAATAATAACCCTTTTCAGTTTTGCACCCAATTCAATAATGGTATTATTTAATAAATCATGCGTAAGAGGCCTTGGTGGCTGCATACCGCTCAATTTCAGTTTTATTGCATTTACTTCGGATATACCAATAACGACAGGCAAAAGAGTGTCTCCCTCGATTTCTTTAAGAACGATAACCTGCTCGCTTCTTTTCTCATCAATTTTAATACGATTAATCTGCATTTCTTTCATATTTAACCTCTAATCTATTTACGTGCTTGCTTAATCTCTTCTAAACCTACAGCAGCTAATTTACCCCATTCATCATTGGGATTTGTCTGTAAAATCTGCTTATACACCTTCTCGGCTTTATCTAAATTCCCTACTTTTTGATAACTTGCAGCTATATAATAATTAATTGCCACGGCTAAAATATCACGTTTATAATTATTTACAAATTCCTCGCCTAATTCTATTGTCTCTCTATATTTTTTAGCATCAAATAATGTTTGAACATTATAATATTCCTGTTGAATAGGATTAAGCGGTTTATAAAAAAATGTTTTCTCAACCTGAGCTGGTTCTTCCGTTAAAGTTGTACATCCACTTATAAATAACATAATCAAAATAAAAATATCAACAAAATAAATTTTTTTCATAAAAACCTCGCTTCTATTCTGTATTCTAACATAAATTACTTCAATGTTATAATGCAACTTTCTACTTTAAATCCACACAAAGAATAGATGCTTTTTCTGATTCTAAGATTATGGTTATTAGCAAAACTTAAAGTTCTATTATAATGAAAAGACTAAAAAATGTAAACCCTGTTAGAGAAAATTTTCTAAAACAACGCATCTAAATAGAAGTGGGGAATTATACACAATAGTCTTATTTGCTAAATCGTTAATTATGCTCGCTCTCTAACGGGGTAAACCCTGTTAGATTTTTTTTTGCAATATATTTATTCAACTATTAATCAGTAGGATTATATAAATAAAGTAAATGCAGGCGGTTTATTGATAGGGATAAATTCAGGAGGTCATTTAAAACATCTGGAAAGTGTTAACCCTTGGCTTAAAAGAGATAAAAATAATTCTTAATCTGATTATATTAAGATTCGGCTCTTTTGGCATTATCGTCAGGAGATACAAAACTAACTCGGGATGAGGATTTCGGCAAACGTTGTTTGTCTTTTATCTTAGCCTTCTCCATTAAATGTTTATTCTCTTGCTTTAGCTTGACAAGTTCTTTCTCAATAATCTCCTGTTTTGATAATATATTTTTTATTTTTCCCTCTCGCTCGACTATTTCATCAGAATAAGACTCTTGCTGCTTGACTAGCTCTCTATATTCTATCTCCTTCATCGATATCTCTTGTTGCAGCTTGATTCTTTTCTCAGCAGCTTCCTGCTGCTCACGCTGGGAAGTCAATTCTCTTATAGTCTTTTGCTGCATTTCATTATGCTTAAGAAGCTTCTGCTCGCTAGCATCAAGATCATCAATCCTTTTTTTCTGTTCATTTATAAGGGCATCCTGCTCCCTAAGCAAACGTTCCTTTTCAGCTCTATATTTATCAAAATCATTTTTTAATAGAGAAAATTTCTCGCTAATATTATTATAGTCATCCTTAATATCAGCGAATTTATCTCTTTCTGCTTCAAGCTCTTGTTCTTTTTGCTTAAACTGTTTCTGCAAATCATCATACTTATTTTCAACCATTTTAAGTTGCTCGTTTAATTTAGTAGAATCTTTAAGTTTTTCTTCAAGATAATTATATTTAGATTCAAGATCGTCATAATGAACTTTAACCTCTCTTAATTCTTCATTATCATGCTGAAGGTCATCTAATAGTTCCTTTAATTCTTTCTTTTCATCCTGTAAGCGTTTTATTAAATCATTTTTTATCTGAACGTCATTAGTAAGTTCCTGAATCTGTTTGTTCATACGTTTTTCTGAGTCATTATACATTACAGTGCTTTCTTCAATTAAGTGTTTTAACCTCTTAACTTCTTTTTCCTTTTCCTTTAAATCTTTAACATTACCATTGAGCTCTTCCTCTTTTTCGTGTAATTGTCCCTGAAGCTCTTCATATTTTTCCTCTAAATCTTCAAGTAAAGATTTTGATTGCGAATATTCTTTTAGCTCTTCTTCCAAATAATTATACTTATTTTCAAGCCCCTCATAATTTACTTTTCCTGCACGTAATTCCTCGTTGTCACGCTGTAAATCCCTCAATAAAGTTTTTAACTGATTTTTCTCGGTTTTCAATCGTTCGATCATTTCTTTTTTAGTCTTTAGTTCATTATTTAAATTCTTCACTTCCCCATGAAATTGTTTATTATCGTCATCTACGTCCTCAGATTTGGACCGCAATGAAACCTTAAGTCTTTTAATCTCGCCGTCTTTTTCTTGTATACTTTCCCTAAAGGTTTTAAGTTCCTTATCGCTTTGATTAAGTTTGTTCTTAAGAAGAGTATATTTATCTTGGATTTCTTCAAACTCTGACTTTTTTGCCGCAAGATTTCTTATCTCATTCTCCATAAAATCATACTTTTTCTGTAACGATTTGTGTTCTTCTTGAATGCGGCGTAATTCTTCGTTATCACGTTCTATATCTTTCAAAGAAACATTCAATTGATCGTTAGCTCTTTGTAGTTTGTCAATACGAACTTCCTTTTCGCTTAGTTTTTCTTGCAGTTCTACTACATTCTGTTCATTAGTAGCCGTTTTGGTTGCTCTCGTATCTTGTTGATGGCCTCTATAATCTTCCAACTCATGTTGTAATTTCTTTATTTCATCATCTCTTGCAGATAATGTCTGTTTTGTCCTCTCGAGTTCAAAGCTTAAATATTCGAATTCATTATTAGTCTGCCCTTTTAAATTCTCATTTCTCTTTAAGGTATATATCTCTTTCTTAAGCTGTTCAATCTCATTCAATAATATGACCTTCTCTTTTTGTTCCTCATTAATGCGTTCGTCCAGTTTCTCCATAGCTTCACCACGACGATTTACTTTACTACGCTTCTTAACGAGTGATTCATGTTCTTCACGTATACCCTGTATAGCTGATTCTTTAGAAAGTTTTTCCTTACGCAAAGTGATATTTTCATTGGCACTTGATATTTTCTGCCCAGATAATGAATTTAACTTCTCAAGAGGATCCTGAGGCCATACAGTACGATAACACTTACGCCGCAGATAGGTATCGTCGGTTAATAAAATATCGGCATTTACGGATGAAAAAAAATCCTTCACTTTTTTTGCTTGATCGTATGATAAATTTTCAAGAAGAATTATTGGAGTGCGTTCAACAAGCTGGGAAGCTTCTTCAATGGAAAGGGGGAAAAACTCAACTATCTTTTCTATTGTTTCGGCTTTGCTTAACTCTGAGTCTATGGGATTTAGAATAACACACCATTGTCTGGTTGATTGGCTGCTTATTTTTTTATGACTGCGCACGCTTAAACTCCAAGTTGGTGCAAATCCTTTTGCTTCTGCCTCCTCTTCTCCTCCGTAAGGATGGGTTAATAAAGTTCTATAAATTGTTTACTAAAGAGGCTAATAATTATATTACCACTTAAACTTTTCTGCAATATCAAATATTACCGGCATTTCCCATAATTCACCTATACAAACTTTAATGATACCGGTAAACGAAAATATACTACAAATGACCATACCGAATATAAATATAACTTCACCAATGACAGGAATAAATCGTATTAGACATACAGTAAATTCAATAATAAAAAGAACAAGCCCCTGCTTCGTATGAAACAAAACAAAATGATTGTCTTTTTTTAAAAATAACGGAATGAGAAATAGGATAGATAGATAGGCAAAAATTGAAAAGACTTTTTCACGAGAAATTTTATTGAGGGAAACTTTCTCCTCCCTCTCTGTCATATCCACCCCAATTCCTATATATCCTTGTATATCCTTAACTTAACGGAGAATATTCTCAACACACGAATAATAAAGAACTTATGTAAGGTTTATTATACACAGTCGAGGCTATCTGTCAAGAATAAGATATATTTAAAAATTAACAATATGCAAAAAGTAAGTTAAGTCTCTTTAAATACAAATGAGGAGTCAACCCAATATAATGACTCCTCATTTATGTAAGTTGTTCTATAATTTAGGATATAACAAATTAAAAGGGAACTTTTAAGCCGTGAAATCTTAAAACCGAATATTTTCCCTCTCTTAGCTCGTCAAAATAAGGTGGAAAAAATGCTCAATCCTTTACTTAATTAATCCTTTCGAATTTTTCTCTTCGTATTTCACGTTTTGTTCTACTTTCGACCAAAGCTTTATTTGCCTCACGTATAACTACTTCATGTGAATCAACTTCGTTCGCACTCTTTGCCTTAAGGCCTACTTTCTCCAGTACAGAAATAGTGCCTTCTTTCATATAATAAGCACCTTTGCTGATACCCCTCCATACCCAAAGTGTTCCTTTCTTAATACCTCGTCCGGTAGCAACAAAACCATTTTTTACGCTCTGTCCAAAAGATGATGTCTGTGTCTCAGTAACGGTTTGCACTGACTCTGTCTCGACAGATACAATTCCTTGGCTTACAGTTTGTACCGAAGTATTTCCTGCAACATCGTCATTTGCTAATGCAAAACATGCATACAAAGGATATACAACAATAAAACTTAAGAATAAAAATAAAATTCTCATCAATCTAAATGTTTAATTGCATCCTGAATCAAAGGAAGAAGTGATTCAATCTCTTCTTTTGTCATTCTGCCAAGTTTAGCGAACCTTAGTTCCCCTTCATTATTCTTATTTTCCCGACTAAATTGAAGTTTTCTGGGCCCTTTATTATAAGAATAAACACTGACAGTCATGCGTCCTAATGCTGTATCACATGACTTTGAAAATATACATTCATCTAAGCCTCGGTCATATGGCATATATTCCCTCCTCTGATTTTGTTCCGTTTAAATTATTCATTTAAGATATTAATATATCTTTTTTAATCTAAATACCAAAAATCTCTAAACTGCTACATGAAAATTAGGGTCTTCTCTTTTAATAAATTTCACAACTTCCCGCAATAAAAGTAATGCATAATGAAATGCATCATGCGCATCCAGCTCTGAAAGAAAACTTCTATGTTCGTACACCAGCTCATCTTGTTTCTGCCTCATATTATCAAAATGATCTGTAATAGCTTTATAAGACTTCCCCATAATAAGTGAAGTCATCTCAACAATTGTTTTATGCTGGGAACTATCAGCAGGTTTATACCCCTTTAATAAAAGAAGTGCTCTGCCGGCTCTAAGCATTCCCATATATGAGAGAAGAAATGTGGCTCTATGAGCAATTTCCTGAGTCTTCTGCGCCTCATCAAGATCTATAACCGCTTCCCTCAATAATTCTTCAATATGAACAAGCTCAATATTTTCTTCTTTAAGCTTTCCGTTATTTAAATATTGCTGCGCTTTCTCTTCAAACGTTTTCATTTAAAATTATATTCAAAAAGTCCCGCGTTGTCCCCAAATATGTATTATTAAAGAAATAATATCCCTCCGTGCAACCATGCCAACTAATTTTTTATCTTTTACAATTGGTACCCTGCGAAAAGCATGTTTTATAAAAAACTCACTTATTTCATCGATAGTAGCATCGGGTGAAAAAGTCATTACATCTTTTGTCATATAATCAGAAACAGTCTCATTTGTAACGGCATGATGTTTAAATAAAGGCATCAAGTCTTTCTCAGTAATCATTCCAACCAGGTTATTATCATCATCAATAACAGGTAATCCACTAATACGAGCCCCAATAAGAACATTCATTACTTCATAAATAGGGGTATTTTGATTAATGGTAACAATATCCTTAGACATTATTGATTGTGCATCATACATAAACACAAAACTCCTTTAGAATATATAATATCTATAATAATATTATATTAAATTATATATTATTTAATACATCTAATTTAATATGTTACAACATAAATCTTTTCGTATCAAGCAATTTTAATCGACACTTATGGTATAAATATAATCTGGTACAATTGAACGTCATTTGAAAAATTCATGGGGTGGTTAGGTGAGCCTGATAACAATTGTTACCTTTTCACTTCTTCAATTCTTCAATCTTTCCAGGTACAATTGTGCTTTTTCATTGTGGGGATTAAGCTTAAGTACTTCGAGAAACTGCTCCCGGGCTTCCTTGATTCTTCCTGTGCGATAATAAAGCATTGCCAGATTTAAATGACTTAATTCATGGTTCGGAGATAATTCAAGTGATTTTCCATAATAATTAAGAGCCATTTCATAATCTTCTTTCAAGACAAAGGCATTTCCCATATTGTTGTATACTTTAGTCAAAAGGCGTCGCAATAACAACCTGGATCCTCCGCCTTTTGTAATCAATGGTTTAAAAGCTACAACACTGATAATATTTCTGTATCGATTAATCGCACTCTCGGCATTTTGGGCTTTTAAATGTGCTGTTCCAAGATTATATAAAATTTTTATATTAGTCGGATTATATCTTAACGTCTCTTCATAGAAATGAATAGGATCATGCCAATCTCGATTTCGTATTATAGTACGGGCTGAAAAAATAATTACTAAAAAAACAATCACCCAAATAAGAATATTTTTGTGAATAAGCGGTTTAATTTTAAGAATAAGAACACCTGTTCCGATACTTAAGCCAATAAACGGAAGATACATCCAATGTTCTGCAAATGTAGCATTTAAAGGGACAATATTAAGCACAGGCAGTAACATAACAACAAACCATAACAAACCCAAAGAAGCAATCCTTGATTTTCTAATTATCCATACGAGAGCAATTATAAAAACTAAAACCCATAGTAGAGAAAACAAAAATGAAATTTCAAAATATTTCTCGGGAGGCATTATCATCCGCTCCATATGAAGCCCGATAGGAGCAACTATTAAAGCACAATAAAGGGCAAAAGATTTCACTGCGACTGAAAAACGTTCAATAAAGGAAAATGAATAAATATCAAACATATTAAATACTGTCCCCTGCATTCTCCATATTCCATATACTAATGAAATAAATCCACAGCTTATGAAACTAATCAATAAAACTGTCTTTGCCTTTATATCAAAAAGGAATAAGTGCCATACAATAAGCATAAGTGGAATTATGATAGCGGACTCTTTTGATCCTAATGCACACAAAAATGAGATAATCAAAACGATAACTCTAAAAGATAATCGTACAAAGGATTCTCTCTCATTAATTTCAAAGTGCTTTGCTGTGATTGTATAAGTAATGAAAAAAAATAAAATAAAAAAGGCTGCTAAAAGGTCAGCGCGTCCCGATATGTACGTTACTGCCTCAACATGCAGAGGATGCACGGTAAAAATCATACTCCCGATGAAAGAAGCCCACCCATGATGTAAAAGTAAAACTAAAAGCACATATAATAAAATACAATTAAATGTATGAATAAGAATATTTGTTAAATGATATCCAAAGGGATTTAACCGCCACACCTGGTAATCAATACAATAACTCACAAGTTGAAGGGGGCGATAAAAGTTAGAAAAATCAGTAGGCCAGGCATTAGGGGTGAAAAAGAAGGAAATATTCCGCCAATCATGCAGGGTTTGATTGTTTACTATTAAAGATTCATCATCCCATATAAAAGGATTATGAGTGGAATTTGCATAACAGATAAAACATAGAAGTGCAAGAAAAAGGCAATGTATGATGTTTATTCTTGATATAAGCATCGTGATTTTATGATTGTAAGGCCGCGCTTTCAATTAAAGTCGCGGTAACTTTCGTAAACAGAGGGGCACACAAAACAACACGGTAAGGAATTTGATATTCATCGGCAGAAATATAGGTGCTCATGGACCCATGATTTAATTTATCCCCACCTATCTTTGCATATGGCTCTGCAAAATAAACACAAGCACTATCGCCCGAGGAAAGACTAATTTTCATCTTTTCCTCAGCAGTTCCGAAAATAGAAAAGACAGTCTCGGCAAATGCAACATCATAACGGTGCTCTTCATCGAAAATTATTTCCTTATGCCGTAATCTATAAAATATGCTGACAATATCCTGAACTTCAGGAGGTATATCATATTCTTTGCTGGAATCATCAAGAAAGTTATGAAAATAAGCCTTGCCCTTATTATGATCAAACAACGTAACCGCATCCTTTTTGTAAAAACCCTCACGCCTTGAGACTTCCAATCTCACAGGCACTAATTCCTTCTTATCAATGTATGATACAAAACGGTCCCGTATCCTGTAAATCATAGACATAAATCGATTGGTCTGCACGTAGCATCGAATGATGAATACTTCCCGTTTCTGAAAAAAAGTCTCAGCTTCAACAACAGCTTTAATCTCCCCTACAGGAATGCCCATCCATTTAACTTTATAAATGAATTTTTCACCAACCTGTAATTCTTTCGGAGCATAGGCAAGGGCATAAGCACACGAGAAACTGTAAATAAAAATTACGCTGATTATTATAAGAATCTTCATTCGATTCATCTATATATCACCCCAATTATATATATCGACAAAATCAAAAAAAAATATCTTATTTTTTCCAGTCCAAGAAAATCAAAACTAATATCCGTATCTCATTAAATTGTAATAACTTAGAAACTAATATTTAAGGGGAATAAAAAAACAAGTTCAAGACCCGCTTTAAGAAGATGGATTCCAAATAATATTATTATATTCACCTACCATACGATGCGTACTGAAATAACCACTTGTACTAATGCAATTTATCATCATATCAATCCAATCAGAACCGACTTTAGGTTCACCATGGCCAAAACTATCATAATAAAGTTTCATTAACTCTTCTAATGCTTCATATAATTTCTTCGAGTCTTCTTCTAATCTTAAATTACTTTCACTTCCAATTTCACCTTGGGGAGGGACATATCCGAATATTCGACCTATGTTTTTATCCTGTGCTTCCACAACCCACCCATCCAGAGTACTTAACTGAATTACCCCGTTTAATATTGCTTTCATACCGCTCGTTCCCGAGGCTTCAAAAGGAGGCAATGGATTATTAAGCCATACATCGACACTCGATGTAAGCAATTTACCAAAATAGGTATCGTAATTCTCCAGCATAAAAATCTTTATTGTATCACGGTAGTCGGTCAAGGAATCAATACGTTCCAGCATAGTATTAATATATGTAAATCCTAAATTATCGCTTGGATGTGCTTTGCCTGCAAAAATAATCTGAAGCGGACCGATTGTCTTTGCCATTTTTACTAGACGCCCTACATCCTGCAAAATTAAGCTAGGCCTTTTATAATTGGCTATCCTCCGTGCCCACGATATAGTAAAAACATTTTCATCAAAAAACCATGGAGATAAAATCTCTGCGCATTCTTTTTTATTCTTCATATGTGCCTGCCAAAGGCCCCGACGAAATTCCATATTATCACGAAGTTTAGAAACATTTTCTATTAGAAGCGGATTTGACTTCCAATCCCCTATTGTTCCCCTATATTTATCCAGCAACTGCTCAATTGGTTCTGATACCCAGGTAAAGGTATGAACGCCGTTAGTTATGGTCTTTATTTTATCTTTAAAATCAGGAAATTGAAGTCTGGTTATTTCACCGTGTTTTTTTGCAACTGCATTTACGTAGGTAGAGGTATTCATTGCAAGGCGTGTAAGATTTACTAAATTCTTATGTTTAGAATCTAATCCTTCTTTCCTAATAATAGAAAGATGAGCCTTATCAAAAATATTCTCAAGTTCACTTAAAGCAAAACGGTCATGTCCTGCTTCAACAGGGGTATGGCATGTATAAGCAAAATGATTTTTTAATTCATCCCATTTATCCTCAGAAATATCTTTTGCCTTCTCAACAAATGCTAAAGCAGCATGGCCTTCGTTTAAGTGATAAAGATTAAGTGAATAGCCCAATTCTCTCAATGCATTTATACCGCCCACGCCTAAAATAGTCCTTTGAGTAATTTTCCACCAAGCATTGTCACTTCTATACAACTGATCAGTAAGTCTTCTTTTAATATCCGTCTCAGGCCCGTTTTCATCAATATTAGAATCTAGCAATACAAGAGGAATCACGTTTTGTCTGTCGTAACTATACACATAATATTTCCATAACCGCAGAAAAATACTTTCACTGTTAAGTTTAATTTCAATAATATTATCCAAGGGGATAAGACCTGGATAAGTATACGGATCCCACCGTAATTCATCAGGAATCTGGCCTGATTCAAACCAAAAATTTTGTTTAAAATACCCCTTGTTCCACAATATACCTAAACCGATAACAGAAATCCCTAAGTCAGATGCAGATTTTAAAGTATCACCAGCTAAAACACCTAGGCCGCCGCTGTAAATAGGTATATCCAAAACCTTATCAATCCTGATCTGATGGTAGTGATCCATTGCACGCAAATTAGAAAACACGCGGTGGCCGGTAAACATATTAAGGCCAGAAGTAGGCTGTGAAGTTTCAAACTGATGGTAAATACTGGGTGCTAATCCGAATTCCATAGAAAAATACGCAACCGAACGTGTCTCGGGGGATCGGAGCCGTTCCTCTGCCCTAACAATACTTTGCATGGGAAAACCGAAAAAATACTCATCATTAATATCCTGCGAATGACGCTCATGAAATTGTGGTATACCTTTAAAAGTCATATGCCTTTCCTTGTTATGCTGGATGATATAATTTTATAAATTAAAAAATTTTTAATTACCTAAGATTGTATTATATTATATTTTTAAAGTACAATGGATAAATTATTATTCTTTAACATGTCAAAAAGGACGCCGGGATTAAGAAGATTTTTCTCATCAAGTGTACGTTTTATATTCTTCATAAGCTCGATAGTCTCCTTAGGATACTGAACAGCTAAAAACTCTTTCTTCAATCTGCCTATACCATGTTCCGCTGATACGCTTCCACCACAGGCAACAACTTCACGAGCAAATATGTTAAACAATTTGTACCCGCTTTCAATTTCATCTGCATTTTGGGGGAGTATATTTACATGAACGTGACCGTCCCCAATATGACCGAAAATTACATATTCAAGATTGGATGAAGCAAGAATTGCATCATACACTTCTAATATATGTTCAATTTTATCAGGAGGTACCGCCATATCGGATGATATTTTCCGTATCTCAGGAAAGGAGGCTTTACGCTGGCCGATTATTGAATTAATCGCTTCAGGAACCGCATGCCTGAAAATAGTCATTTGCTCAATTGTTTTCTCATCAAAACCAGCCCATGAATCTTCAGCAGAAGAGCCAACATCTTTTAATAATTGATCAAATATATTAAATAAAGACTCAAGTTCATCATCATCTTCAAAAGTATTCTCAACATATAAAGCATATTCAACAGAATCCGGAATATTGACAATTAAAGAAGAACTCCCCTCTTCCTCTCGCCGCTGTCTCAAAAGATTGAGGGAATTATTATCGAAATACTCTAATGCAACAGGCTTAAAGTCCGACTCCGACGGAGAAATAATGCTCATGAGAAACTCAAGAAGCTGTTTCTTTTCTTTAAAAAATATTATTTGTCCTAACATATTTTTGGGGCGGGAAATAAGCCGGATATCAACCTCAGTAATAATACCTAATGTTCCTTCTCCTCCAATGAAAAGATCAATAGCATCAACATCTGAGCTTAAATAATAGCCGGCGGTATTCTTTACTGTAGGCATGTTAATATCACTTACGGTTATACTTATATTATCTTCTAAAGATAGAATACCTGCCTTTGCCCGATTCTCTCCTCTCCTTAAGTTAAGCATAGTTCCGTTAGCAAGTACAACTTTAATCCTACGAACCCAATTTCTCGTTGCACCATAAAAAAAGCTTCTTGAACCTGATGCATTGGTAGCCACAGTGCCGCCAATCCGTGCTGTTGCCTCGGTAGGATTAACGGGATAAAATAATTTATTTGGTTTGGATAACGGTAAGCTCTGATTAGGCAAGTACTTATATTTTCCTTTTTGTAAATAATTATTAAATGTTTCAAGGCTAATACCAGCCGGAACACGTGCAAACCATTCTTCATCATAGCCAATAAATATATCACCAACCACCTCTTCAAGTGATATCAAATTACGCACACCGCAAGGAACAGCACCCCCTACAATCCCGGTTCTTCCGCTTGATATAACAAGCGCCTCACGGCTGGATGAAACTTCATTTACAACACTAACTACATCTTCAGAAGATTGAGGAAAGTAAAGGTTCGCGACAACTTTACCCTCCAATCGTGATTCGTCAGTTAAATATTGTTTATATTGTTCATTAATAATTTTTTTATCGGAAATTTTTCGCATATGATTAATCCGTATACATTTTGCTTTTGGTGTACCAACAAAATAATAAAGCAATAAACCTAAATATTTTTATTAACTACAAAAATGTTCTTTGGTAATTCGTATTTTTTAATAATTCTTTCGTTCTTATTATTGCGCCTCAAAAGTATTAATACATAATTATCAACATACACAGGCGCCCATTTAGGATCCTCCAGGCGTCTTATTAAAAACGGCTGAGCCCACGGTGTCATATCGTGTCTATAAAAGAAAATTGCATTAAAACTAAATCGGTCATTGATCCTGTGCCAAACTGCCTCATTCTCCTGCATGGGAACATATATATTCTTAAAAAACGAAACACTGTATGCCTCGGGCCTGTTATCCACAAATGGGCGTATATTCGGAAACAAATAAAAAATAAGATAACTCCCAATATCATAATTATTAAATATGGGGCCCGAAATATTATTTTTATCAAAAAAAAGAGCTGATCTCTCAACACCAGGCAAAAGTCCGATCCCCCCTCTTCCACGTATAGGAGAAAAATAATGACCTCCGAGTAAAAAACCTCCGCCTATTAAGGCGATAGAATTAATTATCAAAATAATATTTATAAATCTTTTTACTGATTGTAATTGATTATCTAAACAGGCATAAGAAAAAGAAGCAGCGATTGGTATAAAAAAATATCCAAAAAGAGCAATGCCACGGCTCATCTTCCAGCCAAGCATACTGAAAATAATTATTATTAGTATCTCGCTAAAAAAGGACCGTACTTTTTTCTGAATAATAAGAAGTATTATTAATATTAACGAAACGGCGCACAGAATCTCAAAATGTATATAAATTAATTTACCGAATCTTGCCTGCATAAACAAAAGAGACTGATTTTCAGCAACCATGTAACCGTATTCTCTGAAAATAGTAAAAGGTGTTATGAATCCTGAAAAACCAAACGGATTAATAAGACAAGCTAAAACGGAAAAACAAAATGCAAGTAAATAATGAATTGCGTTTTCCTTCCTTAGCCATGCAGAGAGCGAAAATACACCTATTAAAAAAAGACCCATGGGAAAATAGACATGGCAGTTAACCCATATGATTTGCAGAATGGGAAAAATATATAAAACCTTGTGTGAATATCTATGTTCCTTAATGTTATGCAGGATAAAGAAATAAATTCCTAAAAAAAGATAACTAAATCCTTCAGGTCTAATATCTATTCGATCGGCAAGCAATGGTATTGCTAAGGTTGCACAAAAAAATGCAATATAAAAATTTGACTTTCTCCGTGATACAGTAAAAAATAAATAAAATGTAATTATGTGAATTAAAATATAAAAAACTGATAAACCTTTAAATCCAAACAACTTCCATAAAAGATAAAAAATCACGCCTGATGCCCAATGGTGGGTAACTGTAGGATAGTCGGGTTCGGTATACGAATAAAAGTTTTCATCAATAATAGTACCCTGCTCAAGGAATATTCTTCCGTTTGTAATATGGCGCCCTAAATCATCAGTAGGCAAATGAATCTTTTGAGCAAAAAAAAGAGAGAAAAATATTAGAAGAAAAGTAGTTAAGCATACTTTAATCGTAAATTGAAGGTAATTTTCTTTCATAATATTGTTAAATAGTAGTAAAGACGAGGCAAAGCCTCGTCTTTACATTTAAATAATAAATAATTAAATCACAACTATATTATTCCCTTTAACGCCTCCTTGTTTTAGCAAGTAAACGCAAAATTTCGATATAGAGCCAAATAAGGGTAACCATTAAACCAAAAGCACCATACCATTCCATATATTTCGGTGCTCCGTATTCTGAACCCTTTTCAATAAAATCATAATCTAAAACCAAATTCAAGGCAGCAATCGTAACAACAAATAAACTAAACACAATACCTAATGGACCGCTGCTGTGTATGAGTGGCATACGTATGCCAAAAAAACCGACGATTAGACTAATAAAATAAAAAAGCGCAATACCCCCGGTCGCAGCAACAATACCAAGCCTGAAATTTTCTGTAGGCTTAATTAAACGGGACTTATATGCCATAAGCAGGCAAAAAAGTGTTCCAAAAGTTAATCCTACAGCTTGTATAACTATGCCCGGATATTGCCTTTCCATCAATGCAGAAATGCATCCTAAAAAAAGCCCTTCGACGAATGCATAAATAGGTGACGTAACCCCAGCCCACTGCTTGTTAAAAACAGTAACCAAGGCAACAATAAACCCGCCAATAATACTCAGCCACATAAAAGGCATGAACGCAACAGGATTTTTCCATACCAGTGAGGCACTAAATATACAAAGAAGCAACAAAATGCCTGTTTTATTAACCGTACCTTGTATGGTCATCACATCTCCTGTTGCAAGTGGACGAGCTTGCCTAAAAGTATCACTTCGCAATACTGGATTTCCTGATCTCATCATAATAATAACCTCCTTCAATGAGCACGTGACTTACGGAGTCCGAAAGACGACGTAAGTCACTATGCGAATTAACCCCGCTCTGCGGGGTACTTCAAGACATATACACCTTAGCGAACGAAGTGAAGCTAAGCCTAGGTTTTATTTACATTAGCTTTAAGACTACTTTACTACAAGTATTATTCAAATAAATCGACATATATAACAGGATTCTGTAATATAAACGCCTATATAATTTGCATATAATTATAACATCAAAAGTTAATAAACGAATAAGAAAATAATTAAGAAAAATCTAATATTTTAGGACTTTACCTGTGGATGGTAAGAAGGTTTAAATATGGTTTTAACTGCAGATTCGTATCCTAATGTATTAAAATTAACCTTTTGCACGGTAGGTTTATCAGCTTTGACATAATACAATTGAATTCTTCTTTTATGTCCGTATATATCCAACCCATCACCAAAGGCTTTTATCACAACATTATCAAGATGTGAAAACTCTCTATACAATGCTTCAATTAATATACCTCCATGTGCATTACATATATGAGGAACGACCTCATTAGATGGTATATCGCTAAGGTCGACTATAATTTCAGCAGTGTGGGTAGAATGATGATAATGAACTGTTGCGACCTGGTACCACTTATCTTTGGCAAATTCCTGAAGTTCTTTACGCTGTTGTTCATTTTCTTGGAGGAATGAGAGATGATCATGATTGATGTGAATAATCGGTACCCTTTGATGAGGCTTCTTCTCTAACATTCCAACCCACACCCCGTTTGCTAGTCCTAACGAATCAAATGCATACAGCTCTATCTGAGAAGGAAATTCCTTCTCTTTTAACCTCCTCCGCCTAAGCAGGGAATAATATTGTTCATGAAGCAATTTGGTAATACTCGGTTTTGAAAGAGGACCCGAAACAAGTATATTTGAAATTGCTAATATCAAATTAGGATCGTCAATAACAGCTTCACTCAAAATCTTGTAACTGAACTCATCTTCCTTGGACTCTTCCTCAACCTTATCAACAACATGAGAAACGGACAACTTTCGTTTTATCGGCACTTCCTCTTCTGATTTTTGTGCTGGTTTTTGGATAGATGGAACCTCTTTTTGAACACATGAGGTGGGCTTCATGAAAACAAGAAATATAAGGCCAAGATAGGTTAAAAATCGGATTGTTCTTACTTCCATACCTGCTCCCCCTCTCGCTGCATTTTCCATCTAAGAGTGCCGTATTTCCCTAAACCCTGAAGCAACCCGTCCATGGAGATAACAGATACATAGACAATCTATTGACTAATGTGTTAAATTTTCAACATAAAAATGTGTCAGATTGTTAAAAAGATAACACTTTATTTATCAGATATATAAGCGCCGATATGCCTAATATAAATATAATAAACACTGTTAATAATAGTTCCATAAGTATCACCACCTGCATTATTTATTAACAATAATTATGCCAAATCCAATATAAACACAAAAATAGCACCTCTTAGAAAGGAACCTCAATATAATACCTCTCCTCTCCTTTGAGGTGCTATTTTTTATTCATAATAATATTTTCAGAGTAAAAGCTTTATTTCCTGAATATAAGGCCAATCAAAAAAAGAGTATTAGCCAACACAAAAAAACTGCTTGGTTTGGCCGGAAGAGACGCTATTGTAATCGGAATTAAAGCAAGGCGTGCAATTACCCCAATTGCAAGAGCAACAAATCCAAGAACGATAATTATTTTTGATAACATTGACATATCAGCCTCCTTATGGTTTCTTAGGTTTTTTTATCGCATTTAACTTGCGTACCATATCAAGCTGTTGTTGTATCCGCTTATGCTGTTTAATTATTCTCTCTTGTTCTTTCATTATCTTATCATGATTAGGCGTATCTGTGCCTCTAATATCTGTCCTTCTAATTATCTTTTTTGCCCTTTTGATTTTTTTCTGCTCAATGCGTCCCTTTTTTATAATAAATTCACGGCCACACTTAATACATCTAACATTGATAACATTCTCATTTTTTACCTTGTCAATCATCAATTTAACGTGACAGATTGGGCATTCCATAAACCGGCCTTAAACTCCTTTTACCACTATTGAGTCGTAATAATTATTATCACCTCTTAATTCTGATAAAAAATCCCAGCCCCATCCGATAAGTTTGTTATTATCAAAAATAAGCGGAGTAAGTTCTTCCTCTGTAAATTCAATACCGTCCTGAGCGCATCCTGTTACATAATAATCAATTGTATAGTAATGATTTTTAATACGTATAGTTTCACTTTTGTGAGGATTTTTAATCGAAGAAAATCCCCTCCTAAAAGTTAAATAAGTATCTTTTATTTCGGGGTCATAACTCGTAATAGTAAGAGGATGAGGCCGGGATATAGCGCAATAACCATGTCCCATCAACTCCGATACATTATCTCTATCCATACCTAGTGAAACAAACAAAAGGTTCTGTCTGTTCGTCGCTGTCGCATCATACATAGAAGAACATGAAGTAAGCAGCAATAAAACCAAAAAAAATCCGAATAATACTTTCATACCTCATGCTCTCTGATTTTTATCTGTTCCCTTTTTAACCCGGTAATATACAACAGTAAAAACGACAATACTAAAAATGCTTAGATTAGCAATAATGAATACTCTCCAAACAATATCAGAAGACATTAATCCTGCAGGAGCCATAAGTACAAGACAGCACCATACACCAAAAGCCCAATACGTGCTGATATCTTTAGATGATTTGCGATTAATCATCCGTACTATAAGGGGAATATTCCATAATGGAAGCACTACAGATGCAATCAACGCTATATTATGAATGAAAGAATTCACTAATTAAAAAAACTCTCTTATTTTATCATCGAAATAGAATTCGTTAAAAATCCATGTCTCTTCAGGCTTGTAAAAATAAAACATCCACCTAATAGCATGGTTTTCGAACTTTTGTAAATATACAAACCGTAATACCGTATCCGAAACAATTTGTTCCTCAACAAATGAATAACCGATGACCTTTCCATAGCGTCCTTTAACAAGTTCTATTTGTTGATATGTTTGCATCTCAAGCATGGAAAGTTCGGTCCCAGGAATAGGAAAATACGGCTTCAGTTCACTAAAGGCTTGCTTGACACCATCATTAACCAATTTTAACATAAACAGTTCACATAACCATTTGGCATCAGAAGCTACTTCTAATTGTTTTACTGCTAAAAGTTCCTCAGAACTATCAGGAGTATCAGGACTGCCAGAGTTATCCAGATTATCAGAAGACTCTTCGGAATGTTTCTCTGGAGTTTCGTGGATTGTTATTATATCTTGATCTTGCCCTAGTTCTTGTTCCTTATCAATACCAATATTATCTGCTTCTTCTTGAGCGTAAAGAAGATATGACATAGTACAAATCATAATAAAATATAATATTATGCGCTTTATAATACGTCTATTCTTAAACATTGACAGCCCCTTTATATTATTTATTATACTATGAAATAGTTTTAAAATTGTACCTTTTTATCCGTGCCTTAACAAGTTAAAAAAACTGAAAGAAAACCTTAAAATTCGATACCTTCCTGGGCAGGCATACCATCATAATAAGGGTGTTTTACCTCCCGTACATCCGATACCAAGTCACTAGCTTTAATCAATGATTGAGGTGCACCACGGCCGGTTAAGACAAGATGCAATTGACGAGGTTTCCTATTGCATAAGGCAAGAACATCTTTAACTTTAAGTAATCGGCAAAGAAGAGCACAATTAATTTCATCTAAAATAATCATATCATACTTTTTAGACATTACTGCCCGCCGTGCAAAATTGAGTGCGTCCTGTGTTGCCTTTTTGTGTTCTGCGAAAGGAAACTGATCACCTGCAATTTTACAAAATCCTTTTCCCAAAATTTTTACCTTAATCCCGGGAATTTTTTTTAAGATTTTATGTTCACCGTATGTCCCGCTTTTCATAAACTGAACAATAAGGACACGTTTAGCTCTTCCAAGTGCCCTAATGGCAAGTCCGATTGATGCTGTTGTCTTCCCCTTGCCATTACCGGTGTAAGTAATGATTAAACCACGAGTTTTTTTATTCTGATTTCTTTTCATTTATTATATGTGCGAATTATATTTTAATTTACTAAAAAAGTATCGACACTTTATCACTTTTTTCAATTTTAAGTTCATCAATAAACTTTAGTCTATCACGAGCATCATTAATATCCTGCATAGGACCAAACGAAGCCAGTTTTTTAAGCCCTTCCTCATTCTGTAACATTCCTCCAATATTCATATCCATAAGTACAACCGAATCACCATTCTTAAGCCCGCTGCTACTAAGAAGGTGTGTTGCATTGGTATGAAGAATTTCCCCTTCTACTCTTACGATAACACGGACACGAAAGTCACCAAAAAACTTTTTCATCATTGCAACTTGCAGAGGATCAGGCTCTTTAGTAGAATCTGATTCTTCAATTAAAGGCTCCTCAGTTTCTCCCTCAGCTTTTTTCTGCGGGATATTAATAACAAGCTCTGCTTCCTTCCCCTGCTTAAAATCAAAAGAAATAGAAGTCTTTCCCAAAGATTCACTATCCAAAGAATCAGATGGTATTTCAGTCGGCATAAAAGTTAACCTTAGATTACGTACATCATCAAAGGCATATGTAACTTCTACACCGACTTTGTCTATACGATCATATATTTTTTTAGCTGAAACAAATTCAACTCCTTCACCCAAAGCCTTCCCTTTTTGGATAAACTTTTCAATATCGAGCTCTTGCTCCTCCTCTGATGTAATACCTTTATCACTATCCTCCCCTTCATTCTCCCCAGGATGAACATCATTAGGATCTCCTCCCATGGATTTCATCATACCCTGGGCCATGCCTTTAATCATGTTTTGCATCAAAGCAGGTGTACCTTTATCCAAGTACATAGTATCAACAAGAGTACCACTGCCGTCCCTATTTACCGTCACAACTGTTTTAACATCCATACAGCCTGATATAGCAAACGTTATGACTAAAATTATAAAAAGTGCAATCTCCTTTATCCTCATAAGGATTCTCCTTTTTCTAAAAAAATTACCATTGACTTATTACAACACATTTGCCAATCCCTCATCTAACAATTCTTGATTGAGGAAATTCCCTTCGCGTATAACCTTTTCTTTATCAGTCTCACCTCGAAGATAAAACAAATCACATACGTATCTTCCGTAAATATCCATTTTTACGGTCTGAATTACTACCCTAATTACACCGCGCAGACGTTCTTCAACAAAAGCCTTTGCCGAATCACCTTCGGGACTACCTAACTCTGCGGTATCAATACCACGCAGACGTATACGCTGTCTTTTCCATACATCAAAACCAAGGTCAACATTCAGCAAAAGCGTATCTCCGTCAATAATCCTCTCAACAGCTGCACTGTAAATATAAAGCCGCTCACTCTGCCGACGTAACATAGGTATCTCACGTGGAACAGCTTCATCTTGATGTGCAGGTTCTTCAAGGATTCTTTTCCGATGATCTTCATACGAATCTATTCTAATCTTATATGTTAACTGCCTAGCATTCCATTTATTACTATTTGCCTCAGTTAAGTAAAAACTCCTTTTTTCTTCATCTCTAATAGACAATAGTCGCTTATAATGACTCCAAGTAATATTTGGGCATTCATCTACAGGAGATTTTTGTGGCCAAAGTGTATAAAATTTTATAACACGCGTTAAAAAAGTATACTCAAGGTTCAAATCAACAGCGAGTCTTCGAAGTATTACACGCTTGTTCTTTTTGCTTAACAAAGAATCCTTATTTAACCTTTTACCCATCTCCCAATATCCGTTCATAACCACGGAATTAATCTTTTCGAATACTTTCGCTTCAGTTTGAGTACGGATATTACGTAAATCCTCCAATAACTTAAAATATGCCTTATCAGGGATTTTAACATCAGCCATATTAATATCCTTTTAAATAGTTTGTATTTTGTTGCCACTGTGGCAACTGTGGTAAAACTATTTTAATTCACCTTTATGCATCTTTTCAATTAAAATAAATGCTAAATTGTTCAATAACTAAACTCTTAAATTCAGACAGCGGATTTACGTTCATCATAATACTGGGCCATCCTCTGCATGAAAAGAATTTTCCACCCCAAAATTCCAATAAAAAAAATAATCGTCAAAGCTGCAAGATTATAATATGCAGAAAACAATAAAATAACAAACGCAATTATTCCGATAAATATCTGGAATAAATTAAAAGCATCTTCCTTAAACCACATCTCTTCACCAAAAACCGATTTTGTGAAAAAGTTATCCGTTCGTGCCGGTTTTGGGAAAAATATAAAATTAAATATTAAAAATAATAAGAGACCACTCGCTGACTTAAAATTGTGAAACCAGACTGCCGGTACTACTAGAAAGAATGCGATAAATCTTGTAATCACACCCCATTTGTTACTGTGTCTTTCCCAAAACCATTTTTTAAAATTATCCATAAACAAATCCGCTAGTTTAAAAAGTTTTTATAAAAATAATTTCGTTTTTCTATTTTCTAAACTTTTTCTTAAATATTTATACGCTTTTGTTAACTTATGGTCCTGTATAATAACCGCATTGCGCACCTCACGAGGGAGTGCAATATGATTGGTTAAATCCAATGCACCGTGTAAAGCAATTTGATATACATATTCACGGATAAGCTTACTAAAATCCTGGGATGACTCTTTAGGCAATTCAGACGGCAAATTATCGCGAGATAAAATACTTATTCCTCGCCCTTCAAAGCCGTCAGTATATTTTTTTGTTACAGGATCATACGTGTAAGTCGGATTATCTACCGACGTTGTTTTATACGTCAGTTCTATACCGCCGTTAACATCACAAGCCAGATCAGCAATGAAGACCAAACGCGAGGGCTTCTTTGACATCTTATAAATCATTTCTTTTGTCACAAGGCGGGGAAAACGTCTATCCCAATAACTTGTATTAAAAAGAACGTTTACATGGGGTAAATACATACCCATATTAGACTCAAACCGTTTAGGATGTTTAAGGTATTCTTCAAAATAAAACCCGGATCTATTTTTAGACTGCAACTTTTCCTCACGATCAAAAACAATCTTGCATACCTTATTTGTAAGGTTTCTATTATCCTTCACAAACCTCATCATATCTTTGGGATGAATTTCGACGGGCTTTAAAATATCAATGATCTCCTGCACACCACGGCTCACATTCCCATGCCCAGTAATACCAATAATAAAAGGAACTATACGTCTTTGTAATCCCTTCCGTCTAATCTTTCGGGCAACCTTAGCAACAGCACTTTTTGCTTTATGAAGTGATTTATACAGCCTAGCTTCATTAACGAAAAGGAAAGGATTATCAATACCCTGAAAGGCTAACCTTTTTCCTAGTAGTGACAAAGTATCAATAGCACCGCAAATCCCGGCAAACTTCCCAAAATACACCAGCCTCTTGCCTTCTGCATCTTCAATCTTTTCATAATCGACTAAAGTAATTCCTTTTTGTAAACATGCCAAAAGAAGAGGCATGTTTTTCTTCGATCCTTTGATAGTATGTGAAAAAACCATGTAAATTTTATTCGGATAAAGATTATTAGGTCTTGGCTCTTTGACTCCGATTAGGAGAGTCGCTTTATTAAATTTTTCTACAACCCTAGCTCCGGCACGTTCATATTCTTTATCGCGAAAGGCACGCTCTCGGCTTGATTGAACTTCTATCTGTATCCCACGTCTGCGAAGCCACAAAACGTCAGTAGGTGTGAGGGGCGTACGCCTTTCTTGAAGTTTTATTTCTTTAAGAATACCGACAACAAAAGGCTTACGCATATTGGATTCGTTTTGAATGAGTTGAGAAGATTAAAGAAAATTGATAAAGTAAAAAAGTAGCTAACCTTACTAAAATGATGTTATCCAAAAGTACTTCCGTTCCATCCCCAATCATTTGCTGATACATCATAAAATGAAACGTAAACACGCTCGGGTGAAATACTTAAAGTTTTATTTAGGAGTGAACATACTTTTTTTGTAATATCGTTATTAACTTTAATATTCAGACCTCCTATACTACTTAGCTCAACAAAAGCAGCTGGTCCAGGCTCCCCTGACATAAGAAAATAACTTTCCTCAATTGAAACCATAACATACTTTTCGGGCTTTCCTATTATGTCAGCAACAGCTTTTGATAATGTCCGAAGGAGCTCATCTCTCTTGTCTTCATTAACGGTCCCCGATGATACCTGCAATTTTAATAGCGGCATAGGTACCTCCATTAATTTATAATTTAGTTGAATAATTTAATTTGTCTGACTGATAAAAAAATTCTATTTGCCCTTCCCGCTTTTTTGAATTTTTGCCCACGTGTCACGTAACGCGACAGTCCGATTAAATACTATTTTCTCATCTGACGAATCAGAATCAACACAAAAATATCCAAGCCGTTCAAATTGAAATCGACTTCCCTGAGGTGCGCCAGCAAGACTCGGCTCAACACAGCAATCTTTTAATACCTCCAAGGAATCAGGATTTAAAAAAGTTTTAAAGTCCGTACCTTCATTTGTATCATTAAGATCCGTTTTTGTAAAGAGATGTTCATAAAGTCTAACTTCAGCCCGAAGAGCATGCTCTTGGGAAACCCAGTGTATTGTCCCCTTTACTTTACGCCCATCGGGTGAATCACCTCCCCGTGTAGCCGGATCATAAGTACAGTGTATTTCAGTTATCTCTCCTGTATTCTCATCCTTAATAACATCGACACATGTAATAAAATATGCATACCTAAGCCGTACTTCACGTCCCGGGGCAAGGCGGAAAAATTTTTTCGGCGGATTTTCGCGAAAATCATCCCGCTCAATATAAAGGACGCGTGAAAATGGAACCTTTCTCGTTCCCATACTGGAATCCTCAGGATTGTTGATAGCATCCAATTCCTCGACTTTACCTTCAGGATAATTGTCAATTATTACCCTCAAAGGACGCAAAACACTCATAACACGCATAGCTCTCTTATTCAAATCTTCACGAAGGCAATGCTCAAGCAGTGCTACATCAACCGTACTATCCGTTTTAGCAATGCCGATACGTCTGCAAAAATCTCTTATTGCCTCGGGGGTGTAACCGCTTCGGCGCAACCCGGAAATCGTAGGCATACGAGGATCATCCCATCCAAAAACAATGCCGCTTTTCACTAATTCTAAAAGCTTACGTTTACTTAAAACCGTATTAGTCAAATTAAGCCGTGCAAACTCAATCTGCTGCGGGTGGCAAGAAACCTCTAACGCATCAAGTATCCAATCATACAGAGGCCTATTATTTTCAAACTCCAGAGTACATAAAGAATGAGTAATACCTTCGATTGAATCTGAAAGACAATGTGCAAAATCATACATAGGATAAATACACCACTCATCACTAGTGCGGTGATGATTCTCATGACGGATACGGTACAAAGTCGGATCCCTCATATTTAAATTAGGTGCTGACATATCAATTTTAGCCCGCAGCACATGAACCCCGTCTTCAAACTCCCCATTTTTCATGCGTTCAAAAAGGTCAAGATTTTCTTCAACAGAACGATTCCGAAAAGGGCTTTCTTTGCCCGGTTTCCTCAGAGTTCCACGGTATTCTCGAATCTCATCAGCATTTAAACTGCAAATATATGCCTTTCCCTTCTTAATAAGCGCCACGGCATAGGAATAAAGTTTATCAAAATAATCAGAAGCAAAATACTCCCGCTCCTCCCAATCAAAGCCCAACCATCTAATATCCTCTTTGATTGAATCAACATACTCAATCTCTTCCTTGCAGGGATTGGTATCATCGAAACGTAAATTACAAAGGCCATTAAATTCCCGAGCAACACCAAAATTAAGGCAAATAGATTTTGCATGACCAATATGTAGATATCCATTAGGTTCAGGGGGAAACCGTGTGTGCACACGGCCTCCGTTCTTGCCCCGCAAAATATCATCTTTAATAATATCCCGTATAAAATCAGATAATGGTTTTGTGTTCATATGTTTTTAAATTTTTCTCTTTTGGTGAGTATTATAACAAGGAGGGGGTGTTAGGACAATCAAGAATTCATTTTGTATGAAATCCAGCTTATCAAGGCACCAGTATTTTTTCTGTTAATGTTCCCTCAATACTGCAGTATGCTCCGATACTGATTTCATCGCCGGACTGAGCGTCAGGAATCATATAACTCAATGCCTGATTCAAAGTATTGTCTTGCCTATTTATTTTATGTCTGATGACCTCTTTGTCATTTAACATAATCGTAACTTCCTTGATAAAATGACTTTCTGGATCATCCACAGGGTGGGTAATAGTTACATACAAAATCTTTGTGTTACTATCAAATGCCGTTTCAATTTTTTCCGGTGGGTGTGCATATGCAAAGTATTGAAAAGCAAAAAGTCCGATAATAACGAGCAGTAATATCTTCCTCATTTCCAACCTCCATGTTCGATTCGAAAAAAAGGATTCTTCTACTATATATTTTATTATTTTTTACTATTTCAGTGCAGCAATCAATGCATCACTGTCACTAGACTTAATAACCAGCCGAGAACCGCATTCCTCTCTGCAGGAACATACCGACCCGTAAATATAACTAATATTAATATTCTTAGCCTTAATCTTATCTGCCATTTCTTTCGCAGCACCTACTTTATCAGGCACCTCTGCTACAACCACATCACACACCTCTACTGTCCAACCATTACTAACTGCTGCGGTCTGTGCTTTCTGGACATCACTTGCGAGTAACATAAAAATAGCTTTTCCTTCCATGCTGTAAGCGCATACAGCGGTAATATTAACACCAACTCCAGCAATTGCAGATGTTACTTCCGAGAGCATACCAACTTTATCACGAGTAGTAACGATTAATTGCTTTTCTTTCGCACATTTAGTCATACCTATACCCTCCTTTTATCATAACCATAAAAGTTTTATTAAAAGGACGAATTATCTATTCCTTCTTAGCCTCTGAGTTCCGAATTAAAGTAATCGCGATAGATAATAGAAAAAAATTATTAGCAACGGTCAAAAAAGTTCTTGGAATAATAGCATATCCTGCAACAGGAATTTGTATTAGAAATATACGTATAACAACCGCAAATATCAAACTCAAACACCCAATAAGTATACATAATTTTGGCAAGCCTAATTCTTTCATCATAACCTCCTTGTAATATTATTAACAATGTTTATTTATTTTTTATAAAATTTATTGTTTAAAAAATTATTACTCGCTGTCCGCCTGAGTCCGCCATTTATCCACCATCTCACCAACATTATCGCCTACGGATTTCACTTTAAAAATATGAATCATGAATTCTTCCTTATAGCGTAGGCCGATATTTAACTTTCCGCTCTTTTTGTCTGTTGCCAAGATATCATATCCAAACGTATTTGTTTTAACATTAAAAAGAAAAAAACACACACCGATTATGATACAAATTAAGAAAATTAAACCAAAAAGTTTTTTTATCATTCAATCCCCCTTCTGTCTTATTTCTCCTGATAAATATGTACATCACTTTGCGGAAACGGAATAGTACATCCAGCTTTTTCTAAAGCCAGTTTACCCTTTTCGGTAACATCAAAATATACAGCCCAATAATCAGTTGGCTTCACATACGGACGGCAAACAAGATTGACACTGCTGTCAGCCAGTTCTGAAACGGCAACAACCGGGGCAGGATCTTTTAATACACGAGAATCTGAAGTTACCACTTTCATAAGAGCGTCTTTTGCAGCCTTCATATCATCTGTATAAGAAATACCAAACACTAAATCTACACGACGTTTTTCAATAGCCGTGAAATTGGTAATTAAGTCACTAGTTACTTTAGCATTAGGAATAACAATACGGCGGTTATCAAAGTGATCAAGTATAGTAGTAAATATTTGTATTTCCTTAACAGTCCCCATGGTACCGCCTGCTTCAATGAAGTCTCCAACTTTAAACGGTTTAAATAAAATAAGCAAAACACCGGCAGCAAAATTTGCTAATGATCCCTGTAATGCTAAACCTACAGCTAAACCGGCAGCACCAATGACAGCTACCATTGAAGTAGTCTCAACTCCAAGTTTATTAATTGCAGCAATGATGACAAACACAACCAAACCCACATAAGTAAGATTGCGTATAAAATGAGCCAACGTAGCATCTACCTTTGACTTAATCATTAATTTTTCCATTATACCGGCAATAATACGCGCTAGCCATTTACCAACAACAAAAATTACAATCGCTGCAATCACATCAAGTCCATATAAGGCAATGAACTCCGATATCTTATTGAGTATTTCTTCCATCTCCATATTGACCTCCTTTTGATAATAATTTATTGATTATTGATATTGTCAGATTTTTCCGTTGTTTCCCGAACACTGTGTATAATCTTATTAAAAATCTTTTTATGGTAAATATAATCATCCGATTTTGCGTAACCAATAGTTAAAAGTGCGTTTTCTTTACATACTACCAAACTTAATAGCCATTTAACTTTTTTATCTCTAACGGTCCCATAACCTTCGGACATTACACCTTGGAGAGTGTTAAAAAAACTTTTCTTTGGAGTAATAATAAATTCAACATTATCTATAATATTGGATACCTTTCGCTCTATTTTCCCGTATACAGCGTCAAGATTCGAAGCATAAAAATCTTCACACATAACGATTGCCTTGTTATCGGGGCTATATATTGTAGTTTTGTTGCCTATTGTCTCGCTCAGCCATTTATTAGGATATTCAATTGTGAATCCTGATTGAAGGTCTTCTGTTTTTCCCATGACCGAAGAAGGAAATAAAATAATTAATATAAAAAATATAATCAATACAGCCTTCATGCAATTCTCCCCGTTAAGGACGCGTAAAATTTTATAATATTATCTTCCCTACTCTTCATATTTGGGACCAATTGTTTCCCCTTCTATAAAATTATCTATCTTGGTCTTAATTTTATTCCATTGATCACCAACAAATTCACACAACCATGCAGGTTCATCTAATAATGCCTTTGGTCCACTTTTTTCGAAATTGTTCTTTACAATCGCATATCGGCCTGAAAAAATATATACGGCAATGATTAAAAGAATAAGTATAATAATAAATTTTTTCATGCAGAATCCTTTCTCTTAAAAAACTATTTATATCAATATTAAGCCTATTTTTCATCAAAATACGGCAACATATCGGCTACATTTTTTATACTTACTTTTAAGATATTTTCATCATTCGTATTATAAAAAGCATCAAACGCACCTATCCACCACATAGTAATTATTTAGCCGATTGAGCAGGAGTTAGAATAATACTGTTTTTTGAGGTATTTTCCGGTGAGCAAGATAAGCGAATCTAAATGACTCAAATAGATTTCGATCTTGAAGCTTGAGAGA
>Ga0164318_10000036_pt1 | contig 62219 bp, 54 predicted proteins | sample GuaBasSedimGuay9_FD_113734 | JGI IMG/M metagenome (GOLD analysis project Ga0164318, IMG submission 113734) | Subseafloor sediment microbial communities from Guaymas Basin, Gulf of California, Mexico - Guay9, Core 4571-4, 0-3 cm | ecosystem: Environmental > Aquatic > Marine > Hydrothermal vents... | reverse complement strand
TGAAGCACCTAGTAATCTTGCTATTAACGGTAGATATGTTTTTAATCCTGAAATTTTTGACTGTATTAAAAAAACAAAAATTGGAATTGGAAATGAACGACAATTGACGGATTCAATTCGAATTTTATTAGATTTAAAAAAGAATGATATTTGGGCTATCTGTATGAAAAAAGGAGAAAAACGATATGACATCGGAAATCCTCTAGATTATGCAAAAGCATTTATAGAATTATGTCTGGACGACTCAGAAATTAAAGATGATTTAATAATTTTTCTTAAAAAATTCATAAAGAATTTATAATTTCAAACTCATAATGACTCAAATCGTTTTAATTGGTCCACCGTTAATAAGCATACCACCTAAAAGTGGAGGTGCAATCGAAAAATATATTTTTGAATTGGGGACTTATCTATCAAAATTGAACTTTAAAATTATCATCTTTACAATAAAAGACATAAATAATAATAAAGTAGAAGTTTTAAATGAAAATTTGAGGATAGTTAAGGTTAAAACTTTTCAAATACCAATTTTAAGAGGTATAATCTATAATTTTAAAGTTTTTCTACGATTACTCCAATTAAAAGAAAAGAAAATTATATGGACTAATGGTATTTCTCAGATTTTAATTATTATGATTATTAAATTATTTTCTAAAAATATTGCAACCATATTTACAACGCATAATATAAGGCCATGGTTTAAGACGGGGACGCATTCAAAAGTTAGAGATATAATTGATCTGTTTTTAGGTATTCAATGTCTTAGATACTCGGATTTTATTATTACGCTTACAAATAGGATGAAAAATTACTTGAATAATAGATTCTTAAAAGAAAATAAATTTGAAGTCATCCCAATAGGCATATCAAAAAACATCCTTAAAAAGTTCCCCTTAAAAAAATATCCCGAAGAACAAGCGAAAAAGCTTTTTCAAATTATTTATATCGGTCAAATTAATAAATTAAAAGGATTGGACATTCTTATTGAATCTATACATCAAATAAATAATAGAAACTTAAATTATAAGTTATTTCTTAAGATAATTGGTCAACTTAGCAATGATATTGCTTCAGATATGCATAAAAAAAGAAAATATTTAACAAAAATTAGAAATTTAATAAAAAACCTTCAATTAAATAATTTTGTCGAATTTAAGGGAAAACTTGAGTCGAGTAAGGTTTTTAATGAGATTTATGATTCAGATTTGTATGTTTTACCGTCAATGGGAGAAACTTTTAATTTAAGTGCATTAGAATCTCTTGCAATTGGTACTCCAATTGTAATTACAAATAGTACAGGAATCTCAGAATATCTTACACATGGAAAAAATTGCCAAATCATTTTAAAGAGAAATTCTATATCGATAACCAATGCAATTTATTCTCTCTTGAAAAATTTAAGTCTAACAAATCAAATTAAGATTAATTCAAGAAAAATAGTGTCTGAAAAATTTCTGTGGGACAATTTAATTAAAAAATATGAAAAATTTATACGAAATATATTAGAGAAACATAAAATGAAGTGAAATTTAAATCTTATTAATGCCATTCGGCACTGCATTGTAAACATCGGTGTTTTTTAGCATAAATTGGTCTTCCAGCTGCAATATATAAAATTCTACTCTTATCAATTTCCTCAACTACTCTCTTTGATCCGCATTTAGGACATCTCCAATGATCTTCTAGAGTAACATTTTCGGTAGCAGTAGTGTCTGGTGCATTAACTGCGGGAGTTGCAACAGGACTGGATACAGATTTTTCGGCGGGTACACTTTCAATTAACTTTTGACCTTCTTGAAATGCAGACTGAGGTTGAGGCGCTTGAGTTCGAGTTTGTAATGATTGAATTTGATATTGCAAGCTAGATATTTCTTCATTTAATTTTGCAATTTGTTGGTCTTTTTCATTAATAACTGACTGTAATTGAGCTATTTCAGAATCTTTTTGTGATATAATCTCTTGAGAACTACTAGCAGCCTGTAACTGAGCTTCTAACTCTTTAATTTTTTCTTCATTTTGGCGTATCTCATTTAATAATTCATCATTGTCTTTCATTAGACTTATAATTTCATTTTCTTTTTCCTTAATTTTTGAGTCAAACTGAGCAGTATTCTGATTTATTTGCACCATTTGATCTCTTAAGGACTGTATCTCATTATCTTTTTCGGCTATTATTGAATCTTTTTCATTAATTATTTTATCTTTATTTGCAATTTCGGCTTTAACTGTATTTACAGCTTCTTGAACATCATTTATTGCTTGTTTTAATTCCTTAATGTGATTATCTTTAGTGGTCAATTGTAATTTTAAATCACTTATTATCTTAGTATTTTCGTCATTAGTTTGTTCTAATTCTGCTAATTTATCACTTAATGTTTTTTCTTGGACTTTTAGCTGCTCTTCTAAATCCTTTATTTTTGAATTTGCTTCTTGATTTAAAATTTGAACCTTTTTTAATTCAGCTTCAAGCATAACAATTTTTTTCTTGCGGTCTAAAAGATATATACCTGAAACTTTATAAGATTTCTCTGGCTTTTCTTGTATCTTTTCCCAATCTGGTTCTTCCATTCATATCACCTAAATATAGACCTAAATAAAGGCAAAAATAAAAATCATGTCCTATTTTTCTAAAATTTATAATTTATAATAATTTTATTCATATTGTAATGATGTATTTTTCAAGTAATATTTATTTTATTGATATTTAATTATATTGAAAATTATAATTTTACGAAATAATAAAATTATTCAGTTTCTATATGGATCCACCCTTTTAGTTGATATTTGTTAATCACATCAAGTATCTCAGTTTCCGATTTCTTTGTTAATTCAGCAATTTGTTTAATAGAATGTTTCCCATCACAAAATTGAATAACTTGGCCCTCTTCAAATGAAAATTTTTTATCAATGTATTTTTCTAATAAAATGGGATAAAGCTCGATATCACCTTCATTTTCTTTTTCAGATATATCAGGAGTAGCACTGATATATGTTTTACCAATAATTTTACTTTTATATAATTCGTCTTCGGATATAGTAGTAATTATTTCAATCCAACCTTTGTCTTTATATGTATTTATTATTGATAAAATCTCTGCTTTTGGCAATTTTACTTGCTTAATTATTTCGGAGATTGTTTTTTCACCATCGCATAATTTTAATACAAGCCCTTCGTTATATGCATATTTTTTATCTTTATATTGCTGCCTCAAAAGGGGGCACTGTATTTCTTCTAAACTTTTTGGAATTTCTCTTTTCTTTAACTTAATTATTTTATGAGCATTCTTTTCAATTTCTTCCATTTGAACAATGTTTTCAATATACTCATTAATTTTAGGAGTATAATTCTTAACTATACCTTGAAACAGTAAAATATTTCCGCTTTGCCCCTTTTCTAAATAAATTGCAACTAATATATTTTCAGATATCCGAAAAAAACCTAAAGGCGCAGAAATTGGTAGTGAATACTGCCCAATATTTATGTTCAAATTTTTATAAAAATCCTCGATTATATCTTTTTGTGCGTCTAATTGTTTATCATAGTAATAGTATTTACCATTTAAATCTAAAATTGCAAGATATGGTGTATCTGCAATAATTGATTTCATTTTTGTTTTTATTTCCTTGACCAAATTATCAAATGGATTGAAAGTCATCTTCAATACCTCATTTTAAATTATTATTCAATATAAATAAAGGTTTTCTACAATATTAATTGTTTTATCAAATAATTTTTCTCTTGAATCTCCCAAAATCTGAATAGTTAATATTGGGTCACCCTTTTTTATTATTGTCCCTAATGATGGAATATCAAAAAATATTGGCTTTTTAAAACTTTTATTAACTTTAAAGTCATTTTTTGCATATGGTATAATCTTAATTCCATATTTATTTTTTGGGAATTGTGGGCGAATTATTTTCCCTTTACAAGAATCTATATGCAGTTTAACCATATTAAAACCAGATAATAACTCTAATAATTCCATTGTACCTGGGAACCGCGGATTTACCTCCATAAAATAAATATTACCGCCATAAATTTTAAGATCAACTCCATTTATTCCACGTAATTTTAAAAATTTTAGCAAATCCTTGGTTGATTTTATTATTTTGTTTTTTATTTTATTATCTAAATCAATTGGTATAATATTTCCACAATATGCAAAAGGAGTAGGTGCATTACATTGTTTTAATCCAATTAATTGCTCATTTATTGAAATTATATGCACTTCTTCTTCATTATTTAAGGAAGTTATACTAATATCCTTGCCAGGGATATATTCTTGTACCACCATGTCCGCCTTTTTCTCATCTCCTAATAAAAATTTCCAAGATGCATTAATATTTTCTTCACTATTTATTCTTAAAATTCCGCGTCCGCCTCCACTAGCCCATGAAGCACGCAACACAAGTGGATACCCATTTTCTTTACCAAAATCAATAATCTGACTTGGTTTATAAACAATTTTAGATTTTGGGACTTTTAGACCAAATTGCCCGACTTTTTTATTTAAATTGATACGATCTCTTGCTCTTTTTATTTTTATCGGTTCATTACCTTCAACCCAGACCAATTTTGAAATATTTTGCCAAATATCATATCGATCGTCTAATCCACTACCAATTAATGCCGTATTGATTTCTGGATGCTTTTCTATCATTTTCTTGGTTAAATAAAACAAAATATCACTAAATTGTACATTTTTACCCAAGATATTTTCTTTTTTATCTTCAAAATCACGTACTACTAAGATATCATTTGCTATTTTCCGGAGATCTTGGTCTCCCCAGTAATCTATTACATTTACTTTTAGCCCCAATGCCTTGGCAGATGCCGCAATCGGTCTTGAATTCACACCTATTACTAAAATTGATTCACTATTCAAATTATATCAATCGAAAATTTAATTTAAATTAATTTTTAATTCTTTATTTTTCAAAATACTTAAAATTATTTATTAAAAATTATTATCATTATTTTACTGGAAGTGAAAATTAAATTGAAAATCACTTTTCTTGGAACAATTGGGTCCGCACTAAGTTCAACTTTAACATATTCTAGTATCCTTATAAATAATGACCTATTACTTGATTGCGGCGAAGGTACTACTCAAAAATTAATTTTACTTGACAAAATTGATACAATTAATACTATATGTATTACACACCTCCATAATGACCACTTTTTAGGAATATTCTCTCTATTATGGTATTATTGGATTATTTCTCAAAGAACTAGACCATTAAAAATCATTGGGCCTCCACAGATAGATTACACGATTAGAACAATTTTAAAATTAATTAATACACCTTCAAATGCCTTAAAATTTGATTTGGACTTTATGGTCCTTAAAGATTCCAATAAATTTCAATTGGTCAATGTAAATGACTATATAATTACTACTGCTAAAGTTGAACATATCCCAATTACTTTCGCGTATAAAGTTGAAGAAAAACTCTCAAATAAATCTCTTTGTTATACAGGTGATACAAGACCTGTTGAAAATATTATTAAATTGTCTTCAGGTTGTACATTATTAATTTGTGAAGCAACATTCCCGGACTCTTTAACAGATTTCGCCCATAAATATTACCATTGCACACCATCAGATGCCGTAAAATTGGCAACTCAAGCTAATATAAGAAAACTTGCATTAACTCACATTTCAGCTGCATTCCATAATGAAAACATCTTGAAAAAAATTAAAGAACAATCTGAAAAGAAATTTATGAATGAAGTAATAATGGCAAAAGATTTGATGACATTAAACATTTAATCTTGAACTGTCTCTAATAACGATACAGTATTCCAAATTCTTGTTCTAGCATATAATGGACAATTTGGATCTTGTGAAATTTCGTCTAATATCGAAATAGCGTTTGATGCCTTATGAGCTGGTGTACCTTCACCTGATTTTAAAACATTTATAGCTTCATCTGCTGCTCTACGTATATTTCTAGGTACCGAATTATCATTGCTTATTTGTGTTAATAATTGTATTATTTGTGCAATAATTTCTTCAGGGTCTTCTTCATCTTCATCCCATTCTTCTTCATCTTCATTCTCTTCTTCATCAGAATCCTGAGCCATTTTTAATCACATCTCTTATGTTTTAAAATTTGGTTAAAATTAAGTTATTCTTTATTTTAATTTTATTTCCGTTTTTTTATTTGATTATTAAAAAAATATTTTTAATTATTGGTAAATAATTCAGTATTACTTTTAAAAATTTTTAAATTTATCTTTTTATTAATTTAAAACACATTTCTAAATTATATATTAATTAAATCTTTATTCTCCTCTAATTTTGCCCATAATTATATTTCACCACGCCATTTATTCAAAGGTATTCTATTTATTATTATTATTTAAAATTGTTATTTAATCAAGTATTCCCAAGATAATATACAGATAATCTATGGATTAATGAAATATAATTTACCTTATATTTCAATAATAGCAATAATCCAAGCTGATTAAAAATGATTGATACTTCAATGGTTTCATTAATCGATTCACCTGAAAATGAAAAAAAGCTGTCCAACAGTTCAATTAAACTAATTGACGAGTTCTTTGAATTTAATAGAAAACTTGGAAAGTCTGATTCATTGATTAGAAATTATAGATATGATATTATGCATTTCGTTAATTCGTGTAATATTGAAAATATTGAAAATACGATTGTAGAAGATATTGAGGACTACATTGCAATTTTACGTGAAAGAAAGTGTTCAGGAGCTACTATTAACCGCAGATTGTGTGCTTTGAAAACTTTATTTAGATTTCTTAGACGTAAATACCACAGAACATTAAGACGTGAAAAACGAAACCATAACAATCCTGATTTGCTAGACCAAATAAGATCATTAATTGAAGAATATGATGATATTTTAAATTTGGAATCTGTTCAATCTATTAAAAAAGAGAAATTACCATTCAATATGGAAGAAATAGCTGCAATGCTATCCGAAATTAAAAAGCCAGAAAATAACAGGTATTCAATGGAAGGAATTAGAAACTACCTAATAATAAAATTGAGCGCTGTTGGGACTGGTGCTAGAAACACAGCAATTAGACAACTTCTAATAAAAGACCTCTCTTGCTCAAAATGCGATGGAAATTGCGATAAATGCATCCCTACAATTAATATCCAAAGAAAAGGTAAAAAAGAATTCAATAGAACTAAAGTCAGGGTAAAAATTGAAAAAGAAACTTGTAAGGAACTCAGAAATTACCTAAAAATGCTTAACTTTACTGATGTAAATCAACCTGTTTTCCTCTCTAGGAAAAAAAACTTTTTATCTATAGCTCAAATGAACCGAATTTTACAGAAAGCAATGGAACTTGCAAATATAGACCCTAAGGGTAGAACATTTCACTCTCTTCGACATACCTTTATCACAGAATGTATTAAAAATGGGACACCTTGGGGACATATGATGATCCAAGTCGACCACAAAGCAAAACTGGGTATAACAGCAAAATATGAACACTTACAACCCGAAGACCTAATAATCAAGTTCCCTAAATTGCCTTGATTATTTATACTTTTTAATTTTTCACTAAATTTTATCCTATTGAATTTTCCCCAATTTTTATAATTTTAGATTTTTATAATAAAAACCTAATAAAATTAGATTAATATAACTTCTCTAATTCAGTACCACATTTAGGACATCTATATCTTGCAGGTTTTGGGACTTTATATTGAACATTACAATATCTACATATCATAGGATAACTCTTTTTTTCTTGTTGTTGTCTGGCTTGTTCTATGAGCTTATTACAATAGTCGATTTGCTCTTGTAACCAAGTCATTCCATCTTCAAATTTGACTTTACTTGCATATTCATATGCTTGCTTAAATAGATTTAACGCTTCATGATGATCCCCAGATTGTAATCTGGATAACGCTACATTTGAAAGCTTTTTATAATTTTCCAATGCTTTTAAATATGCTTGCTGGTCAAATGATTCTTGAGCCTCTACAGTTTCTCCCTGTTGATTTGCTTGCGATACTTGCGTCTGAGTTTGCGTTGCTGTAGACGCTGTGCTACTTATTGTCGGCATGCCAATGTCTTCTCGCTCACCTATTAATAATTTAGTTAATGCATAAAATACCTCGTTTACACTTTGCCCTGATTTTGCAGATGATTCAATATAACTAACCCCTCTTTGGGCTGCAAACTCCCGCGCCTCTTCCACTGACACTTCACGATCTGGTAAGTCGGCCTTATTTCCCACTAATACCCACGGAATATTACTGCCACAATTTGTGAATACCTCATTGAACCATGTATTAGATAAACTCTCAAAACTCTTACGATTCGTAATATCAAAAGCAAAGATCGCACCAGAAGCACCTTTATAGTAAAGTGGACGAATATAAGCGAACCTTTCCTGCCCACCAGTGTCCCATATTTGTAATTTGACTTTCTTTCCATTAATTTCAATTGTTTTTATTGAGAAATCTACCCCAATTGTCATTTTATATTGGTCTCTAAAAATTCCTTGCGCAAAACGGGTAGTTAATGCTGTCTTACCTACACCACCTGATCCGATCACAATTATCTTAAATAAATAGTCAAAATCTCCATTTGTCATACTGATTCACTCACAAGTTCTCAAATACTATATTTATGTTTGATAATTTTAATATTTAATCAGATTAATCAATTTTGATTTTATTATAATCAATTATAATTTAAAAGCTTTTTTTAATTTAAGAATAATTTTTTATTTGTCATAGAAATTACAAAAGTAAATATAATAAAAAATTACAAATAAGTGGGATTTTTTATTTACTAAATTTTTTCAACATGAATTCTAGAACAACTTAACAAATCAAACTGCTTAAATTCTATTTTATTTATTATTTTGAAACCATTTAAAAAGATTTAAACCTAGATAGTTATATTTCCATAAATGTTATGTCCATATAAATTTATTTTATAGATTTTAATTGAATTTATAATAATTAACTAATTTTAAAAAGAGATTAAATGGTTATTTCTTGACGAATTTTTTAATTACTTTGCTTATTTTTAATTTTGTTTGTTTGATTTTCCTTCGAAATAAAATGTTTTTCACTAAAATTTAGCATTTTGTTTGTTATTTTGTTAAATATTTTTAATGATAATTTTATATTTTATATTGATGTTAATAATTATTAACTTAAATCGATGATTTAACTTTAGGCGGATAAAAAATGTTCGAAATTGATGATGTTTTAAATGAATACCATTTTGTAAAGCGATTGAATAAATATACAGGAATTATAAAAAAGGGTAAAAGTTCAGAAAAAGTTTACGTACCGAATCCAGGACGTCTAAAGAATTTATTAGTCCCCAACGCCCCTGTTTTTGTTAAAAAAACAGACAAGCCAAACAGAAAAACTCAATTTGATCTATTAGCGGTAAAAAATAAAGAAGACATAATTGTGGGTATTGATTCCCGACTACCAAATTGGTTATTTGAGTTTCTTCTTAAAAATAATGAAATTGAAGAATTAAAAAACTATTCGATAAAAAAGAAAGAATATAGAATAGGGAATTCACGTATTGATTATCTCCTTGAAAATAAGAAAAAAAAGTACTTGGTCGAATTAAAAATTTGTACTTTAGTCGAAAAAAGTACCTTATTATTCCCGGACGCAGTTTCAGCTAGGTCTACGAAGCATTTATTAGATTTAATTAAAATAAATAAACAAGAATACCAGATTATAGTATATTTTCTAGGGCTTAGGTCTGACCCAACTAACTTTAGACCAAACTCAGAAGTAGACCCTAAATTTAGTGATGCTTTTAATTCGGCACTAAAAGAATCCATTGATTTAATACCTGTTAAGTCCGATATAGAATATAAAAACAATAAACTTCTATTTTCTAATTTTGAGAAAATCCCTATAGCCTAATTAATTCCTCTTTTTATTTTAAACTTCCTTTTTAGTCCAAATTTCAATATATCGATATATAATAATTTTTAAATTTGGACTTGTCGGTCTTTTAATAAAAAAATTAAAAATAAAGTATCCTCTAATTCTTATTGAATATTATAGACTAAAAATTGTAAATTAAAGAGATATTTAGAAAAATACGCCCATATTTCAATTGATATTTTAAAAAAATTACGCTAAAAAATTGAGAATTTTTCTAAATACAATTTATTATTCCTACAAACTGGAACTGTGAAGAATAAAATGGAACTGAATATCGTCTGGGGTATTACAGGTTGCGGAGATTTTATTCAAGAAACTTTTGATTTGATAAAATTGATTGTAGATAAATATAAAATTAATATTACAATTATTATCTCTAAACAAGGTGAGATGGTCTTAAAATGGTATAAATTATATAAGCCACTCATGAGTCTATTTCCTAAATGCTTTTGCGAGATTGGTCCTAATCAACCTTTTCTGGCAGGGCCATTACAACGCGGTAAATATGATTTTTTATTCGTCTGTCCTGCTTCTGGAAATACAGTTGCAAAAATAGTCTATGGAATTGCCGATACCTTAATTACAAATTGCGTTGCTCAAACAATTAAAGGTTTTGTACCTGTTTACATTTTTCCCGTTGATCAGCGGCCTGGAGATATCACTACAACTCTACCCAATGGACAAAAGCTTAAATTAAGAATGAGAAAAATTGATTTAAAAAATGTGGAATTATTAAGAAATATGGAAGGTATCACAGTACTTTCTCACCCAAAAGAAATCATAAAGGTCATTGAAAAAAGAATTTAAATTTTTAATAAAAGCATATACTCTAAAAATTAAACAATTTCTACTTTTATTTTTTCTTATTTCTATTTCATTTATTATTCTTTCATCAAATGTGAAAATTCTTTCCATATAATATATAAAATTCAATGTCTTTTCCATATTGACTCCATCCTCCCGGTTTTAAACTTTTTTTATTTTAACAATTAAAAAAATAAAGTTTACTCTTTTACTAATGTAATTTTAAAAGTAATTTAAAAATTTGAACATAAATTCTTAGTTAATAAAATATAAGAATCAAATTAAAATTAAAAAAAATAAAAAAATTGAGATAATTAATCTGGGTGGCCTAAGATTGTCACAGAACAAACAGAATAAGCTCCACCTAAATTATGTGCAAGCGCAAGATTTGGATCTTTTACTTGCTCGCCTAACGCTTTTCCTTGTAATTGTTTATAACATTCCCAGATCATTCTACAGCCTGTAGCACCAATTGGATGCCCAAAGCACTTTAGTCCACCAGATGGATTGACAGCTACTTGGCCATCAACATTGAAAAACCCTTCTTTTAATTTTGTTGGAGCCTCACCTATTTCACAAAACCCTAAATCTTGGCAATTTAATAATTCGGTTATTGTAAAACAGTCATGGACTTCAGCAAGCGAAATTTCTTGAGCAGGGTTAGTAACGCCAGCTTCATGATATGCGAGTTCAGCAGCTCTTCTGGTAGCAGGGAATTTAATAAAATCGAATTTTGGGTCGTACCAGGGAGTTGCGGTTTCAACGGCAACGGCATTTGCTTTAACAATGATATAATCAGAGTTAAAAGAGGGAGCCAATTCTGGAGTGGTGATAACAAGTGCGGCGGACCCATCAGACATAGCGCAGCAATCGTATCTGCCCAATGGATCAGCAATCATAGGAGCGTTCATTGCGTCTTCAATGGTAATAGCACGCCTAAAGTGAGCTTTGGGATGTTTTACGCCATTTTTATGGTTTTTGACGGCGACTCTAGCCAAATCTTCTTTAGTCCAGCCGTGTTCATGAAAAGACCTGGTAGCTGCAAAGCAGAACATAGCAGGCGCCGAGGGCAATGGAAGAAGAGGATGGCCCATTTGTTTAAAGCCAGGTAGCCCGGATGAGCCTTCGTCCATTAACTTTTCAACGCCACAAGCCAGTACTACATCATTGACGCCAGATGCAACTGCAAAGCACGCATTTCTAAAGGCGTCCATACCAGATGCACAGAAATTTTCTACTCGAGTGATAGGTTTTCCATAGAGTTTTAAGGAGTCAGCAGCAGTAACACCAGCTAGGCCAGTAAACCAATATTGATTTCCAAGCCAGATAGCTTCGATAGTATTTTCAATTTCATCATGATCTTTAAAGCCAGCGTCATTAAAAGCTTCATAACCAGCTTCAATTAAAAGGTCTTCAACGCCCATATCCCATCTTTCGCCAAATTTAGTAGCGCCACCACCAATAATTGCTACACGATCTCTAATACCTTTTTTACCCATATTTATTCAGCCTCCGCCTTTTTTACAGAAGGTTTACATTTATAATAATAACCAATCATATTTTGGTGTTGTTCAAGGTCTCCGCCTTCATGTAATTTTCTAAAGATGATATCAACTTTATCCCCGATTTTAACTTCATAAGGATTGCAATCGGTCATATTTAGGAGAATTCTGCCGCCACCATCAAGTTCGATAACGCACCTTGGGACAGGTGTTTCAAAGTATTCGGCTCCGATTAAGTGATCAAGGGTAAAAGTATAAATGGTACCATGTCTGGGGAGTTTATAAAGTTCCCAATTATCTTTAGCTCCGCAGACCATACAAGCTCGCCAGTTTGGATATTGGACAGCACCACAATTTTTACATTTTATTCCATAGAGTTTATGAACTCTGAGGGCTTCTCTCCAGATCAAAACAGGGCTAGCTTTACGGGTTAATGGTTTTTTAGATTTAACAAGGTATCGATTTTTAAGATATGTATTATAATTATCAAGAGTTTTTTGTTTTCTAATGCGTTTCTTAACTTTCATTCTATCTTTGCTTAGTTCTTTTCCGGAACCCGTTCCAGTTAAATAGAAGGCATCAGCCCCATCACCATAACCACCTAGAAGGATATTTTGACCTTCTTTAACTTTTTCGAAGACCGTGGCTAGAGATATAAAAGGTAACGGTGTACCTACGTTTGATAAGTCCATCCATAATGGGTCAACTACTGCTTTTTTATCAAATTTCATTATTTTAGCTATAGTTCCATGGAATCGAGGGTCTGGAGCATAGTAAGCTGCTTTATCGACTTTATCAGGAGTCAATTCAAATTTTTCCATTAGTCCTTTAAAAGCACGTACCATAGAATCGGTATAATTTAATTTAGTTTCGACTTTAATTTCGAATGTCCTTACAAATTCATCAAAAGATCGCCTATAAGGGCCAACAGTATTAGTGCTTATGGAATAATAACCCTCAATATTAGCAATGCCAGGTTCACTAGAAACTAATACCGAAGCAGCTGCGTCACCGAAAGCATATTCATACATAGTTAAAGGTTCAGGGTCTCTTTTATCAGAAGTTACAATTAATATATTTTTAGCATCACCTGCTTTGATAGTGTCGTAAGCAACTCGGAGAGCTGTTGTTGCTGCTCGAGTAGTTCCAAGGAAATCATTAGTTAAAATATCATCATTTAAGTCAAGGACAGTAGTAATAAGAGATGCATTTAATTTTTCAGCATATGGAGCAGTAGTGGAAGCAAAAAATAGACCATCAACAGATTTAAGGTCAATACCTTTTAAGCATTCAAGACCGGCTTCAACTGCCATTGTAATGCTGTCTTCGTCATAATTAGCTACAGATTTTGTTCCAGGTACAATTGGAAAATCCCAAGCTTCACCAATTTTCTTTCTAGGGAGTTTATAACCTGGGAGATAAGTACCCCATGATTTTATAGACACCAATTTTTCCAACTCATATAATTTATCTATTTTTTATATGTTTTAATATTTGAAGTTATGTTTAAATTATTCTGGAAGTTTAGTTATTTCTTATTTTTGCTATTTTTATTCTTCCAAAAATTACGAATCAGTATAAATTAGATGATCAAGTTTTTAAAAAAAATTTTCTATGCAGTAAATTTTTTTTAAAGTATCAACTAAATTAGAATTATTAAAAGATTTGAGTTCAATAGTTCAAGTGGGCGATAAATATTTATAAAAATGAGGGTTTAAATAATGAAAGTTGGTCAAAATGAATAATATAAAAATTGGAAAAATTGGTATAATAGGACTCGGATATGTTGGGTTTATATCAGCTGTAGGATTTGCACTGAAAGGGTATAAAGTTAAATGTGTTGATATATTAGAAAACAATGTTAAGATGGCAAACAATGGTGAAGTGCCATTTTTTGAGCCGAATTTAAGAGAAAATCTTGGTAAAGTCCTTGAAAGTAAAAGATTTAGTGCGTCAAAGGATTATACAATATTAAAAGACACGGATATTTCGTTTATTTGTGTTGGGACGCCTTCATTAAAGACTGGAGAGATAGATTTAAAATATATAAAGAGTTCTGCGGAAAATTTGGGTAAAGTTCTTGGGACGATGGACCATTTTCATGTAGCTGTTGTAAAAAGTACAGTAGTACCGGGTACAACAGAAGAAGTGGTATTACCAATTCTTGAGAAATTTTCAGGTAAGAAGTGTGGAGTAGATTTTTCTATAGCAATGACGCCCGAATTTTTAAAAGAGGGAGATGCTATGAATGACTTTTTGAATCCAGATAGAACAGTTATAGGGGCATCAGACCAAAGAACAGCAAATTTATTAAAAAATTTGTTTATGCAATTAGGAGGAAAAATATTGATTGTTAGAAATCCAAGGACAGCTGAAATGATAAAATATGCAAATAATACTTTCTTAGCAATGAAAATTTCGTTTATAAATGAATTGGCAAATATATCCAGGACAATTGGAGGAATAGATATTAATGAAGTAGCCCAAGGAATTGGTCTAGACCAGAGAATTTCCGGTAAATTCTTGAAGGCAGGGTGCGGTTTTGGTGGTTCATGTTTCCCTAAAGATGTAAAAGCAATTAAAGAATTTGCTAAAAATAGGGGGTATAACCCAATATTAATCAATGCTATTCTAGATGTTAATGAAAAACAACCATTAATCATGATCAAAATTTTGAAAGAAGCAATTGGTAATTTAAAAGGGAAAAAGATTGCAATTTTAGGGTTATCTTTCAAACCGAATACCTCGGATATGCGGGAAGCCCCTTCGATCAAAATAATAGACCAATTAGTAAAGGAAGGTGTAATACTTAATGCATACGACCCAGTTGCTATTGATGAGGCTAAAAAATTAATTAAAGGTACAATTAATTATTCAAACTCACTTTTAAATTGTATAAAAGGCGCCGATGCTTGTTTAATAATAACCGAGTGGGATGAATTTCGAGAATTAACCCCAGATTTCTTTATAAAAAATATGAAAGAACCAATTATTATCGATGGACGTAAAATTTATGATTTTAATTTATTTTCGAGTAAATTAAAATATTATACGATTGGCCAAAAATAGAAGTCTTTTTGAGTAAATTAAAAAATGATATCAATTTTTTAATTTTTTGAGTTATTTATTACAATTTTTTTAATCTAGAAATTGATTTAAAATTAAAAACATGTTCATTTATGATTTTTTGACGAACTTTTCTTAATATGTTGAGCAAAAGAGCTAAATTTATAAAATAAAAGTGAATTATCAATTACATTTTCTTTACATTGACGACAAATCCAAATATTAGGTTCATATTCAATCCAATTTATATAAAATGAAACATTTTCCAGCTTTTCTGCTTGTTTTTTACAAATATTACATGTAATTTTAATACGAATCCCCCAATATGACATAAATTTAGAGAATTAAACTAGATTTTTAACAGCGTTTTCAATTCCTTCTAAAGTTAAAGGAAACATTGGAAAAATAGTCCGGATTACTTTTACCGTATAACCACCCCAGACATTTTCATTCATTGGGTTTAGCCAGACTGATTTTTTGAAATGTTGACGGAGTCTGTTTAACCAGACAATTCCAGCAGTCCCATCAGTATCTGTATAATATAAGCTGCCCCCACTGCACATGAGTTCTGAATGGGCCATAGAAGCATCACCGACCATTATCAATTTATAATCTTCATCACATTTCCTTAAAATATCGCTCGTATATATTGTTTCATCTTGGTTCATATCTTTATATGAAATTTGATAAACACAATTATGAAAATAATAATATTTAAAATCTTTAAAAAATCTAAGTGAGTGAGCTGCGGAGAATAGTCGGTTTACTATATCAATATACGGGTCCATTGAGCCGCCTGCGTCCATCATTAACAAGACTTTAATCCTATTTTTTCTTGGAGGTTGCATGCAAATTTCTAATTCACCTCCATTTTTACATGTTTTATCGATAGTACCATCAAGGTCTAATTCATCTTCAATACCAACTCTTTTAAATCGACGGAGTTTCTTAAGTGCCATTTGAATTTGACGAATATCAAGTCTAATGTCATTACGATAATTTCTATAATATCGTTGCATTGCAATTTTTACTGCTGTACCAGCGCCATGAGTACTAGAGAAGCTAATTCCAGTTGGATGGGCGCCATAATTTCCAAAAGGAGAAGTTCCACCAGTACCTATCCATCTATTGCCCCCATCATGTCGTTCTTTTTGTTCTTTCAATCTCTCTTCAAACATTTTTAATAGTTCATCAAGCCCCAATTTTTTTAATTGCTCTAATTGCTCTTTTGTTAAATTTAATCTTTTAGGGTCTTCTAACCATTTTAAAATTTCATCTCGAATTGAAATTGGAATATCTAAGCCTTGAAAATATTTAAGAAAAATGCGATCATATTCATCATAATATATAATGTCTTTTACAAGAAGAGAACGTGCTAAAAAGTAGAAATTCTCTAGATTACAATTTTCGAGTCCTAACTCCAATGCTTTAATTAATGTCATAAACTCGGTAATAGAAACCGGGATTCTGCTTTTTTTCAATTCATAGAAGAAATCAATAAACATTTTTTTATTCCCAATCAATAATTAATATGATGAACTACTTTTTAGAAATGAATAACTGGAACGTTTTGCAAGGTTCTCCAAATCTTGTTCTTTTTTTATTAAAGTTCCAATAAAAGGTACATTCTCTTTAAGGTCTTTCTCTGTTAAACCTGCTTTTATCAAGACCCCAAGCCAATCAATAAGCTCTGAGGTGCTGGGTTTCTTTCGTAAGTAAGGCACTTTTCTTAACTCGTAAAATTTGTCCATTGCATTCCATAATAGCGTTTTTTTGATGTTTGGATGGTGCACATAAATAATTTTTTCCATTAACTCTGGATCCGGAAATTCGATATAATGAAAAATACATCTCCTCAAAAATGCATCAGGTAATTCTTTTTCAGCATTGGATGTGATAATCACGATTGGTCTATGCTTGGCTTTAATAATTTCATCAGTCTCCATAATATGAAATGACATTTCATCAAGTTCATTTAATAAATCATTAGGAAATTCTATATCAGCTTTGTCAATTTCGTCTATCAATAAGACAACTTGTTCATCACTTGTAAATGCTTCACCTAACTTACCTAATCGTATATAATTCTTGATATTCGATACATCTTTATCTCCAAATCGACTATCATAAAGCCTCTGGACAGTATCATATATGTAAAGTCCATCTTTTGCTTTTGTTGTACTTTTAATATTCCAAACAATTAGTCGTTTACCTAAAGCTTTAGCTATTGAATGAGCTAATAAAGTTTTACCAGTACCAGGTTCTCCTCTTATTAATAATGGACGCTCAAGGGCTATCGCTACATTAACAATATTCTTTAATTGCTCACTTACGATATAATCATCAGATCCAAAATATTTCTCAAAATTCATTTTGTTTCCCGATTACTTTCATTCTTTTTTTTTATCGCTCTAAACAAAAATATGTAGACTATTAAAATTATTGGTGATCAATTTTAAATCATAATCTAAAAATTATTTATTAAATTTTTTAATTCCAATTTTTTAAATAATTAGAGTTTATTTATTTTCCTTAGCTTGAAAATAGAAAAATAATTTTTTATTTATTCCATATGAATAGATTTCGGAATGACCCCAAGCATTTCTATCTTGCCTTTCTTTAATCTGAATATTTGATTTGGAGATTTTCTTAACTTCTTACTACCTTGTCCAAATATATTTTGCTTGATTATTATACTTCTTAATATTAACTTTTAAGATCTTTCTTCAATTATTTAATAAAGTTAGTATTAATTGTATTTTTTAGCATATCTAATTGATGTTTTAAACTTCTTTGGGTTAAATTATTTTGGTAACAGGATTAAATTTTTGGAGTTGTATATATTATCTGTTTAATTAAACATAAGTAATTTTTTTAATATATATTTGGGAATTGCTCTTTTGATTTCCTCAATTAGGTCTATGAACTGGCTAATAAGGTCAGAAATTGATTTTTCAAGTGCATTTATTTCCAAATCGAACTATTCCTCTTTGGATATTTTTATTAAATCAACAAGTTTAATTTATATGTTATTCACTAAAAGACAATTTGGGGTGTGAAATAACGAATATATTGAATTTCTTTTTTATTATTTATTTTAGAAATAGTGTTTATTAGTTTAATCAATTTGGTTTCGGCATTTTCTAAGAATTCTTGATTAAAATTCTCTTTTAATTCTATTGTAGTTATAATCGTATCGATTATATTAAGATAACTATCAATATCTTTGATTTCGTTTTGAATTAGATTAATTATATCTAAATATTTATTATGATTATTTTTAATTTGTGAATTCATTTTCTTAAGTTTTTGAAATTTTTTATGATTAAATTCTATTTTTTTTAAGAATGCATTAATAATAAACAATCCCGTTGTAAACATTTCGGATATATTTCCTAACAAGAGTAATTTTCTTTCCAATTCGATCGGATCGTTTTTTTCATTTTCTAAGATCATAAATTAGACCACCTTAATTTATCACTCCTTCTCTTTAACATTTTAATTATTTAAAAATAATATTATTAAATTCATTAGTAAAACCATTTTAAATAAGGTTTCTTTTATAATCTATGCTATATTATATAGTTAAACCTATAAAAAATCCACAATAAATAATTTTTGGTAGTAATATCATTTTTTTTTAGATGGAGTATTATTAAAAAGAATAAATAGTTTTATTTTATAAAAAATAACAAAAAGATAGGCCGATTAAATTTCCATTTTCTCTAAAAGTTTTTGTCGGGGTTCTCTATCTAACTAATTAAAATAATGGATGTAATAACAGGCCAAACTATTTTTAGAACTAAAGAGAGATATCTTGGTAGAAGGTTGGTGAGTAAATAGTATGTATAAAAAGAAATGCGAATAATATTATAGTATGTATAATAATTTGGGTGGAAATATGAGTTATCAATACGAAATTACTGGATGTTTTTAATATAAAATATATTATTATGCATATCTACTCACATAATATATAAAATTCAAAAGATTTTCGCCAGTATATTTTTTAAAAATATAGAAAAAGGAAAATGAGTGTGTTATTACCGGAGTGTCAGATCTCGGTAACTCAGTTTCTCGCAAACTTTTCAGATAATAATAGATTAAAAAGTCCCACTTTATTTTGGATATCAATTTTCTTTAAATAATCAAATAAAAAATTTTGAGATATGCAAAATTTAAAAATTTAATTTCAACGAAATTTAATTAAGGTGTAAAAATTGTATAATCGACATTCTTCAAAAACAATAATAGGAGCAGATAGTGAAATTTTGAAGGGTAAGAAAATTGCTTTATGCATAACAGGTTCGGTAGCAGCTATGCAGACACCAATTATAGCAAGAAATTTAATGAGATATGGTGCAGAAGTTTTTCCTGTAATGACTAAAGCGGCAACTGAATTAATTAATCCAAATACACTACAATGGGCTACTGGAAATGAAGTTATTACTAAACTTACTGGAAGAGTTGAGCATATTACTCTTGCAGGAGATGAAATTGGTCATGTTGATATTATCTTGGTCTGTCCTGCTACTGCCAATACAATTAGTAAAATTGCGTGCGGAATTGATGATACACCAGTTACTACTGTGGTTACTACTGCATTTGGAACTGGAATTCCAATTATTATTGTCCCTGCAATGCATGAAACAATGTATAACCACCCAATAGTTATGAAAAACATTAAAGAATTAGAAAAATATGGTGTTAAATTCGTCGGTCCTAGAGTTGAAGAGAAAAAGGCAAAACTTGCTAAAGTAGACGAAATTGTCAATACTGTGATTAAAGAATTAACTACAAAATCACAAGATTTAAAGGGACTTAAATTTCTCATAACAACTGGCCCTACAAGAGAATATATTGATGCGATTAGATATATTAGTAATCCATCAAGTGGTAAAATGGGATTAGAAATTGCTATTAATGCAAAAAATAGAGGTGCAGATGTAACTCTTATTTATGGTGAAGGTACTACTGTAGATATTCCGTCATATTTTGAAACAATTAAAGTCACTTCTACTGAAGATCTTTCTAATGCTATTTGTAATGAATTAGAAAAAAAACATTACGATGTTTTTATTTGCGCAGCAGCTATTAGTGACTTTACTGCAGTAAATAAATTAGACGAGAAAATCTCCTCAACGACCCCTGAACTATTAGTAAAATTAAAGCCAACGCCTAAATGTATTGATAGAGCCCGAGAGGTAGATAAAAATATATATATATGTGGATTTAAAGCAGAATATCGAGTTTCTGAAGAAGAATTGGTCCAAAGAGCAAGAACAAAAATGAATGAAGCAAACATTAATTTAATGGTAGCTAATGATGTCGGAAAAGAAAAAAGAGGATTTAACACTGAAACTAATGAAGTCTTTTTAGTTTCAAATGATACTGTTGTCCATCTACCATTAGAAAACAAAAAGAAAATAGCTTCCAAAATTATTGATCATATTATTGATGATTTAAATGCTAAGAAGGAAAATTAAATTTAATTAATATTTTAGTTTCTATTTTAAATTTAAAAAGTGAATATATGTTAATAAAATAAATAATAATTCCCGTAGATTTTAATTTATTATTATTTAATTTTTTTCTCTATAAGATTTTTTCTCTAAAAATTTTAAAAATAAGTAATTTTGAGTGAATCTTCTTAAATTATTCTAATTTCTTTATTCCAATTCATATTATGGCAAAAAATCTTTATTATAAACTTTTTATTCCATTTTTTTAACCAAAATACGAAAATTACATTTGAACATTCTTGAGTAGGCGCCCCCTATTATTTGTAAATATTTACCCAACATCAGTAATTAATTTTAAATCAAAAAGAGCACTACAACGCATTTTTTTCCATTTTGGTTTTATTTCCAATCTTGACTTATTTAAAACTTTTTGAAACTTTAATTTTCTTCTTATTTTTAAGTATTTAGAAAAACTTTTTATTTATTTTCTTTTCCTATAAAACAATTACAATTGATTTGATCTATTTTACAAGTTGAGTTTTTGTCGGTAATGGATTTTATTCATTGAAAAATTTTTTATTATAAAATAAAAAGATTTAAAAAGAAAGATTAGAGAATAAGTAAATTATGATTAAATAGATCGATTTTCGATATATTATAATCATTAATTTATCCCTAATCACCCATAATATAGATCAATATTATTATCACAATTAATTATTAAAAATATAATTGTATGAAATTAATTAGGAGTTTAAATATCATCTAAACCGTAGAGATATTAATTAGCTAAATTAATACCCCATCGCTCCTAATTGACTATATTTAAAGATGTGGAATAAAATTGGCACAAGTTGAAGTTATCACGAAAGATGTTATAATAGATGTACTGACAAATAACTGGCTAACAAAGCCAGAATTATTTAAAAAACTTCCACCGATAAGAGAACAGAGTACTGTAAAAGTTATTAATGATTATTTAGATACATTAACCCAAAAAGGAATTGTTACAAAAAAAATAATAAAAGGTAGAATTTGTTTTGGAATTTTTAAAGAAAAAGGGAACGAACCACATCTTAAACAAACAAAATTGGACCAAATAATGCCTAAAGACCGGCAAATTAAAAAGACGGAGTCAAGAGTAAAAATAGGAAAAACTGTTTACACAAAAACAGTACCAAAGACAAAAGTAACTAAATCCAATAAAAAGACTTCAAATAAAATAAAAAAATCTGTGGATAATACTCAACTTAAAACTAAAAAAGAAAAAGGTACACCGAAAACAGATTCGATTGAAAAAAAGGACAATATTAAAAAAGAATCTATCAAAAAAAAGGAAACTCCAGCTAAATCTGACCTAAAAAATAGACCAGACCAAAAGCCAAATTTACCAATTAAATCCAAATCTAAATCTGAAAGTAAATCAAAAGCCGCAACTGATATTAAATCAGATCAAGGAGCAGAATCACATCCAAAATCTAAAGAAACTCAAAAACCTGAATTTAAAGAAAAAACCGAATTATCAAATATAATAGAAAAGGAGAAAATAAAAGTTAGCCACAAATATAAAAGACGAAAAATTAATAAATCAGGAATTTTACCGACACGAGAATATGTCATGAGCAAAAAAGAAGAAGTTGGTACAGATAGAGCTTATCAACAACTTTCTCCCGCTGAATTTTTTAAGAAGAATAAAGCAATTGCAGGTTTTGATAATGATCAAAAGGCAGTTTATACAACAATTAGAGAATTAGTTGAAAATTCTATTGATGCAGCTGAAGCAATCGAAAAGCCCCCAGATATTTTTATAAAAATGGAGTCGCTTCCGAATAATAGATATAAGATTACAATCCGTGATAATGGCTCAGGGGTACCTGATGAAGAGATCCCAAAATGTTTTGGTATATTATTATATGGATCTAAATATATAAGAAAACAAGGAAGAGGTGCATTTGGTTTTGGAGGTAAGATGGCAATATTATATGGACAGATATCAACATTAGAACCTGTCGAAATAAAAAGTTCTACTAATGGAAAAGAAATTTATTATTACAAAATGAGGATTGATATAAAAAATAATGAACCGATAATTGAAGAATATAAAGTAATACCAAATTCGGATAATTGGACAGGAACAGAAATATCATTTAAATTTAAAGGAGATTATCCTAGAGTACGAAAAAAAGTATTAGAATACTTAAATAAAACTGCAATTATCACACCTCATGCAGAAATCGAATATATTGAACCAATAGATGAGCGATGTGAAAAATGTAGATCAGATAGAGTTGAAACTCTTGGAGATGTGATATACTGTAAAAAATGTAGTAATAAATTTATTCATAATATAAATATTAATGATAATTTTACTTTAAAAAAGATATTTCAAAATAAAATCGGTGGAATTGATAAAGACCTCTTTAACAAAATAAAATTGGATTTGTCGGATATTTTAGACGCTGAAATTGATAAACTCAGTAATTTAAGAGAAATATATAATAAAATTGAAGATATTTATGGAAGTCCAATAGGAATAACCAAGGATAATTTAATTAATAAAATTTTTAAATTAATTTTAAAAGGAATTAAGAACTTTACAATTATTTCTAAGAAATATAAGAATATTTCAGAAATAGATGTTACTACAAAAAAAGAAATAATAGAATTAATTGAAAATATAAATAATTTGTTTAAATATGTGGGTGGAAAGTCATTCCCAATTACAAGTTTAACACCCGCAAATATTAAAACAAAATTAGAACATGAAAAAAAATTTCTAACTAGAGCAAAAAATTTTGATGCTTTTCTTTTAGATATAATTTCAGGACTTGGAAAAAAGACATTAAAAAAGGTAGAGGATGAATATGGAGAAAATTTAAAAATAGATATTTTCGAAGCAGAATCTAAAATTGATATGAATAAATTATATAAAATATTATATAAAAATCTTACATCTGGATTAATAAACATTAAAGATTTGACATTTGAACAATTCAAACAACTTATAGAAGAAGTAAAAAAAGAAAAAATTAAATATATCTCTAAATTAAAAGATGGAGTCCTTGAATATATCAGAAAAGATGCGTTTCTATCTCAGAAAGAGCCCTATAAATTTATAAATAATTCAGTGGAAAAATGTCCATATTGTAATTCATCAGATATAATACAAATTGGGGACTGGAGGCAATGTCAAGTAAGTTCATGCAAGCATAATTATTTAAATATTTATAGACACATTTATAGAAGAGGTACTACAGAATTACCGCCAAACCCGACTGCCAGTCTTCCGCATCCGCACGGAATTGATGCAGATACATTATTAGAAATGATTAAAGCAGAATTAAGCGAATTTTATATCACCTATGAACCTATAGGTAATTATTCTATGCAAAAACTATTAAGAAAAAATATTAAAGGAATTGGAAAAGAAACACTCAATAAGATTGAAGAATTAACGCCCGAATCCCTTGAGAAAGATGCCGATAAATTTAGAAATGTTAATCAATTGTATAAGGCAATTGAAAAAGCAGTGGGACATCCAATAGGAAAAGTTGAGGGTAAAAAAACAGTTTACAACATTAATAATTTAAAATTTGAAGAATTTAAAGAAATTATTAACAATGAACTTTCAAATAATACTAATTTAGACTCTATTTTGAAAAAGTTATTTTCAAGATTGCGGGTTAAAATCTTAAATGAAATTAAAAAAGAATTAGATATACAAATCGACCAACAGATTCCTTCAAATATTGATTTAGAAAAGTTATACAAATTATTATTAAAAAAACTCCCTAAAACCAATTCAATTAATGTAAAAGAATTAACTCTTGAAAAATTAAAACAATTAATCGAAAATGTCAAAAAAGATAAACATGAAGAGTTTAGGAAAGCAAGCCCAAATTTTTATTCATTTATGAATAAGAGATTTCAGAGGACCGGGAAAAAAACAATTAATAATTTCTGTGAATTTGCGCGGCAAAATTCAACATTAAAGCTTTATCCAGAAACTTTACTAATGGACCTAGATAAAGATGCCATAGTTAAAATCACGGATTTACTTCAAAAATTTCCATTTATGAGGCCAGATGCTAGTTGTTTGGCTCCTATAGGAGAACAATTGCTTTTAAAAGGAATTATGAAGGAGATGAACCCTGAATGGGCTAGTACAGTCCAAAGACCACCTGAAGTTTGTGAAGGACATCCATTTATAATTGAGATGGGACTTGCTTATGGAGGAAAAATAGATTCTTCGGGTGATTATTTACAAAGATTTGCTAACCGTATTCCATTACTTTATGAATCAAGTATGGGTGTTTGTGCTACTGCAATTAAAAAAATCAATTGGAGACATTATAAATTAGATTTAGATAAAATGCCAATACATATTTTTATTCACATAGTATCTACGAAAATACCGTGGGGACGCTTTGGCAAGGAATATATTGCAAATAAACCAGAAATTAGGTCAGAAATAGAAAAAGGGATCAAATACTTAGCGGGACAACTCCGTACTTATTTGAGTAAAATTAGAAAAAAGGAATCTATTAAAAAGAAAGTTTTTAAATTGAAAATTTTTGGCCGCGCATTAATAGAGCCTTTAGCAGAATTAGTTGAAGCAGATCCATCGATCATCGTTAGAATAATATATAATTATATTATAAGTAAAAGACCAAAAAAAGAAAAAAGTAAAAATCTGTATAAGAATTTTTCAAACTTTTTTGATGATTTAAGTCTTTTTGATAAATTAGATTTAGAATATCTGAAATTACTGGTTAAAGAAAAAAGTAAGAATCCATTTAAGAATTTCTTAAATTTTTTTGATAACTTTAATTATATAAACTTATTAATTAAACTAAAAATAAATGATCAAGATGTCGACCAAAAGAGTTAGAAGTAGTAGTAAAAAGTCTACTGTAAAAAAGAAAACTACTAAAAATTCCAATAAAAAATTGACTAGTAAAAAAGAGGTTGAAAAAGAAAAAAAGAAGGAAATTTCAGAAGAATCATTAATTGTTATAGAAAATATTGATTTTTATGCAAATCAAATTTTAAAAGGATTTATTAATGGTAATCCAACCATAGAAATTCCAATTAGAGGAAAATCAAATGTTGAATATGATGAAGAGAGGGGGATTATTAAAGTATTAGATAAATCAAAAGTTTCTGAACGATCTTTTCAAAATATTGCACATACAAAAAAATTTATGCAGTACATTATGGTCTTGAATTTTTGTAAAAAATTATTGAAGACAAACTCGACTTCTGATTTAAGAGATTTATATTATAGTTTAAAGAGAAAAATACCAGGGACAAGAAATAAAACATTTGATTCACAAGAAGAATCAAATCCAATTATTGAAGATATAGAAGTAGCTATGGACATATGGAGAGAACGATTACATATTTCTGCAGATCCAAAGGGGTACATCGTTGGTGATATTATTTTTACTCAAAAATTAAAAAATAAAGACCAAAGAATTGATTGTAATGAGATGGGTACCGGTTGGGGAATTCCGAGTAATGTAGAAAGGGACATTTTAGAAATAGAAAATGTAAATGCAAAATATTTATTGGCTATTGAATCTGCAGGAATGTACAGCAGACTGGTTGAGGAAAATTTTCATGAAAATAATAAGTGTATATTAATTGCATTAAAAGGCCAAGCAAGTAGAGGGACTAGAAGATTAATAAATCGGATTGCTTATGAAAAGAATATACCAGTTTATGTATTCGTAGATGGAGATCCATGGGGTTTTTATATTTATTCAGTGCTTAAATTCGGTAGTATGTCGTTATCTTTTATAGGGAGTAAACTGGCTACACCTAAAGCAAAATTTATTGGAATGACGATGGAGGATATAAGCGACTATAAGTTAGAAGATTCAACTCATCCGTTAAGTAAAGTAGACATTAAAAGAATAGATGACCTATTGGATTTACCATGGTTCCAAAATGATGAATGGCAAACTGAACTAAAATTGATGAAAAAAATTCAAAAACGTATCGAACAACAGGCGCTTGCATCAAGGTCGTTAGATTTTGTAGCCACGACTTATTTACCTGAAAAAATTAAAAATAAGAAATTTTTACCTTAATTAGAAAATTTTTGTTCATATTTTAAATTACGTTGTTTTCGCTCTTCTGCGAGTTGTTTTAGAAATTCTAGTTGACGGAATCCCCAACGAGCTCTTCCAATAGAGACACCTGGAGCCCAAGTCCTTAGTATATCTAATTCTTCTTGTGTTGGAAGTGGTGTTTGTTTCAAATCATCAGCAACTTTTAAGTCCCAAGGGACAGAACGAAGTAACTTTTTTAGGTTCACTTTAGGGTGTATAGACTCTAGATAAATTTCTTTAGTATCTTTTTCGAATTTAAAAACACCTTTTTGAGTAATAACGGCATGCGGCCCACCAGGAAGTCCTGCTTCTTCGCGAGAATTTCCTCCTTTTAGCCAGCCGGGCGTGGTAATATATGGTAATTCATTAACAAATCTACCATGTCGCATCATAATAACAATTCTTTTCGCATAACCACCAATTTCATTAGCACCACCAGAACCAGCTATACGTTTATCGGGGAAACGTTGAAAAGAAGTATTAATATTTCCATATTTATCTATTTGAGAGGCGCCTAGAAATCCCACATCAAAATATCCGCCAAATAAATAATAGCCGAAAATTTCGATTAGTTCACAAGATGCAGCACAACCTTTCATTGCGGTCATATCAGCTATGTGTATAGGAGGTCGATACAAGTTAAATTCAATTATTCCTCCTTCCATAATTAAAGTGAGGTTTTTTCCAGATTTTTTAGCTAATAATGCAGCAAGAATAGGATAGCCTTGCCCTACGAATACGACATCTCCATCATTTAATTCGCGAGAGGCAGCAGAACACATAATTTCTTCATATGTAAGTTTAATCGTTTTAATTTTCATCAACCTCCACTTCAAACATTTCAGGTGCATCTAAAATATCATCCATTTTCAGTTCAAGGAGCTCCATATCCTTTAGAAATGAAGAACCTAAATTGACAGATGCAGAAGGATAGACCCTAGCTCGGAGTTTATGCAAAGGTTGCATACCATAGACGTCAGTATAATGTTCGATATAATGATATCGATCTTCAATATTATAAATCCATTCATCTACCCAAGAGGAGAAGAGAGATTTTGAAACAGATGCAGCTGAATATAGTCCTACCATCATCCTATCCATATCATAATAACCAAGGACTTCTGATGGGTGAGCACCCCAAGGTTCAATACATATTGCATCAACTCTAAAACCAGGAATGATAGTATTATTAGGCGATAATCTTACAACTTCACGGGGTACCATTTCCTCAGCCGAAACAATAATTCTTTTACTTGCAAGAGCTCCATGTTTAACAGTACCAAGAGCACCCCAAAGTTGAGCATTTCCATCTTGATCAACTCTTTGGCAATGGACAATTGCAACATCAGGTTTTATTGCAGGGACAAGAAGTACTTTTTCTTTAGGATTAAACGGATTGTCAATTAATTTAAACATTCCTTCTTTATGACGATTCCAGATATCAGTATATAAAATAGATGGTTTTGCTGGAAAAAATGGTAAATTTAATGCACCAGCCATTAGCATTGCAGCTACAGTATAATTGGTATAATCTTGAACTTCAATATTATATTCAACTACTCCTCTATCAAAGGCTCTCTGCCCTTTAACTATTCTATATGACCATGATGAAATGACTTTTTTAAGGCAACCACAGCCTGCCAGCAAATCAAGCTCGTGCATACAAGTGGCTTGTACTGCAGTTAAATTTTTCTTTTTTTGTCTAATTATTTCATGTATTAATGCATATGGTCCTGCAGTACCACAGCTTGTAATTGATAAAGTATCTCCATCATGGACAAATTTTTTAATTGCTTCTTTTGTGGACATTAATTTGGGAGATTCATTTATCATTTTTGTACACTTTTTTCTTAAAAGAATATAGATTAAATATTAAAATTTTTTATTTCATAGAAGATTTTTTGAATTTTATTATATAAATTAAAATTAATTATAGAAATGGAAATAGAAAATTAAACATTAGAATAATATGGTAAATTTTATAATATTTTCTGGATGTTTTGAATCTATAAATAATTAAAGAATAATAAATACTCTTAAAAATATATGAGAATTTCAAAATCAAAGTATTTAAAATAATTTTAATATTTAGTTTTTTTCCAATAAAATTAATAATTAAAATAAAAAATATTAAGGAAAAGGTTTTTTTTACTTTAATACATGAAGTTTAATAGAAGATCCTTTAAATTAATAATGTATACAAAAAAATAAAAATAAAAGTAGGTTCAATTGACGATTACTATAATGAAATTTGGCGGAAGTTGTCTGAAAGACGCTGGTTCATTTAAAAAAACATTATCTGCAATTAAAAAATTTAAGAACGATAAATTAGTACTAGTTTGTTCAGCCCTTAATGGAGTTACTAATTATTTATTGGAAACAAGTTTAGAGATTGAAAACAGAACATATAAACCTGAAGAACGATTAGCTTTTTTAAGAAACAGACATATAGAACTTGCCAAAAATGTAATATCTAATAAAAAATTTTTGGAACAATGTATAAAATTTATTGAAAATTCACTTGAAAGGTTACAAAATACATTATACGGAGTATACGAAATAGGTTCTACGACTCGCTCCACAGATTTTATACTCTCGTTCGGTGAGCGTTTATCGACATATATATTATATGAATTTTTGCAATCAAATAATTTTAAAGCAGAATACAAGAGCGCTGACAAGTTCATTTATACAAATATTGAGTATAAGAACCAATTGCCTTTATTTGAAAAAAGTAAAGAAGCAATTTTAGAAGAATTCAAAGAATCAATTAAAGATAGAATTTGTGTAGTAACAGGCTACATTTCAAGAAATATAAGAGGAAATGTAACAACTTTAGGAAGAGGAGGTAGCGACTTAACCGCGACGATATTAGGTTATAGCTTAAAAGATTTAGACACAGACATTAAAATAATTTTATGGAAAGATGTCCCAGGGCTTTTAACAGCAAATCCAAAAGTAGAAAACAAAGCGAGGCTCATTAAAACAATTTCTTTTGAAGAAGCGCGCGAAATGGCTTATTTTGGGTCAAAAGTTTTACACCCATTATGTATAATTCCGGCACAAAAAGCTGGAATTCCCATCGAATTACGAAACATTAATGACCAAAATTCTGAGATGTTTACTACAATAGGAAATTTTAGGAGAGGCCCAGAAACGCATAAATTGCATCCCGTAAAAGCAATTACTTCATCTAATGCAGCAATGATTACTGTTAGTGGTGAAGCAATGGTATCATTGCCAGGGACTGCAGCTCGAATATTTAATGTTATGGGAGATAATAATATTAATGTAATAATGATTTCACAAAGCTCGTCTGAAAATAATATTACATTTTTAGTAGAAGACAAGGAAAATGAAATATCTAAAGCAAAAACAGCTCTTGAAAATTCTGAATTTTTCGGAAAAAAATTTTTTGATATTAAAATAGATGATAATGTTAGTTTAATAGCAGTAGTTGGACCAATGGCATATATCCCGGGTATTGCAGGAAAATTGTTTAGTTTAATGGGTGAAAATAAAATTAATATACGTGCTATAGCTCAAGGTAGCTCTGAATTAAATATTTCGTTCGTTATCGATAGAGACCAATGTCAGAAAGCAATTAAAATAATTCATGAAGGATTTGAATTATATAAAGAAAATTAAGGGAGGAAAAATTGCATATTAATACACATATTGCTCTTGGGATCATAATAACATTATTATACTCATATTTATTAAATCCCATATTTATAGAAGTGTTTATCGTATTTTGTTTTAGCTTTTTAATTGATTTCGATTTTATACTATCAAAATATGCAAAAAATAGAAATCATCGAGTACTACCTACACATGGAATAATGATTTATTTATTTCTAATCCCATTCGGTTTCTTATTACCAATTTTCTTTTTTTTAAGTGTTGCAGGTGTTGTTCATGTATTTATAGATTGTATTGATTGGGGGACAGCCATATTAAGTCCCTTTTCTAAGAAGATCTATTTTGGAATACTCCCCAAACCACCTGAAAATATTATCTCTGAAAAATCGTTAAATAAGAGGCAATGCTGGTTTACTTTAACATATTATAAATCAAAAATTTTAATGAGTATTGAAATAATCATTTTTATAATTTCAATTATTTCTATTATATTAATCAATTTTTTTTATTGGTGGTTTTTAATTTTTTATTTTCTTTTTCTTTTTATTCATTTATTTTCTTTCTATAAATGTAAAAACTTAAAAGATAAATAGAAAAGAGTCCAATTTATAGAATAATATTTTAAAAATATTTTTGAAGTGTAAATTATGTTACATTCATTTCATGTTATTGAGAAAATAAGTGGAAGATCAATTTTTTCTAAATTATTTAAAGAGTTATTGATAGATCCAGCACTATTAAGTGGGTTTCTTTCAGCTATGAATTCATTTGCAATGAGTGAATTAGCAGATAAGGGAATTGAAAATATTGATATGAAAAATATTCGTTGGGTTTATATTGATGATAAAGATTTATTATTTATTATTGGCGCAGATAAAGAAGATGAAGCAGAAATGCTAAAGAACCAACTAAAAGTCCTCAAGGATTCTTTTATTGAGTTTTTTTACATCAAGGATGGGTTCAGTAATATCAACTGGGATGGTAATACAACTATTTTCCAAGATTTTGAGCCTGTTTTGGAGGAAAATGTTAAGAGCTGGGAAGAAGCTAAAAAAGTAAAAAATGCAGCAGCATTAATGGACTTGCTAGATATTTATCAAAATTTATTTGCTAAGCTTGCATTATTTCCAGAAGCAAAACCACTTGATTTAGAAAATATCGATATCATGGAAATGGCATTTGATGAACAAAATGCATCATGGAACGTCCATAAATTAGCTAAATTAGATGAACAAGATTTAAGAGCGAAACTTAAGGACGTAATCAGTAAATTTGTAATAATTTTGCAAAAAACTGCAAAAGATTATTATACCAAAATCAAGACCTTTGTTTTTCCATACATTAGAGAAGATTGGCAACGAATTAAAGATGCTAAAATGGACGAAGATATAATTAATTTATTCTTAACTTAGATAATTGATAATTAAATTAAGAAATTTCTTGTTAATTTTCATTAAAAATTTCATATATAATAACATTCTATAAATCCAATTATATAATCAATTATCTTTCACGAAAAATTTATATAATTTTCTTTCATTATGCAAAAATTGTAATTAATATGAATAAATTTAATAAATCATAATTCAAATTTATATTATCAAGATGAATGAAATCCAAATTTTACAAATTTTAAAATGGATTAGAGAAACGATAGCTCAATTCAAGAAAGAACCTAATTTTTTCTTTATTAAATTTTTTTGACTTGGTGAAGATATTTAATGAAAAAAAAATCAAAAGAAAATAATTTAAATAACGATAATAAAAAAGAAACCCATTTAAAGTTCATTAAAAAATGGAAAGAATATACAGAAGTTACTAATGCAGGGCCAATATATAGACGATTTTTTGTAAAAAATGGTTTTGATGGAGCTCTTACAATTTTAGGCGTTATAATTGGCGCTTGGCTTGCAAATGGAGGTTTATGGGAAATACCCGCAAGTTTAATTTTTTCAGCCCAAGAAGTCCAATTTATAATATTGACAGGGCTTGGCGCTTCACTTTCAATGGGTATTTCAGGTCTTTGGGGTAGTTTTTTGACAGAATCTGCAGAAAGGAAAAAAGAATTGGATGATTTAGAAAAATCAATGGTAGTAACAAAAGGAAAATTTAAAAATACATATATTACTAGAGCTCAGCGTTTTGCAGCGATCTTTGCAGCTATAATAGATGGGGTCTCGCCAGCTATATTTGCAATAATTTGTTTGATTCCATTTTTTGTTGGGTTTTTCTTCCCCTTAGGATATTTTATTTTTATTGGTTCATTGATTCTAACATATTTGATGCTATTTTTACTGGGAACTTTTCTTGGAAAAATATCTAAAAAGAACATTTTAATTTATGGCTTAAAAATGGCTTCTGCAGGAGTTGTTGTAGCACTTATTTTCATGTTTCTACCGACAGCATAATATCTATAATAATCAAAATTAATTATTTTTGACTTTTTACAAAATCCTATGCTTTAAAAATTAAACACTTTTCATTTTAATATTTTTTCACTATTTTTCCACCGCAATTCTCTATTTCTTTTAATACAAGTCCCATCCATCTTTCTAACATTTTTCTCCTATTTCCCCCTTTCAACATAATAAGAAAAACAGTCCCGAAATCTTTTAATAAAGTGGACGGGATAGAGGCGTTTGGGGTCACGCCAATATCTGTTCGTATAGAATAAAAATAAAATTTATTTTCCTATTATTAGCATAGGAAAATGAATAAACCCTTATTTTTATATTTTTATGTCTAAATATTCTGAAATTAATTTTTTAAGTTCTGAATAGTTATTAGCTACTGGGAAATTTGGAAATTCTTTAACTACATTTGGAGGCGGACTAAAAAGAATACCAAACGTGGCATCAGATAACATTCCAATATCATTATATGAATCACCTATTGCAATTACTTTGTAATTCATTTGAAGTAGTGCGTTAACTGTTTTTCGTTTCATGTCATTTATTCTAATACGATAATTTTTGATCATTCCAGCATTATTTACTTCAAGGTCATGACACAATAAAGTCGGATAGTTCATTTTTTTCATTAATAACATACCAAATTCAATAAAAGTATCAGAAACAATTAAAAATTGGGTATGTCTACGAAGCCATTCTATAAAATCAAGAGCACCTGGTAAAAGTTCCATTTCATTTATGATTTTTTGAATATCTTTTAGAGTGATATGACGCTCTTTTAAAATTCTTATACGATTTTTCATTAATTCATCATAATCAGAAATATCTCTGGTCGTAAGTTTTAATTCCTCAATTCCAGTCTTCTTTGCAATATTGATCCAAATTTCGGGAGTGAAAATGCCTTCAAGATCTAAGCAAATCATGAACATAATAATTAGGGATGATACAAAATTCATTTAAATGTTGCTTAAAAATATTCAGATTGAAATTGATATTGATTATTATTAAAACAAATTATTTAAAAATTATTTATCAATTTAAGATTTATCTAAATAATAGTAAATTAAAATAAAAAAACTAAAATCTGGTAAGTGGAAATTTTGAATGTAGAAATGGAATTGGAATTGGTAGATTCTCCGGGTCAACTAATAAAAATATTAGTACCAATTGGAAAGTTTGGTGGAAATATTATTAATATTTTTCATATTAGAGATCGCATAAAAAATAATTATGTTCCAGTTATTCTTAATTTTGATATCCCAGACATTAACAAATTAAATAAAATAAAAGAAAAATTACAAGAAATTGGAATCAAAATTATTAGATTAGAAAGAGATGTCGGTGCATATAAAGGACATGTTATTCTTATTGGTCATGTATTTGATTCAGATATTAATGATACAATAGATGAAGTAATTAATATTAACATTGAAAAAATTCAAATAAGAAAAATAAGTGCATTAATTAGAGACCCAAAGAAGCCATCGTCCGTAAAATTTTTAATCCAAACAGAAACTGAAGATTTAATGGAAAAAGCATACCAGAAATTTGAAGAGATATCAAAACACAAAAATCTATTAATGATCAAGGAACTTTAATAAAAATGAAGGAATTTAAATTCATTATTATAGGATTTGGGACTGTAGGTCGGTCTTTAGCTAAATTGGTTGTTAAAAAAAATGAGCAATTTAAAAAGAAGTGGGGAATTAATCTCAAATGTGTTGCTATTTTTGAGTATAATGGCGCTTTTGTTGATGAAATAAATGGGCTCGATCTCAAGACCATAGTTGATTTGCCCCCAAATGAATTTAGTTCATCTCCAAATTGGAAAAATGGTTATCTTGCAAATGACCACTTAAATTCAATTGATAGTAATATAGTCGTTGAATTGACTAAAACCAATATTAAAGATGCAGAGCCGGCTTATACATATATTAAAACATCACTGCTCAATAATAGAGATGTCGTGACTTCTAATAAAGGCCCATTATCATTATATTACCCAGAATTGATGAAAATAGTCAGCAGCAATAATAGACTGTTTAGGTTTGAAGCTTCTGTAGGGGGTATAATCCCAATTTTGGGGACTTATAAAAATTTGTTGCTGGCAAATAAAATAATAGCCATTTCAGGAATATTAAACGGGACATCTAATTACATTTTAACTAAAATGACACTTGAAAAAATACCATTTGATATCGCATTAAAAGAAGCTCAAGAAAATGGATATGCTGAAGCTGACCCTTCTTTAGACATTCAAGGTATTGATGCAGCCTCTAAGTTAGTAATCTTAGCAAATAGTATTTTAGGTTATGAATCCTCACTTTCAAATGTCAAAAGACAAGGGATTGATAAAATAACCCCTGAAGCAATAGAACTTGCAAGAGAAGAAAGATATGTAATCAAACATGTGGCAGTTGCAAGGGACGGAAAATTAGAAGTTGCGCCCAAATTAATTCCTGAAAATCATACCCTAAATATTAGTGGGACTAAAAACATTATCATATTAAAAACTGAAGAAGCTGGAGAAATTGTCCTTAGCGGAAGAGGAGCTGGCGGAATTGAAGCAGCTTCAGCTGTACTCTCCGATATTTTGTATATTTGTAAAACAAGAAAAAAAGAAATATAATTTAAAATTTATACTTTAAAATGGACTCTGTAGTGGATTATACCCAGTTAATCCTAATATGACATTATTTGTAATTACGATAAATAGAATTGTTAAGAAGGAAATTAAAACTGCTTTTTGCCACTCAATGTCCATAAGCCAATAGGTCAGGAAAATCAGTATAAAAAAAGCAACATATGGACTTAGGTTCTGAAATAATTGAGTCATATAGGGAGGAATATAAATAGGTATCTGGTCTAGTGCCATTGCTAAATACGGGATTAATAATACAATGATAATTCCAAGTAATATAGAAACTGCAATTCGTCTTTTTGCTTTGTATTTGCCTGCAATTATAAGAACAGATAAATACATAGCTAAAATAGCAATTACTATCATTACCGTCAAATATATTAAATTTACAATCCACTCTAATTGCATCATAAACTTTTACACCTAAATTTAAATTTTAATATCAGTTATTAAAATTTTTTTTTAAAACGTTCAACACAATGTTTTAAAAATTCATATACAAATTTGGATTTAATTAGATTTTGAATATTCTTTTAAAAAAGATTATAGTAAATTTTAGTATTTTATAAATTATGAGAAAACTTTAAATTTTTAGTTAAAAAAAAGTTTCTTAACCATAATAATAATAAAGGATTAATAAAAATGGAAATTTTTGAGGTCTTAGATAGTGGAGAAACGCGCTTCTTGACAGTAAATACCGTTAAAGAAGCCCTTCGACCTGATAAAGTAATTATTATTTTAGACCATGACAAAAAATCAGTTTATATTCACGTTGGTAAAAATGCTTCAACTCGTCTGAAGTTTTCAAGTGCGAGGTCTTCACGGTCAATACTTCAAGAACGAAATTTGGCTTATAGAGTTAAGACTATTGATGAAGAGGATCTACCATCATGGTTTGAGAGTATTACCAATAAGATAGTTAGAGATAATATAAGGGCTGAACCCCCACCACTTGAAATTCTAAAAATATTAAGAAAAATAGAAAACGCAGAACCTATTGAAGGATATAAAAGTGAAGCTGCTATTGTTAAAAATAAATTTTATAATTTAGAAACTACAGCTACTACAATTATGGGACAAAACCATTCTATTGAAAAATTTAAAGAAGTCCGAGATCTACCTGAGGGTTTTTATGTATTACCAAATACATATAAAGCAAGACTAATCATCGAAAAAGGTAAAGTTGTGGGAATTGAACTATTAAAAGAACGACCTACTTAAGATTAATTTTTATGCCCTTTTTTAAAATTTATTAATTTATTTTGATATTTATTAAATTAAACAAATTTATACCCCAAACTAATGGGATTTATGGATTAATTTTAATTTACTAATAATTGCCCAAGATTACATAAATTGAGAAATAATGAGCGAAGAAATTTATAAATTTTTTGAGGAACTTGTCAGAGACTATAAAATTCTATTAGAATTAGTTCCAGTTAATAATAACGCTATAAATATAATTACCCAATATTTCCCGCTTAATTTCGAGGCTAATTTTATAATATCTGACACTGGAGAAGAATTTTTTATTAGAATCTCCCCAGAATCCAATGTAATAAAGAAAAGAAGAAATCCATTTTCTATCATGACTATTATTACGGATAAAAATACCTTATTAAAGATAATTAGAAGACAAACTTCAATATTACGCGAATTTAATTTTCAAAATTTACATATATCTAATTTAAAACAAGTTTATATGTATCGAATTATTTTATTAGGGATGTTAATACAATCTAAAGCAGAATATGATAATAGAAGAAAAATTCTGCGGTTCTTACCAATTAAAATTATCAGAAATTTCTTGTTGATATTTTTAGAAGATAAATCATTTGTTCTTATTAAATTGATTTTAAAAAAATTAATTCCAAAAATTATGGGTATTCTAGTTAAATAAAATAAGATGATTAATAAAAATGAGTGAATTATTTAACAAAATAGAATTTTTCTGTCAAGCATACAAAAAGAATTCTAAAAAATTACTTAATTTTAAAATAGGGAGTATTTCTAACTATTATCCCCAGGGAATTAAAGTTAATATTATAGTATTAGACAATAAAATTGAAAATTATACCCTGTTAATATCAGATACTTCTTGTAAAGTTGTAAAAGGATTTTCTTCATCCCAATTAAATTTATCAGCCCTACCAGATGTGTGGGACAAGATTTTTTCAGGTAAATACCGGGTAATTAAAGGAATTATGGAGGGTAAAATAAAAGTAAGGGGGATAAGGTCAATGGTCAGTCCGTTGATAATATTATCATCATTATTTTATTTATATTCGGAGGATTTTGATAATAATGACTAAAAATACAGTTGCTGAAGATATTGCAGAATTTGTAGTAAATTTGAAATATAAAGATATCCCCAACCGTATTATCAAAAAGGCAAAAGATCAAATATTAGGAGTAATTGCTGCAATTTATGCGGGCTCACTTACAGATGAAGGAAAAATAATAATTAATACAGTTAAACAATTTGGTGATAAAGAGGAATCAAGTTTAATACCTTCGGGATTTAAAACTTCAGTAAGAAGTAGTGTATTATGTAATTCGAGCGTAGGAGTTGCTCTTGACTATGTAGATTATCTATTAAGTGGGCATACGGGAGTCTCGGCAGTTCCGGTCTCTCTTGCAGTCGGAGAATCATTGAATTCTACAGGAAAAGAAGTTATAACAGCTCAGATCATTGCAAATGAAATAGAAGGAAGATTAGGAACAAGCGTATTTCTAGGGCCACAAAATGGACAATTATGGTCGTATATTCATTTAATTGGTGGAGCAGTAGCTGCTTCACGATTATTAGGTCTTAATGAAGATCAAGTAGCTAACGCAATTGGAATTGCACTCGCCCAAAGCACATATACAATTTTTAGAGGTTATTTTGCAATGGCAAAACTTTTTGTAAGCGGACTCCCTGCCCAAATTGGAGTTCAAGCTGCTTATTTTGCAAAAAATGGCTTAAGAGGGGCTCATGATATCATTGAGCACCCATTGGGGTTCTGTAATTTAATGGCAGATATACCATTAAAATTTATTACTAATTCCGCATTGGGTAAAGCTTGGGTTACAGATACTCTCTGTTATAAAATTTATCCAGGTTGCGCTTATGTCGATGCTATTGCAGATTGTATTCTTGATTTACATAAAGAATTTGATATTAATTACAAGGAAATTAAGAGAGTTGAAGTATTCTCAAGTATTTTAACCACGGCGATGGACGATTTTGCAGCACCATTTACTACGATAGATTCGCTAAAAAAAGAACAGACTCATGTAGCGCTAAATTTTACAGTACCTTATACAGTGGCAGCAACTCTTATAGATAAAGAATTGACACCACGACAATTTAAAAAAGAAAGATATTTGAACCCAGAAATACATAATCTTGCTAATAAAGTAAAAATAATACCAGATTCTAAAATTTCATCAGAAATCCTGGGTACTTTGCCAGCTATTAAAATTCCAAGCTTAAAAGAGATTATATCTGGAAAATATTCGTTAGCAGATATAAATTTAGATGATGTAACAGTTGCTTTTGCCGGCGCAGTAAAGATAATAATGAATAACGGAAAAAAATACTATAAAAAACAAAATATTCCTTATGGAGCTCCAGGAAATCCTTATGATTTAAAGAAAAAATTTACACAAGAAGCTATAAATATATTACCAAGCGAAAAAATAGACCCAGCAATTCGCGCTATAAATAATATTGAAGCCATCGAAAATATTGGTGATTTAATACAAAAAATTTGTTCTCAAATATAATTATGCTCATTAACTTTTTACTCTATAAATATTTAAATTCATTTACCAATGGTCCAACTATTATCCTATAATTTACTACTTGTTTATATTATTAAAGAGATTTCGAATGAATTTTCAATTTATTTTTCAATTATTAACAGCATTAATTTGTTGTTATTTTATTTATATTCAATTCATCTAAAAAATACAAATTTCTCGTCTATTAAAGCAAAATTTGTCAATTTTTATTGAATTAAAATTAATTGCACCTAACGAATGTAAATAAAAAATTTATATTAAAAATTCGAATTCTGTGGACTTTACCTAAGATAAATATCAATGATTAATATAGATAAAAATTAATATAATTAAATTATTTTTTACTTTTTTAGGATGTTCGACTTTTGTATAATTCTAATTTAGACTTTCAAATTTTATGAATACAATAAATTTTTAAGAAAAATATGGAAAAAAAAGGTGGTCAGGCATCTAAAAATTCAATTATATGAATTGAGGGATGAAATATGGCTAATTTCTTAATGGAGCCTGACCATATTTTAAATGGTCTAGAAACCAAAAATATAATAGTTATTAAGTTATAAAAAATTTTGTAAAATAGATTTTTATTTGTTTTTTTATACAAATTATAGACCAGAATAATTGAGCAATTAGTCCACAAAAATTTTTGAAGAATAGTAAATTTTTATCAATGTGAAACAATTATGAGTATAAATAATAAAATAAAATATGACTTTAAGAATAAATCACTAGCTGATATCCTGCTTGACGAGCTAAAGTATCTAAGGTCAAGGACAGGTATTAGAGTAAGCATCATTTTATCTCAAAGTGGTAAAATACTGTCAATTCATGAGGATGCAGCATATGTGCCCGACCAATTAAGATATGGAGCAAGAAATCAACATATTGATAAAGAATATTTATCAAAATGGATTGTTTCTACTTCTAGGACTATAGAATTCGTTTCAGAAAAAATGTTTACCGATGGAATAAAATTTATTATTTTAGAAGGAAATGATAAGAAAGAAGCAATAATAATGAATTATAAAGACCCAGATCCAGATATTTCCTTTATTTTAATGGGTTTATTAACAAAAGCTGGATCAATTGGACTTGGATATCAAGAAATAAAAGAGAGTTCTGAAAGAATAAAAGATATTTTAATAAGCTATAAAAATTATCAGAATTTATAATATAATTAGGTATTATTAAAGAATAGTGATATTTTTATTAAGTATATTGAGAAAATAAATATATGAATTAATGACAAGATTTTTATGATGTTTTAATAAAATCTTAAATTTCAATTATAAATCGTTTTAGTATAAAGATTAACCAAATCAAATTTCAGAAAGTTCAGGAGTTTAGAAATTTTGTCAGAATTTGCTAGATTTATGGAATCTATTTCATCAGAAGCAACTGAAACAAAGATAAATGAACTTTCTGATGTCCTTAATAAAGTACTTCAGATAATAACAAAAGCACTTGATGATTTAACTGTAAAGATGGTCGGACTTGAAGAAGAAATATATTTTTTAGAGCAAAAGATTGAAAATATCCAGAGGAGGTCAAAGAATATTCAAGCATCACTGTCCAGACAAGAGGTAAGCCAGAAGGTAGTGACTAATAAAGAAACTAAACCACCAACTACCCAAACACAGATTAATCAACCTCAAAAACAAACCACAGAAAATGTAAAACCTGTACCCCTTAGATCTGCAGTAAATACTGAACTTAAAGATCTATTTAAAAAATTGAAAAAATAATGATGTTCAAAATGAGTGATAATTTTTTTAATATTTTAATGAAATCATCTACGGCTTCAATTGATGAAAAAATAAAGAAACTAAGCATGGTATTAGACAAAATTATGGAAGTTGCAATCAAGTCAATAAGTGGAATTGAAAATCAAGTTCAAACTTTTGACGCAATATTAGCAGAAATTAGAAATAAAATTGAAGGACTAGAAGCTAATTTGACCGTTTTGGAACAGAAACAAGAAGCAATGGCAAAATCAAGTATTGGTAGCAGTACAACATTAGAAACGCCAATGCCCTCCCAATCTTCTCGTCCAGTTGAAACAAAACCTATAAATAAACCATTGGCACCTCCTGTATCAGCATCAACTCCAAAACCAACTCGGCCAATTAACCCCAGAGCTGAATTACAATCAGAATTAAAAGCACTTTTTTCAAAAATGAAGCGTTAAAAAAAGAAGTTTTATTTATTAAAAAAATTTAATATTTCAGTTGCACCACTTTTTAATGCAAGCCCTGCTAATTGAGTAGAGGAATTAGGGCCAATTTGAGTTATTATTAAAAATCCGCTTTTTTTGTTAGGAATTTTTACTGGCATTAAAATTAATTTGCCTCGTTCACCATCAATTGTTGAGAAGGTCTTACCAATATTAAAAGCATCGCCCACAGAATTTGCAGACAATGCCACTGTTGATGCTATTAATGAACCAATATTGACATCAATTTCATGTGGAAAAGTCGAGAATAAAACACGCCCCTCAGTGGTAGAAATTAATGCAGCTATTGCTCCAGCTTTTGTTTTTATAGTTTCCATGATTTTATTTAGAGCTTTCATTGTTTCTTCATCATATAAAGGGACATTTTCTTTAGGTCCAATTAAAAATTTGCACATTTTATCTCCTTTGGCAATACATTCAGTTTCATTTATCTCAACTTCAGAATCGAATAATACACCAGCCATACCTTTTAATATTCCTTGAATACCAAAACATGATGCTATTCCTTCTTCGTAAGCTTCAGGGGAGTTTTGAATCTCAATATATATTTTTTTATTATCTTCATCTATATTTATATTCCCCAATGTTGCACCCCAGCCTCCTCGTTCTAAGCTTCTTAAGATAAACCTAAACGCGGTATTTTTATCTGCTTTTTTCTTATCTATAACAAGTTCCATAAATCTTTTACCAATATCTTCTCCAATTTTAATATAAATTGGCCGAAGACCCTCTTTTAAAAAATTATTTGCAGTGAGATACATCTGTCTAAAATGTTCAATATGAAGTATAATTATTCTGAAATTGAAGCCTTTAATTTCTCCTTTAAAAATAGAAAAATCTTTGAAAGTAAAATTTTTAGTCTCTTCTAACAAGCCCATATTTTACACCTTTTATTATTAAAAAAGATAAATCATTTAAAATAAAAATAGAGTTAGATAGATTTAAACTCTTGTAATTTTGGTAGATGAAGCCATCCAAATGGGTCCAATTATTTCGTGAATTAACGCTACCAAAGTTTCTTGTTGAGATACTAATGCAGTTAATTGTGTTAGGTCGTATTTTTCAGAATATGGTGCAATTAATACTTCTTCACCGTCTCTACCAACTGCAAATAGGTTCATCTCAGGTCTTTGCCTTATTTGTACATTTCCTAATTCTAGCAACTCTCTAACCTGGTCTTTTGCTTCGTTCAAGATACGAGATGCAACAATTATTCTTATTCTTCGACTAGCGGATTTAATAGTTTCTAGAGGCAGGTCACTAAAATCAGGAGCTACAATAGATACAGTTGATTTTGTTCTCATAAGAATGTCCCGGATATATTCTTTTATTGCCTCAACACCTACTAATGGCCAAGTAAGTTCGCCGGATTTCGCTAGTATATTAGTAGTTTCCTGCCATACTGCTCTTAGAAGTTGACTTACTTTTAAGGTTTCACCTTCAGCTTCTCTGAATGTAAATGCCGCATCTTTATTAGTGTTTGTAAGTCGCTCTGTTAATATAGAATCGGTTTCATCTAATTTTGCAGCTAATTTTTCATTTAATGAATTTGCGTTTGATTCATAGTCAGTTTGGTGTTGGCTAGCTAATTGTAGTAAATCAGTTTCTAGTTTTGCAGCATCTGCTTGGAATCCTGCGGCATGGTTGGAAATTGTTTCTTTACATTCCTCATAAGTTTTGGTAGTCAATTCTTTAATTTGTGCTAAATATTTATTATCAATTTCGTTTATATCGTTTTTTATTTGTGAAAATCCTTCATTCATAGTATTAGATATTTGCTCTTGGACATCATTTGCCATTTTATTAACTCGTTCGTTATCATTGTTGACAAAATCTTTAATAGTATTTTTCATTTGATTTAATGCTTCGTGGCCACGGTTTTTAACATCATCTACTCGTTTAATTTCGGTCTGTACTATATTTGCGACATCATCTTTTTTCTCGTCTATCGATTTATTCATATTAGCTGTTATTTCATCTAATTCTCCTAACTTATTATCATCAATTTCTTGAAGATTTTTCTTATGCTCCTGGATTATATTTGCAAGCAATGAAATAGATTTATTACGAATTTCATGTGATTGTGATTCAACATTACCTACTCTTAAGTCTAATGCTTTATAAAATTCATCACGCATTGAATCAAGTTCGTTTTGATATTCTTTGATTCTATCATCTAGAGTATCAGAAAGAACTTGCTCCAATTTACTTGTATCTTCTTGTAAAAGTTTATTTTGGCCGGAAATCTTGGATAAAAATTCGTCTTTCAATTTATTTAGTAAGTCGCTGTATCTTTTTATGACATCATCTGATTTACTAACTATCGAGTCCTTCATTTTGTAAAAATCTAATTCTATTGCTTCTACTTGAGAATTAATTATTTCTTGAGACTGGTCACCATATTTAGAAGCATTATCCTTGAACCAATTTAAGTTATTATTATTATATTTGTCAAAAACAGCAGATACATTTTCCTTTTTAGTATTTATCGATGAAATTTCGGAACTGATAATATCAGCAAGATTTTCAGTAGTATCGTTTGACCATTTGTCTAAAGATTCATTTACCTTATCTTGATAGTCTTTAATATTTACTTCTAACTCTTTAACTAAATTTTTTGATGTTTCATTTATGGTATTAATTAATTGTTCATTAGCCCCGCGTTCTTCCTTAATTTTTTCATTTAATTTTCTAATAGCATTATCAATAATTTCCTTAATTTCAGGTCTGTCTTTACTATATTCTTTTAATTCATTTTCCAGTTCTTTTTCCCAGTCACGGAGATTATGAATTGTTTTTGTTATTTCCCCTGATGAAACATTTTTAATTGAGTCGACCTTGGTCTGAATTTCGTCATGTAAAGTTTTCGATAAAGATTTTATCTTATTTTTTTCTTCAGATTTCAGATTTTTAATTGAATTATTTGCTTTTGATTTTAAATCATCCAAATTTTTGTTTAAATTAGAAATACTTGCATCTAATTCTTGATTGAATTCACTCCTTGCGGAATTTATTTCATCTGTTAATTGAGCTAAACGCTCGTCTAAATTCGAAGTTAATGTTTTTTCCAAATCAGTTGACCCGGCTTGAAGCCTTTTAATTTGACTTGTAAATTTGTCAAGAAATTCCTGTTGTATATCACCAACTAATTGCTTGAACCTTGAAATTAAATCATTTGTAAAATTTGCTACATCATTTGTAAATTGATAGAATTCGGTATCTCGTTTAGTAATTTCATTATTAAACAATTTTTCAGCAGTTTCACGAAAATTGCTGGCTCTATTTTTAAACCATTCCATATGATTATTTTGTGAATTTTGAATTTCAGACCTTAATTCCTTATCTTTTTCCCAAGTAGCTTCAATTTCCTTTTTTATCATTTCTAAGAATTCGTCTGATAAATTTTTATGCCATTCATCATAGGCAGTGTAATTTTGATTGCGATTACTATTAATAATATCATTTACTCCTTTGACATATTCGACCATTATTCGATCAGTGAATTCATCAAATACGCCATCAATGCGAGTATTAAGTAGATTTAATCCTTCTACATTTTCGGCAGAGACTTTATCGAGAATTTCATTGCCGTAATTGTCCAAGACATTATCAATATTATTATTTAAATTATTTAATTCATTTTTATGTTCATCGGCTGTAGTATCATGTATATTTTTAGTTTTTTGCATTAATTCATTATATCTATTTTCCAGGTCATTAGCCAAAGTGTCTTCATATTCATGAATTAATTTATTGTGGTCATCATTACGCTGATTAAAATTGTTAGTTATCTCTTCTTTTCTCGATTCCACATCAGAATTTAATTTTATTACTTGATTTGTAATTAAATTAGAAATTCCATCTCTAGCATTAATTGTATCTTTGGCAAATTGTTCTAATTGAGTATTTATAGCCTCTGCTACTTGATCTTTAAGAGTTATGACCTCTTGCTTTAAGTCATTAATATGTTTATTAATGTTAGAATCGAAATCCTCTCGTTGTTTGATAGTTTTTTCTCTATATTGATCCAAAAATTGAGTAAAGGCAGAATAAGGGACGACTGGCATATATCTATTTATATCTTTAGCTGCTGAACCTATTGCAACAGCAAGGTTATTATCTAAAAATTTTTGTATTGTATTTCTCGCTTCTTCCATTGAGATATTTGCCAATGCCGCTAAAGATGATTCAGTTATATATCCTTTTGCATATAATGCGACAAAGGCTCTTGCTTCAGCTTCTGTTAATGTAACACCTCGTTCTTTAAAAGTATCTATAATTATTTGAAACATATTTTGGTTTTGTACACTCATTTTATATTTCCTCCTTATGAACTACCTCCTTCTATGGCTACTTTTGTTCTATTTAACTTTTCTACAAAATCAGCCAACCCTAAATTTTGGAATTTTTGAATGGAATCCTCCAAAATGTCCTTGGCTTTATCTACTTGCCCTTGAATTGCATATACATTTGATAAGTTAGTATAAAATTGCCATGCATAAAAATATTCATTATTTGAAAAGAATGTCTTTGCTGCTTTTGTTAGTACATTTATTACTTCATTTGTGGCATTTATTTCTTCGAAATACTTTTTAGCTTGAGTATAGTTTGCTCTGGCTAATGGATATGCCTTGTCCTTAATGCAATCTTCGGCTTTTTCGACAAATAAATTAGCCAATTTATTTATTAATTCTTTCACTTTTTCGGGTTCTCCTAAGCTTCTATTTACATCAATTGCATTAATGAGGACATCCCTGCCATAATCTAATAACCCTTTTTCGAGGAACTTTTCTGTAAAACTTTCCAAAATATTTGCGGCTTTTTCTTTTTCATTAACTTTTACGAGACTATCCCCTGCAAGTAATATAAACTTAAAAACTTCATTATAATATCCATAATTATAATAATTCATAGCTATATCATAATAACCATTTGCGATATGCTCAACTGCAGATACCAGTCCCGCTGTTAGAGAATCAGATCTTAGACGTTCTAATTCTTCGAATTGAAAATCTTCCAATAATCTTCCATTTTCAGCCAAATTCATTGCAACTTTAATTAGACCTCTTGCTTGCGCATCTACTGCAATATCACCCAAACTACTTCGTAAATAAATCCAAAAACTGTCTAATGTAATATAATAAACACTATCTTCTTTACTCAAATATTTTCCAATCATTTTTTCAAGTATTGGTTTGATATCTTCACTTTTTGCGCCAATCGAACGAGCTATTATATCAATATCTGCAAAATTTGCATTTTCCATTGCAAATGACTGTAATATTTTTCTTTCGTCCTCAGTTAATTCTTTAAGTTCTCGTCCAAAACCTTCTTTAACTCCGCCTTCAGCTTTAAACCATACATCTTTACCTAGTTCTCTTGTATCGCCTCTATTTTCATACAACCATCCGCCATTATAAACTAAATAAAGAGGAATTCCACCACTATGTCTTAATAAATTCTCTTTTATCTCTTCACTAAATTTAATTCCTGCTGCATCTGCTCTTTTATCAAGTAATTCTATTGCATCAGCATTATTTAAAGTTGGTAAACCTATTTCGTGAAAATCCTCTAATACATAACGAACTTTTGGATAATACTTTTCCCAAACAGACATCAAAAAGAGAACAGGGAGGTTTGGATTTTTTACATCCGTTTTTATAGCGTCTACTATTGCTTTTAATACATCAAATGCATTGTCATGATTTAATATTATAAATCTTTCAACAAGATTAGAAACAATTAGAATACCTTTTTTATTGAATTTATTACCTTGAATATTTTTAATAATTTTAGGTAATTTTTTAACAATTTTTTTCAAAAAAGAATCAATATACTTACTCATATCAGGGATTTCATAGCTGCTTTTTAAAAGCGGAGCTTTTTTACCTGGTTTTGTAATAGGTTTCTTTTTGTCCACGGGTTTCGTTATTTCATCTAATTCATTGCTTATTACATCGAAATAACCTTCAATATTTATCAATGGTACATCATATCTAATTACCAGAAAACCATTTGATGAAGCTATGGACTCGATTTGTTTTAAAAAACTTCTTCTACCAATTCCTTCGCGTCCATGTAATATTAAGCCATGTGAAATATTTTCTCGGTCAGCTATTTTTTGCAAAATTCCTGAAAATTGATCTATTTCTCTTTTTCTTCCCACAAAGAATTTCGCTGGGCATGTTTCTAATTTAAATGGGTCCGTCATATTAAAAACCTTTTTTATTTTAATTTATCCTTAATATATATGTGTGGTTTTAAAAATTTTGAACATTGAATTATTTTAAATTATATTGATCTTTAATATTTATATGTTTAATTTAAAGGTTTAATTTAAAGAGATTTTGATGATTTTTTAAAAATACAAATTTTAATTTTTTAATTTATATTTTTAGGAATTTCTGTATTACACATAAAAATATTAGACTTTTTGAGAGAAATATCCGTTATTTATATTTTTAAATATTTTGTTATTATATTTTCTGACTGTAAAAAAGCAGATTTTAGATTAGACATATTTAAAATACAATAAATTACTGATAAAAAGGTTAGTAATTTAATATCTTACATTTTATAATTTTTTTTATAAGTCAGATTAACTGAAATTTATATTGATTAAGTTTAAATAAAATAATAATGTTTCAAATATTAATTTTTTAATCGATAACGAAATATAAATATAATAACTACTAATAGTTAATATCAAAATCACTATTTAATTTGTTTTCACTTTAAAAAGTTAATTTAAAAAAAGGTGTTAATGAAAGAAATTATCGAATAACCATTGAATTGGAGATATACTTCAATAATTGAGATTATTAATATGATAAGAAGAAAAATGTAATTATTAAAAATTCGCCAAATCCGATCATTTGTATAAATTATTTCACTATTTTTTGGATTTTTAATATTTAAAATTTTACATAAACCCATTCCTAAGAATAATCCCGAAAATATACTTATAATCGCAAATAAGGCATCTTCAGAATAATCAAATATACCTACTAAAAACCGGTAATTCACTATTAGGTCAAATAAAACTAACATTATAATTAATGTACAGACTCCAGAAATGATTACTGCTATAATAGAATTTTTTGATAATTGGATTATAGGTTGCACCATAAAAACTATGCAAATTAAAATTAATAGAATGTACGGAATGAATTCATAATATTGAGCAAAAATTAACGGTACACCTAATGATATTGTAGAAATTATATCCAATATAGTAAAAAATAAAAACATTTCACCTGCTAAAAAATAAAATAAAGACCCCCAGCTTAATTTTGGTTTTTCATCTGATTTTAGACCCCAGAAATTAAAACTACTAATAACTTTCGGTATAAAAAATAAAATTATCCCAAATAAATAATAAGAAATTCTTAAATCAATCATTTTTACAATCTCCATGGGTTTGTTTGGTTTAATGTTAAACTATCAAATATAACACCATTTTGATCAATTGCATGTATTGTTAATCGGGTATTATTTATTTCAACATGACAAAACTCGTAAACTGACCTAATTATCGCAGAATTTGGGTGAGTATTATAAGCCATAGCTTCTAACTCTGCTCCGCCACCACCTGTAATTATATAATGAGTCCCATTTACATTCAGTCTCTCGTAATAATGAATATGTCCATTGAATACAACATCCACTTTATAACGTTCTAATAATGGAATAATTTCTTGTACCACTTTATATTTCCCTGCAGATGCATAAGCAGGATAATGCCAGTACCCAATTATCCAGTTTATATTTTTACTTGCATTTGCTTTAAATAATGTTTCATTCAACCAATCTAGTTCAGCTTGGCTAATTCCGTTTCTATTAATATAAGTTTCGGTATTTATATCAAGAGCAAAAAAACAAGTATTACTATAATTGAAAGCATAATAAAAATCATTATGAGTATAATTCATAAAATATTCAAACCTATGACCATAATCAGGTGCATATTCAATAGTTTCATGGTTACCAATTGAGCACATATAAGGGTGAGTGCTTGCATAATCATTAATATCTATGCTATCAAAAAAGCGCTGCCAGTGGTCCTCTCGATTTGGAGCTAAGACAATATCTCCAATATTTAAAATAAAATTTGGATTTGTTTCTATCATTTTTTTCATGATAATTCTCTGAGCAGAATACCCAAAAAAATCAGGCCTTGTATCTCCTACCACATTAAATGAAAAAACAGGTTTATTTGATGACGGTGCAGTCCTAAATTTATAATCTTTATTCATATAATATAAATTACATTCACTGCTATTAATTTTATAATGATATTCTGTGTCCGGCTTTAAAGATGTAATATTAAAATGATGAATTCTTACAGCTACGGGGTCACTTATGTTAAGGTCTAAATAACTAGAATTTTTTCCCAAAAATACAGTTGTTATACATTTTTTCGGGGTTTGAAATGATATCCCAATAGCACTAGAAGCATTTCCAGTAACAATTGAAAGATACGGAGCTTTTTCATAATAATTATTATTAACCCCAAAATTAAAATCTCCTGAAAATATTACCAACATAAATGCCCCATATATAATAATAAATAAAAAGATTTTCGCGAGAATTTTTTTACCCATTTTTCTCAAACCTATTAAATCAGTTTAGTATTTTAATAAAAATATTATATAATTAAAAAGATATCAGATAATATTTATATTTTATTATTCATTTCTTAAAAAAATATTAAATAGTCGAGACTTGGAAAATATCCAAATTTTTTTATCCTCATTTTAATTACTTGAGTCCTTAAATGTCAATTATTAATGAAAATAATTGATATAAACACGTAAAATTGTTATAACCAAATCAATTTAATATTATAAACAAAAAATTAAAAAGCATCTTAGATATAAGAAAAGAACAGATATATTAAATGCACTTTGACCAGAAATATACGGTATAGAATGATGTAAAATTTGGTATTCTAAAATTTACTTGAATTATAATTAGAAACCATTTTGGTTCATGACAAAATAGTTTAATTTAAAATTCATATGTTAAATTATTCTTTTTTTGAAATTAATTTTATGTTTTCTGTTTAAATTATTTGTTTAAAATATTTTTAGCCTAACTTTTAAAAATTCTTGTTATTTATTTGAATTATTAAGTGTCAATAAAGGGAGTTTATGCAAGTCTATATTACAACACTTGGGCGATCTGAATGGGCAGTTATCAATAGTTATTATGCAGTTGTTAAAAATAAGAGATATTACCCAGATTTAATTTATATCATAACTGAAGATTTGTTCCAAGATAGAATTCACAAGATAATAGATGGTCTAAATATCATTTCAAATGAGTTTGGATTTAATCCAGAATATAAATTGACAATTGTAAAAGAATCCGAGTTTTCTGATGCAAAGAATAAAATCGATATAATCGCAAAAGATTTAGAAAATTCTAATAATATGATTGCCGTAGATATTACATCTGGTCGAAAAGTATTAGTAATTAATATTCTCTTATTAATATTCTATTCAAAAATAAAAGTTCAACATATTTTTTATTTAGCAATAAAGACAATTAAAGGGGTTAATAAACCATATGAAATGATACCAATTCAAATTCAATCATTAAGAGATTTTATCCAAGAAATTAATGAGGTGAAAAATAGACCAAATGGCACATGAAACAATAATTAATCCCCCAGAATTACAAATTTTATTGAACAAATTTGACGACTATTCGATATCATTTCCTGCTTTTTCTAAAGATACAATTTTAACTGCAACACCATTTAATGATTGTTATAAAATAAAAGTAAATGATAATTATTTTGATTCCGATCGAGATGGTCTTAACATTTTTAACGATATTTATTATTCAGAAATACCAAATAATCAAGATTTTCTAGAATGTCTCTTGTCAAGTAATTGTATTACCTATCCTAACGTGGGAGATTTTGAGTATATAAGAAAATCATATAAAAATATCCATAAAAAGGTATATTTTGCTGTGGATACAAATATTCTCTATCATAGGTTTATCTCTTTCTCTAAATTAAAAGAAGAGAAAATCGTATTAGCACCTACCATTAAAGATGAAATAGAGTCATCAATAAATTATAAATATAATAGGGAGGAAATTAATGAAATTAAAAAAATTGTAAGATATAACAAAAATTTATTTGATGAATTTAGAAATAGACGCATAAAAAAGTCAAGAAAGGCAGCATATCTTGCATTAAATGAGCTAAAACTTTTAAATATCCTTAATATAGACAGCGTAAAAATAGAGCAAGAAAATTATGAACAAAATGATTTAAAAATTGTTAGAGAGTTAAAAGCTTTTGAAAATGACTCAGGAGCGTTGGTAGTATTATTAACAGCAGATAGAGCAATGGTAGATTTCTGCAGAATAGAGTCCTTAGATTATTTTAATTTTGATTATCCAAACACATTTAATATAAATACATGTTCGGCACAACAATTTAGGTCTTTAATTTTTAATTTAGCCGTTGTTTTTGGATTTATAAAATTAAATTCGACAATAATATTCGGCGAATTTTCAGGAAAACACGAGTTAGACAATTTGAAAATTAGATTTTTAAACAAAAACTTGTATAATAAATTCGAAAAAGATTTAAGCATCTGCCGGAAGTTAGAAAAACTAAATTTTGATTTTTAAAAATAATTTAAAACGAAATAAAAGTTCATTTTTTACTAATTATTATTTTTTTATATTAATTTTATAGAATTTATAGAATTTTTATAATCTATATAAATTTTGAAATCTTTAACAAATTAAGAATTTTATATGGTAAACTTTTTAAAAGTTTATAGTTTTCAAAACTTGAAAAAAATGGTGTTGTCATTTATGAAAAGGTGTCATATTGGAACGAGTTAAAGTATTTGTCCCGGGCCATTTAACTGGCTTTTTTGAAATTTGCAATGGACCTAATTTATTATCGACCGGTTCTAGAGGCGGTGGGTTATCGATCAATAGTGGTATGCTTACTGAAATTTTAGTTAAAAATTATGATGAAGATGTAATTAATATAAAAATTAATGGTAAAAAAGTAAATAATGCAATTGTAAGTAAATATATTGTAGATTATTTTTTGAAACAAGTAAAACCAAATAATTATTATATAGAAATAAATCATACTACTGAATTTCCAATTGGAAATGGGTTTGGGATGTCTGGGGGTGGTGCTTTAGGAATTTCCTATGGATTGAATATACTCTTAGAGTTGAACAAAACTAGGAATGAATGCGCTCAGATTGCACATATAGCAGAAGTAAATAGTAAGACGGGTTTAGGTGATGTGATTGCACAAACCTTTGGAGGCGTAGAGATAAGAGTGGAACCTGGAGCACCTGGAATTGGAGTTCTAGAAAATATACTATTTATCCCAAATTTGAAGGTAGTTTGTTATACAAATGGAAAAATAGATACTAATTCAATTATAAGTAATAAAGATCGAATAAATGATATTAATAAAGCTGGGAATATGTTAGTAAAAAAACTATTGAAATCACCATCTATTTCCAATTTAATGAAATTATCATTTCAATTTGCTCAAAGTTCTGAGCTAATAACGGACGATATTTTAGAATTATTAAAAATCCTTCATTCATATGGGTTTCAAAATGCATCTCAGATTATGTTAGGTCGTTCAATTTTTTGTATAGTAAATGAGAATGAAGTGGATAAAGTTAAAGAAATAATTAATGACCATACGTCTAAAGGAAATATATTTATTGCAAATATTGACAATCAAGGAGCAAGAATAATAGGTTAATATAAATGATAGAAATACCAGATGATCATCCAAGGGCTGAATCGCTTAGAATAAGGCATATAATGGAAAAAGGATATATGAATAGAATTGTTGCATTAGCAGGATTAATTGCACATGGTAGAGGAGAAGCTTTTGATTACATTATTGGAGAGAAAACAACTCCTCCAGCATTAAAGTCAATAGAAGCAGCATTATCTATGATTAAATTAGCAAAATATCCAGTATTTAGTATTAACGGAAATACAGCGGCTCTTGCACCAAATGAGATTGTCAAATTTGCAGAAATCTCGGGAATAAAATTGGAAATCAATTTGTTTTATAGAACGGAGGAACGTATACAGGCGATTAAAAAACATTTATTAGATGTAGGGGCTAAAGAACTTTTTGGTATCTCAGATAGAAAAGCACAAATTCAGGAGTTATCAAGCAATAGAAGGTTTGTTGATAAAGATGGAATATTAAAATCAGATGTAATATTAGTACCTTTAGAAGATGGAGATAGGACTGAAGCACTAAGAAAAATGGGAAAAATAGTTATTGCCATTGATTTAAATCCTCTCAGTAGAACTGCCCAATGGGCAAATATTACTATAGTAGATAATTTTTTAAGAGTTATTAAATTATTTATTGAAAAATGGCCAGATATTGAAAAAAAATCAGAATCAGAACTAAAACAAATAGTGAGAAATTTTGATAATAAAGAGAATTTAAGAGAAATGATAAAATATTCAATTGATTATTTAAATAAAATTTCAAATAAAGGAATATATATTGATGAAGTTTTGAATTTCGGATATAAAATAAGAATATAGTGATTATATGAGTAAAAATTATAGTGAGAATGTAAAAGTCCAAGTTGCACTTGATTTAATGAATCTTGATCGTGCTGTTCAGATTGCTAAAGAAGCTGTTGAAGGTGGAGTAGATTGGATAGAAGTAGGGACACCATTAATAAAGTCAGAAGGAATGAATGCAGTTAGAACGCTTAAAAAAGAATTTCCAGACCATAAAATTGTAGCAGATATGAAAATTATGGATGTTGGAAGTTTAGAAGTAGAAATGGCTTCTAAAGCAGGGGCAGATATTGTAATAATTTTAGGTGTTAGTGATAATTCTACTATTTTGGAGGCTGTTGAAGCGGGTAAAAAATATGGGTCCCAAATTATGGTAGATTTAATTAATGTAAATAATTATATTGAGCGAGCTATTACTTTAGAAAAAATGGGTGTAGACATAATCTGTATTCACATTGGAATAGACCAGCAAGTTTTGGGTATGAACCCTGTGAAAATAACAAAAGAAATAAATGAGGTAATTTCTAATGTAAAATTGGCTATTGCAGGTGGTCTTAATTCAGAGACTGCACCTTTAGCTGTAGAAGCAGGTGCTGAAGTTCTTATCATTGGGCATGCTATAACGGCTGCTGAAAGCCCCACAGAAGCAGTCAAAACAATTAAAAAGGCAATAAAAACTGGAAAACCGATTGAATCAAAATTGATGAAAAAATATAACGAACAAGAATTTTATAAAGTCTTTTCATTAGTTTCAACTCCAAATATCTCAGATGCAATGCACAGACACCCATGTCTTGAGGGTATACGACCTGTTTGGAAAGGTGCGAAATTAGTCGGGAGAGCAGTAACTGTAAGATGTTATAATGGTGATTGGAGTAAACCAGTTGAAGCAATAGATATAGCACAAAAAGGAGACGTTATTGTAATTGATGAGGGTGGAGGCGACATTGCAGTTTGGGGAGAATTAGCCAGCTGGTCATGCAAAATGAAAGGGATTAATGGAGTAGTTATCGATGGCGCAATTAGAGATGTTGAGGACATAGCAAAAATTGAGTTCCCTGCATTTTCTAGATTCATAAAGTCCAATGCAGGAGATCCTAAAGGTTTTGGCGAGGTTAATATTGAAATTGACTGCGGAGGACAAAAAATTAGACCAGGTGATTGGATAATTGGTGATGATAATGGTGTTATTGTTATTCCAAAGGAAAAAGCTCAAGAGATGGCAAATAGAGCAATAATGATCCATGAAAATGAAAATCGAATTAGAGAAGAAATTAAAAGAGGTAGTACTTTATCTAAAGTTTTGAAATTAAAAAAATGGGAAAAAGTATTAGGTTAAGGTTATATAATTGAAGATTGGTGTTATGGGCGCCGGAGCAATTGGAAGTTTATTTGGTGGCTATTTAAAAAAGTCAGGGCAAGATGTTATCCTAATAGGAAAAGAATGGAACGTAAAACCCATTAAAGAACATGGACTGGAGCTTGTTCCTTTTAATTCTGAGGATACTCTGAACATAAAAATAGAAGCAACAACTGACCCTGCTACGTGTGGATTCCAAGATTTGGTAATTTTAACAGTAAAAGCTTATGACACAAAATCAGCGCTAATTGATGCAGAACCAATAATAAAATCTGGACACACTCGTATTTTATGTTTACAAAATGGTTATGGTACCGAAATTATAGCATCACAATTATATGGCAAATCTTCAACATTAAGAGGTGTAACTTCACATGGAGCAGTTATTACACCCGGGCACGTAATTCACACTGGTTTAGGTGATACGTTTATTGGTCAGTTAGACCCTAACACCAAAATTGATGATATTATAGAAATTTTCAATCAAGCTAATATAAAAACAAAATTTGTTGAAAACATCCAAGATATTATTTGGAGTAAAGTATTGGTTAATGCTTCAATAAATCCATTTGGCGCATTAACAAAATTAAGAAATGGTCAATTACTTGAAAATTCTGATATTGTAGAATGTATGAAACAAGTTATAAGGGAAGGAGTTAATGTCCTTAATTCACATGGAATAAAATTAAATATCAATAATGCAATTGAAAATGCAATTAGAGTAGCCAAAATGACTGCGTTGAATAAAAACAGTATGTTGCAAGACATTGAGAAAGGACGCCGTACAGAAATAGATTATATAAATAAAGCGATATCAGAATTAGGTAAAGAAAATGGGATAAAAACCCCTATGAATTATTTATTAACTGCTTTGATAAAAGGATTAGAATATTCTATTAAAAATTAAATGGTTTAATAAAATGCAAGAATTTGGAGTACCTGAAAAAGAAATTATTTTAAGACTAACAAAACTATTAAAAGACGATAAAAAATATGACTCAGGAAGAATTCTTGGGTCTATGTGTACAAAACCACTTACTATTGCAATAAAAATTTACCAAGATTTTTTCGATAAAAACTTAGGAGACCCCGGATTATTTCCTGCAACATGGGCTATTGAACGCGATGTTATACGTATGATGAGTACTTTATTAAATAATCCAAACGGTGTCGGTTACTGCTGCTCGGGTGGTACTGAGGCAAACCTTATTGCAATGAGAATGGCAAGAAATTCTCATGATATTAAACATCCAGAAATTATTGTCCCTCTTTCAGCTCATGCTTCATTTGATAAAGCAGCTGATTTAATGAATTTAGACATAATTAAAGTACCTTTAAATGAAAATTATCAAGTTGACGTTGAAGGCGTGAGAGCTGCTATTTCAAAAAATACCGTTGCGATTGTTGGAATTGCTGGGACTACATCATTAGGTGTCATTGACCCAATCAAAGAATTAAATGAAATTGCTATAGAAAATGACATATATTTTCACGTGGACGCGGCATTTGGTGGACTTGTTTTGCCATTTTTAAAACGACTTGGATATAATATCCCTAAATTTGACTTTACTCTTGATGGTGTTAAATCAATTACAGCAGACCCACATAAAATGGGAATGTCTCCGATAGGTACTGGTGGTATAATTTTTAGAGATGCCTCAATTGTTAGGTCCAATGCTTTTGAAATACCATATCTAGCTGGTGGTAATTTTAAACAGGCAACAATAATAGGAACGAGGTCTGGAGCATCAGTAATAGCAACATGGGCAATATTCAAATATTTAGGAATAGATGGCTACTCAAAAATAGTTAAAAAATGTATGAATCTTACACATATCCTTTCAAAAGGAATTAAACAAATTGATGGCGTATCTCCAGTGATAGACCCAATTATTAATATAGTGGGCTTTGAGTCTGACCGCTACAATATACATACTATTGATAGGGAATTAAGAAAACGGGGATGGGCTTTAGGTGCATTTCCAAATTTCTTAAGAATTGTAGTAATGCCGCATATTAGAAAATGCCATATTGATGAATTTTTATCTGACTTAGAAGATATTGTTCATCATTTAAAGGAAAAATCAAGTTATGTACAAAAAACACCCGTAAAAGCATTTTAATATCACAATTTTTTTGTCCTATTATATATTATACTACCTATTTACTTTTTTTGATTACTCTTAATGAGTTTATTAATTTTAATATTCTAAATAATTCTTGTTTTGAATCCTAAACTCTTCTGAACATTAATTTTTTAGCATGAGTTCAAAATTTTTATAAATTTATATTTTATTTTTGATTTTATATTAGAAAATTATATTATATTTAAGGTCTTTATGATGGAAAATGATTATAAAATGGAGTTAGAAGCTCTACCATATTTTAAACAACATAAATCTTATCAAGTTTCTACACATGCCCATGATAGATTAGTTGCAAATTATGGACATTTAAAAAAGTTTTATGAACAAGGTATAAAACATAGAGATCATGTATCTATCGGCCCTGGAGAAACCTTCACATTCCCAGAAATGATTGGCCCCGGAAAAATTAACAATATATGGTTTACAGCAATGCCTATGATAAAAGCCAAAAAAGGACAACCTATGAAAGAGCCAAAAAGTATTTTAACTTTACTTAGACGCCCTAATTTATTAAAAAGAATAAATAAATATCATAAATTCCCATTTTTATTAAAACATCTATATATTAGAATATATTTTGATAATTCTAAAACTCCAAGTGTTGACGCCCCTTTTGGTGTCTTTTTCGGCTCGGGATTTGGAGAGTACAAACATTTTATGTCTAGATATATTGGTATGACGGCAGGTTCTTACATTTGTCAATTTCATATGCCTTTTTGGAAAAAAGCTAAAGTAGAGATAGTTAATACATTAGAAGATAGAGGCATTTTGGCTTTTTTTGGAGCCATTACATATATGCGATATGATTCAGATAAATATCTCGAAAATCAAGGATATTTTCATGCAAAATATTATAGTGAAGAACCTACTTCTGAAAAAAAACCATATACAATTCTTGATATACCTAATGGTAAAGGACATTTTATGGGTCTAGTTTTAAATACGCAGAGTTTAAAAAGAAAAAATGGCTTTTTAAATCTAGAAGGAAATATGGAAATCTATGTTGATGGAGAAACAGAACCTTCATTGGAATATACTGGGACTGAAGATGTATTTCAAGGTGCATGGTATTATACAAAATTGAGCACAAGAAATCAATCAGAATTTTATACTCCGTATCATGGACTGACAGTTAAATCGTTAAATAAATGGGACACAATAATGGGATATTTACTTCAACCAAGAATACATTGTAAATCTAGTCAATATAGATTCTTTCCTGAAGGTATACCATTTAAAAAAAGCTTTAAATGTATAATTCATCATGGAGAATTTGACGAAATCCCTTGTAATTATAATTCTGTAGCTTATTGGTATCAAAACACACCATAATTTATTTCTTTTAATGATTGTTCAATATTTAATTAAATAATCTTAATAAAAATTAAGGAAATGTAATATTTAAAAATTAAAACATAGAATAGATGTACAATTATTATTATGGTGATAATATTTCAATGGATGTGAACAAAGAAATGTATAACAAGAATTTACCAAAACAAATTATGAATTTTAAATTAAAAGACTATGTCGGAATATTAACTGGTGGTGGGCCTGCACCTGGATTAAATGCTACAATACAATCATTTGTTTATACTGCTTACGAAAATAATATAGGGGTTTTGGGTTTTCATGATGGGTATGCAGGTATTTTAAATAAAGACTTTAGTATTTTAGTTCCAGAAGCATTAGACCCTAACAGGACTCATATATCTTCTATAAATAATATTAACGTAATAAGCGTTACAGGTATTGTGGGACAACCTGGTTCTATCCTACGAAATTCTAGGACAAATTTAATGAAGATAGAGGGTGGAATTAAAAAGGCTAAAGAAAACCTTGATGAATTAAATATTAGAGCTTTAGCATGCTTGGGCGGTGACGATACATTATCTGTCGCAAATGAACTAAATAAAAGTGGAATAAATGTAGTAGGTGCACCAAAAACTATTGATAATGATGTACCTGGAACAGATTATTGTTTTGGATTTGATACGGCTATTAACGCAGTAGCAAACTTCATTAGAAATTTATATTGGGATGCAAAAACAACTAATGGCGTAATGGTGGTAGAAACCATGGGAAGACGTGCAGGCTGGATTGCATTGGAAGGTGGAGCAGCAGGCGGCGCACACGCTATCTTAATTCCTGAGTTATATAGAGCTAAACATGAAAACCCGGACTTATACCCAGAATTGGAAGGATATAGAAATATTAATTTTAATATAGACTCTGTTGTCCAAATAATTGACCGCCGAATTAAAAGAGGAAAACATTATGCAATTGTTTGTGTTGCTGAAGGATATAATGATGAAATTCTCGAAAAAATTGTCGAAAAAGAATCTAAAAATTTACCTAAAGATGAATTTGGACATGTAAGATTAGATAAACTTGGTATTGGAAAAATTGTTGCAGATTACATTTCAAAAAAATTAAATATAAGGACAAGAACAATCCAAACAGGCTACCTTTCAAGGTCTGCAAATACAAGCGCATTCGACGCATATATGTCTATAAACTATGGTATCAGATTAATGGAATTAATTCTTGAAAGGAATTATGGAAAAATGATTGTCATGGAACATGCCACATTTAATGTAAAAGACCTAGAAATTGCTACAAGAAAAATTAGATACGTAAATCCCTGGAGGTTCAAAAATATTTCAAAATTTTGGAGCTGGACATTAACTGGATGATTTTTCACATATTTCAAAAATTAATAAAATATTTTTAATTTTTTTAATTAAATATTTATCCTATACTCCTAAATATTAATATTTATTGCACTTAAAAAATTGTTAATAAATTTTTGAATGTATTTTATCAACTGTCTCTTTATCATATTCAAGTTGGACATTTTTTAATTGTATTAAAAGTTCTTTTATCCTTTTACCAATCTGAATTGCAAACATTTTTCCCGTATCATCATTTGTAACTCCTCCCTTCCTACCTGAGTTCCCAATTACTGTACCTGCATAAAACATCTGGTGCACTTCAAAAAAATTTCTTAACGCTTGAGCAGTAATTTCAGCACCGGCATTCCTTACAAATCCAACTACAACACCAGCTCCAATTTTTCCCTTCAAATTCGCATCCTTTCTGAATAAAACTGCACGACTCCGGTCAATAAATGTTTTCATCCTACCTGAAACATTATAAATATAAACTGGACTCCCTAACACTATTGCATCTGCTTCTAATAATTTTGGATATATTTCGCTCATATCATCATTTATTGGACATGGACCATGATTACATTCAAAGCAAGAAGTACAATAATTTAATTTTTTATCAGCTAATGTTATTATTTCAGTCTCAAACTCATTCCCTTTACCAGCAACCTTTAATACTCTCTCAACTAAATAATATGTATTCCGCGGCTCAACCCTATGACTTCCAACGATTCCAATAATCTTAAAATTGCCCATTTATATATACACCTAATTAAAAAAAATATTAAAAATTAATTGTTTATGTCTTTTTAACTTTATTCTTAACTACCCAGTATAATATTTCAAATAACCCAAAAATTATTCCGATTAATAGAAATAGAAACTTTATCACTGAAAAAGATGATGTAATAAGAGGTACCAAATTCATTCCAGTTCCTGCTATATATGCAATCCTGTCCCCTAACATATATAATAACCCAACGTTTTCAAAAATATCACATATCGCTGCTATAAATGGAATAATTAACATTATTAAACCTATTTTTTGAAATTTACCGCTAAATTTACGCGTAAAAAACAAAATTATCCCGTCTAATGTCAAGAAATACGCAGGAATATAACTGAAATAATCAAGATAAACTCCAATAGTCTGCTCTTGAAATATTATTGGATTGGTATTCCAAACAGTAAATATTTCCTTTATTGTCTGAGATGAAAACGCTAATTCAAAATTAAGTATTCCATAAGGAGTTGAATTTGTATTCACTGGAAATATCTGAAAAACAACTGTCATTATTATAAAAACTATAAAAGCAACTATTGTTGCCCATTTCAATAATTTGTCTGAAGGCCTTTTTAAAAATATTTTTAACATATTTTTTGCTTCCATATTTTTTATTATTATAGTTGAATTATCTTCTAAGTAAAATCAATTAATATTGGTATTAATTAAAATTTTTCAATAATTTTAGAGATTTTTCAAATTCCACTTTTCGACAAAAATATATAAATGTTGATTCTATTTTTTCGGAAATATATTTTTTGATAAGATTTTTATATATCTAGTGATATACAAGAGGTTAGCACGTTTCCGAGGCGGCTTAGAAGATGTCTTCTACCTATAAATATTACGAAAGATTAATATACCATGTCAATAGTACGAATGGCATTCTTGATATGCCAATCCTCTGTCCAAATACTAATAATGGATGTTCTTCATTGAATATTAAGAAAAATGGTCATGACATATCTACAAAATCCCTGTCCCAGAAATATTTTTGTAAAGATTGCGGACGGTCTTTTTATGCACATACCAGTTATTTTCACAACGAAATTTCGAGTTTAATTAACAAATTTATTATAAAACTATGT
>Ga0164318_10000035_pt1 | contig 62337 bp, 43 predicted proteins | sample GuaBasSedimGuay9_FD_113734 | JGI IMG/M metagenome (GOLD analysis project Ga0164318, IMG submission 113734) | Subseafloor sediment microbial communities from Guaymas Basin, Gulf of California, Mexico - Guay9, Core 4571-4, 0-3 cm | ecosystem: Environmental > Aquatic > Marine > Hydrothermal vents... | reverse complement strand
AGTGAGTCAGGGATAAACTGGCGAGATCTGCAGGTGCTGAGTGAGGCAGGTATCAACTGGGAAGATCTGCAGCCGCTGAGTGAGGGAGGGATAAACTGGTTAGATTTGCAGGCACTGAGTGAGGCAGGTATCAACTGGGTAGACCTGAAGGTAATGAGTAAGTCAGGGGTAAACTGGGAAGATCTACAGTCTTTTACAGAATCAGGTATTAATTGGCAAGATTTGCAAGTAGTGACTGAAAGAGGAATTAATTGGAGAGATTTACAGTCTTTAAGTGGAGCAGGGATAAATTGGTTAGACCTACAGGTGTTGAGCGAAAAAGGAGTTAATTGGAAAGACCTGCAGGTTATGAGCGAGTCGGGGATAAATTGGTTAGACTTACAGGTGGTGAGCGAGGCGGGAATCAATTGGCAGGATTTGCAGCCTTTAAGTGAAGCAGGAATCAATTGGCAGGACATACAATCACTGAGCGAGATAGGGGTTAATTGGAGAGATTTACAGTCTTTTACTGAGGCTGGTATAAATTGGCAAGACTTGCAGATGATGAGTGAAGCAGGAATCAATTGGCAAGATGTACAGACCTTGAGCGAGACGGGAATAAACTGGTCTGATTTGCGGGTAATGAGCGATACGGGAGTAAATTGGCAGGATATGCAGGTAATGAGCGAGGCAAGTATAAACTGGCAGGACATACAGTCACTAAGTGAGAGAGGAATTAATTGGCAGGATATACAATCGCTAAGTGAGGGGGGAATCAATTGGCAAGATATACAGACCTTGAGCGAATCGGGTATAAACTGGCAGGATTTGCGGCCTTTAAGCGAGACGGGAATAAACTGGTTAGACATACAGGTGCTGAGTGAAACAGGTATAAACTGGCAGGATTTGCGGCCTTTAAGCGAGACGGGAATAAACTGGTTAGACATACAGGTGCTGAGTGAAACAGGTATAAACTGGCAGGAGGTGCAGGTACTGAGCGAGGGAGGTATCAACTGGCAGGATATACAGTCGTTGACTGAGGCGGGAATCAATTGGAAAGACCTGCAGGTTATGAGCGAGTCGGGGATAAATTGGTTAGACTTACAGGTGGTGAGCGAGGCGGGAATCAATTGGCAGGATTTACAGCCTCTAAGTGAGTCTGGTATCAATTGGCAAGACCTGCAGGTACTGAGCGAGTCGGGTATAAACTGGCAGGATTTACAGCCTCTAAGTGAGTCTGGCATAAATTGGCAAGACCTGCAGGTACTGAGCGAGGCCGGGATTAATTGGCAGGATTTACAGCCTCTAAGTGAGTCTGGCATAAATTGGCAAGACCTGCAGGTACTGAGCGAGGCCGGGATTAATTGGCAGGATTTGCAGGCACTAACGGAAATAGGAATCAATTGGGGAGATCTCCAGTCAATGAGTGAATCCGGAATTAATTGGCAGGATTTGCAGTCTTTGAGTGAGGCAGGAGTGAACTGGTTAGACATACAGGTGCTGAGTGAGGGAGGGATAAACTGGGGAGACCTGCGGCCATTAAGTGAAGCAGGAATAAATTGGGGAGATGTTCAGGTATTAAGTGAGTCAGGGGTAAATTGGGGAGACTTACAGGTCTTGAGCGAATCGGGGGTAAATTGGCAAGACTTACAGTCAATGAGCGTAACCGGCGTGAATTGGATAGACTTGCAGTCTATGAGTGAGGCGGGGATAAACTGGGGAGATATACAATCACTGAGCGAGACAAGTATTAATTGGATAGATTTGCAAGTGCTAAGCGAATCAGGGATGAATTGGCAAGACCTACAGGCTATTAGTGAATCGGGCATGAATTGGCGGGACTTACAAGTTTTGAGCGAGGCAGGAGTAAACTGGCAAGACCTACAGCCTTTAAGCGAGTCGGGTATAAATTGGATAGACCTGCAGTCTATGAGCGAGGCAGGAATAAACTGGCAAGATTTGCAGTCTATGAGCGAGGGAGGGGTCAACTGGCAAGACTTGCAGGGAATGAGTGAAGCAGGAGTAAACTGGCAAGATATACAGTCTATGAGTGAGGGAGGAATCAACTGGCAGGATATACAGTCGTTGACTGAGGCGGGAATAAACTGGCAGGGCTTACAGCCTTTAAGCGAGGCGGGCATAAATTGGCAGGATCTGCAGGTGTTGAGTGAAATGGGAATAAACTGGCAAGATATACAGTCTTTGACAGAGACAGGAATAAACTGGCAAGATATACAGTCTTTGACAGAGGCAGGGATAAACTGGCAAGATTTGCAGTCGATGAGTGAAATAGGAGTGAACTGGCAAGATATACAGTCTATGAGCGAGGCAGGGGTCAACTGGCGAGATTTACAGCCATTAAGCGAAGCAGGGGTAAATTGGATTGATTTACGAGTGTTGAGTGAGGCGGGCATGAATTGGGGGGATTTACAGACATTGAGCGAGGCAGGCATAAATTGGCAAGATTTACAATCGATGAGTGAAGCGGGGGTAAATTGGCAAGATTTACAATCGATGACTGAAGAGGGGGTCAACTGGCAAGATTTACAATCGATGAGTGAAGTGGGGATAAACTGGGCAGATTTACAGCCTTTGACAGAAGCGGGCATAAATTGGTCAGATGTTCGATCAATCAGCGAGTCAGGGATAAATTGGAGAGATATGCAGTTAATGAGTGAATCTGGGATCAATTGGGGAGATTTACAGCCCTTAAGCGAGGCGGGAATAAACTGGCAAGACTTACAAACTTTGAGCGAGTCAGGGGTCAATTGGCAAGACTTACAAGCTTTGAGCGAGTCAGGGGTCAATTGGCAAGACTTACAAGCTTTGAGCGAGTCAGGGATAAACTGGAGAGATCTACAGCCATTGACAGAGTCAGGGATCAATTGGACAGACTTACAAGCAATGGGTGAATCGGGGATTAATTGGGGTGATTTGCAGGTGATGGGTGAGGTAGGGATAAATTGGTATGATTTACAATCTTTGACTGAGACAGGGATAAATTGGTTAGATTTACAGAGAATGAGCGAGGCAGGAATAAACTGGGGAGACTTGCAGCCTTTAACTGAGAATGGCGTAAATTGGCAAGACCTGCAGGTCTTGAGCGAATCAGGGGTTAACTGGCAGGATATTCAGGTCATGAGTGAGACAGGGATAAACTGGTCAGATCTGCAGGGGCTGAGTGAAGCGGGAATAAACTGGTTTGATTTGCAACCCTTAACTGAGTCCGGGATAAATTGGCAAGACTTACAGTCAATGAGCGAAATGGGGATGAACTGGGCAGAGCTGCAAGTGTTGAGTGAATCAGGGATAAACTGGGGAAACCTGCAGGTATTAACAGAATCAGGAGTTAATTGGCAAGACTTACAAGTGTTGAGCGAAACCGGTATAAACTGGCAAGACTTGCAGTCATTAACAGAGTCAGGAGCTAATTGGCAAGACTTACAAGTGTTGAGCGAAACCGGTATAAACTGGCAAGACTTGCAGTCATTAACAGAGTTAGGAGTTAATTGGCAAGATTTACAATCGATGAGCGAAGCAGGCTTGAACTGGCAGGACATACAGTCAATGAGTGAATCTGGTGTAAACTGGATTGATGTTCAGACGATGAGTGAGGGGGGGGTTAATTGGGAAGACCTGCAGCCTTTAAGCGAAGCAGGAATAAACTGGCAAGACTTACAGGTAATGAGTGAGGGAGGGATAAACTGGTTGGATTTACAGGCGATGAGTGAGAGTGGAATAAACTGGCAAGATTTGCAGCCTTTAAGCGAGGCAGGTATAAACTGGGGGGATCTACAAGTAGTGAGTGAATCTGGGATAAATTGGCAGGACTTGCAGGCACTGAGCGAATCAGGATCTAATTGGGGAGACCTACAAGTGTTGAGCGAGTCGGGGATAAATTGGGGAGACCTACAAGTGTTGAGCGAGTCGGGGATAAATTGGACAGACTTACAGTCTTGGAGTGAAGCAGGAATCAACTGGAGCGATATGCAGGTAATGAGCGAAGTAAGTATAAACTGGGTTAACTTGCAGGCTTTAAGTGAGTCTGGGATAAACTGGCAAGACTTACAGGCGGTAAGTGAAGGAGGTATAAATTGGCAGGATCTGCAGGTGCTGAGCGAGTCAGGAATAAACTGGCAAGATTTACAATCTTTGACTGAGGCAGGTGTAAACTGGCAGGATGTAGAGGTTTTAACAGAGTCGGGAGTAAACTGGCAAGATATACAGTTGATGAGCGAGGTAGGAGTCAACTGGATAGATTTACAGCCATTAAGTGAGGCGGGAATAAACTGGAATAACCTGCAGGTTTTAAGTGAAACAGGTATAAACTGGCAGGATGTTCAGGTTTTGAGTGAAGCAGGAGTTAATTGGTATGATTTACAATCTTTGACTGAAACAGGAATAAATTGGTTAGATTTACAATCAATGAGCGAGATAGGGGTAAATTGGCAAGAATTGCAGTCTTTAACTGAGAGTGGTATAAATTGGGGAGATCTGCAGGTGTTGAGTGAATCAGGGGTAAATTGGGATGACTTGCAGGTAATGAGTGAAACGGGGATGAATTGGGCGGACTTCCAGCCTTTGACTGAAAGCGGTGTAAATTGGCAGGATTTGCAGGTTCTGAGCGAATCGGGTATAAATTGGCAAGATATTCAATCAATGAGTGAAACAGGGGTTAATTGGTCAGATATTCAGTCAATGAGTGAAAGAGGAATTAATTGGCAGGATTTACAAATTATGACAGAAGCAGGGGTCAATTGGTCAGATTTACAATCTCTGACAAGAGCAGGGGCTAATTGGATTGATATCCAGTCACTGAGCGAAGCAGGGATAAACTGGAAAGATATACAGCCTTTAAGCGAGGCAGGCATAAATTGGGTAGACCTGCAGGCATTGAGTGAGACAGGGATAAACTGGGCAGATTTGCAGTCTTTAACTGAAGCGGGAACAAATTGGCAGAATCTACAGATACTGAGCGAGTCGGGAATAAATTGGAACAACCTTCAGGTTCTGAGCGAATCAGGGGTAAACTGGCAAGATTTACAGTCAATGAGCGAGGCAGGGGTCAACTGGATAGATTTACAGTCATGTACCGAAGCAGGAATTAATTGGAATGGTATTCAATCAATAAGCGAGGCAGGGATAAACTGGCAAGACGTGCAGTCAATGACTGAAATGGGAATAAATTGGCAGGATATACAATCAATGAGTGAAACAGGGATAAACTGGCAAGACCTGCAGGTTCTGGGTGAATCAGGGGTAAATTGGAACGATATACAGGCAATGAGTGAGTCCGGAGTTAATTGGATAGATTTACGGGTTATGAGCGAGGTTGGAGTGAATTGGAATGATGTCCAGTCAATAAGTGAGGCGGGCATCAACTGGCAAGATATACAATCAGTAAGCGAGTCAGGTATAAACTGGAGAGATTTGCAGATTCTGGGTGAATCAGGGGTAAATTGGAATGATATACAGGCAATGAGTGAGTCGGGGTTAAATTGGCAGAATCTCCAGTCCATGAGCGAGACAGGAATAAATTGGGGAGATCTACAGGTCCTGAGTGAGTCAGGTATAAACTGGGGAGATATACAGGCAATGAGCGAGTCAGGGCTGAATTGGGGAGACCTACAGGTGCTGAGCGAGTCGGGGGTTAATTGGGAAAACCTGCAGGTACTAAGCGAGTCGGGTATAAATTGGGGAGACTTGCGATTCATGAGCGAATCAGGGGTAAACTGGTTAGATTTACAATCAATGAGTGAAGGTGGAATAAACTGGCAAGATTTGCAGTCAATAAGCGAGGCAGGTATAAATTGGGGGGATTTGCAGTCGCTGAGCGAGTCGGGGGTCAATTGGAATAACCTGCAGGTACTGAGCGAGTCTGGTATAAATTGGTTAGATTTACAGTCGCTGAGTGAATCGGGTATGAATTGGATAGACTTACAGTCCATGAGCGAAACGGGAATCAATTGGCAAGATCTGCAGTCAATAAGCGAGTCTGGTATAAATTGGCAGGATATACAATCAATGAGCGAAATGGGAATCAATTGGCAAGACCTGCAGTCAATGAGCGAGTCAGGAATAAACTGGTTGGACTTACAGCCTTTAAGTGAAGCTGGGGTGAATTGGGACGATTTACAAGTAATGAGTGAGGGGGGGATAAATTGGCAGGACCTGCAGTTAATGAGTGAAACCGGGATAAATTGGAATGATCTACAAACCTTAAGCGAGGCCGGCGTTAACTGGCAGGACATACAGATGATAAGCGAAACGGGGGTAAACTGGCAGGATTTGCAGTCGTTAAGCGCGTCAGGAATAAACTGGCAGGATTTGCAGTCTTTAACCGAAGCAGGGATCAATTGGAAGGATCTTCAGCCTATGAGTGAATCCGGTATCAATTGGCAAGATATACAGGTGTTGAGCGAGTCGGGGGTTAATTGGCAAGGTTTACAGTCTTTAAGCGAGGCAGGAGTTAACTGGCAGTCACTACAGTCTTTAAGCGAAGCAGGGATAAACTGGCAGGATTTGCAGTCGCTGAGCGAGGCAGGTATCAATTGGGCAGATTTACAGTCAATGAGCGAAGCAGGGATGAACTGGCAAGACCTGCAGGTAGTGAGCGAGGCAGGTATCAATTGGCAAAACATACAGCTAATGAGTGAATCGGGGATAAACTGGTTAGATTTGCAGTCAATGAGCGAAAAAGGGATAAACTGGCAGGATCTTCAGGTGCTGAGTGAATCAGGGGTCAACTGGCAAGACCTGCAGGTAATGACTGAGACAGGAGTGAATTGGCTGGACTTGCAGCCTTTGAGCGAGACAGGTATAAACTGGGGAGATATTCAGTCGTTGAGTGAAACGGGTATAAATTGGCAGGACATACAGGCAATGAGTGAAACAGGGATAAATTGGTATGATCTGCAGCCTTTGAGCGAGGCAGGTATAAACTGGGGAGACATTCAGTCGTTGAGTAAAACGGGTATAAATTGGCAGGACATACAGGCAATGAGTGAAACAGGGATAAATTGGTATGATCTGCAGCCTTTGAGCGAGGCGGGTATAAACTGGGTAGACCTGCAGGTGATGAGCGAGATAGGGATTAACTGGAATGATTTGCAGTCGTTAAGCGAGGCAGGTATAAACTGGCAGGATCTGCAGTCGTTAAGCGAGGCAGGTATAAACTGGCAGGATTTACGATCGTTGAGTGAGACAGGGATCAATTGGCAGGACCTGCAGGCAATAAGCGAATCGGGGGTCAACTGGCAAGACTTGCAGGGAATGACGGAAGGAGGCATAAACTGGCGGGATATCCAATCTTTAAGTGAAACAGGTGTTAATTGGAGGGATCTCCAAGCGCTGACAGAATCAGGAGTCAATTGGCAAGATATAACTTCTTTAACCGAGGCAGGCGTCAATTGGCAGGAAATTTCTGATATGAGCGAATCGGGAATCAATTGGCAGGATCTTTCCGCTATATCTGAAACTGGAATCAACTGGGAGAATCTGCAGTCTTTAAGTGAGTCGGGGATAAACTGGGGAGACCTGCAGGCGATGAGTGAGGCAGGGGTGAATTGGCAGGATCTGCAGTCTTTATCCGAAACCGGAATAAACTGGAATGATATCGGAGCCCTGTCTATTGCCGGAATAAATTGGAGTGATATTAGAACCTTATCCGAAACCGGTATAAACTGGCAGGATCTGCAGGCTCTGAGCGAGACAGGGATTAACTGGGCAGATTTTCAGTCTTTAAGCGAGGCAGGGATAAATTGGAAGGATTTAGCTTATATGAGCGGGACAGGGATTAACTGGACAGATATCAAAGGGCAGACTATTTCCCGCATAAACTGGACAGATTTGTCGTCAATGACTTCGGCAAAAATCAATTGGGATGAAATTGCTACAGTAAGCACAAGAATAGACCAGATTATTTCTGATTTAAGCGGCCTTGATACTTCTGTGGCCGGCCTGATTACTACTATTGGGGCAAGCGGAGATGCGGCTACCGCTTCTTTATACGGTGTTGTAGAAAGCATATCGAGTTCAGTGGAGAGCCTTGATATTCCTGCCCTAAACGCAGCTGCTACAACCATTCAAAATGCGGCAGATGAGATCTCAAGTTTAGATATTTCTTCCATAACCGATAGTTTAGATACGATTACTTCGGCAATAGGCAGTTCTACTGATTTGGCTTCACAGGCTACTCTTTTTGGCAAAATAAATGATATTGAAAGTTATGCCCAGTTAATCGGTAGTGCTGCTGATACCGGGACGGCTGGAACGCTTTTTGCCGGGATAAATTCAACCAAAACATATGCCAATGATACATATACCTTAGTCCAGGATGTGAGAAATGAATTGGGTACTGAAGGTGCCTCTACAAAGGTCTATGATGATATAGCTAAGTTAAAGAAAGTCTTAGCCCAGTTGAAAAAGAGCACAGACTCTTTAATGATGACTAAGATTGATGCTAAGAATTTGAAGAGAAATATTATTGATGCTATGGTAAACAGCTTGAATGAGGCGGCTAAATCTTTAGGGTTGAAGATGGATACAGTAAAAGGGCTGGCTGATGAACAGATGTCGGATTCAACTTTAGTTAAGAATAAACTAAAAGAGTTAAAAGAAATGCTTTCTTTGATTTCTCAGGCTAAGGCTCAAAAAGGAGTTGTGGTTAAGTCTTGGTTTGAGGTGGAGTAGCCCCCGTTAGAGAAGTTCGTTCTTTTACCCCGTTAGAAAGAATTTTTCTAACGGGGCGGGCGGTCTGCGGCGACGGTGGATTTAACCCGCCGGCGCCTTCAATTGGTAATGACCACTGATTAAAATCGGTGGCTTTCTCTACGGGGTAAAGACGCAGGATGAAGAATTAAGCAATCAACTTTAGGCGCCTTTATAAGAAGGAAAGGTAAAAATAATGCAAGGTAGGATGTTATGAAAAAATCAATTCTTTGTGTTTTGGCAATATCAGCTTTTCTTCTTTTGGGGAGGGCCCTTGCCTTTGCCGATGTGATTGTAAAGATAGCAGTTGTAAACCCTTCTGCTTCTGAGAAGACGGTGCCTGTCCGTTATCCTCTGCCGTCGGGCCTAAGCCGGCAGGACATATTGGACACCGGCAAATTGAAAGTAGATTATGATATTGATGAAAGCCGTTATTATGTATCCGGCAATTTGGCTCTCGGCCCTAAAGAGAGCAAGACTTTAAAAATAACTATTAGAGATATCTGGAGGATACCGGATTCGGAGATAAAAGATTTAGTTAATATCCTTAAGGATAAGGCGGCGTCCATTAAAGATGAGAAGAAGCATGAAGCAGCAAAGATAATTGCCGCTGATTTGAACGGCGAATTAGAATCAATCATGAAACACCAGGAAAGCTTAGCTGGAGATATAGAAAAGCGCATGCAGGCATATTCAGTAGACGCAGAAAAGCTTAAAACTATCAAAGACGAGATTTTTTCTTTGGAGAACATTATAGAGTTTGGTAAAGAAACGGCATCTTCTGAAAGTACAGTCTCTTTGGTTATTGAAGCTAAGAATATTTTAGATCAGAATGTTGTCACTCCGATAACTTATTATCTCCCTAAAGAAATAATACCGGAATACATAGTTGACAAAGGGGGTTTGGACCTAAAATATGATTCTGCTAAAGCTCAGTTCTATCTTACCGCTAAGGAGTCTTTTAAACCCGGCGAGAAGAAACGGTTCAATATCGTTGTCCGTAATGTGTGGAAAATAGCGGATAAACTTCTAAAAAGGTATTTAGAAGAGTCTTCAAAAATAAACGATGTCCTTCAAAACACCGAACTTTCTGCTTTAGGAACAGCGCTCTTTAATGAAATTAAACGCAATACGGATGAGATTAAAGAGACTCAGGGGAAAGCCGAAGCAGTCAAAGAATACATATCCGCATACAGGGTTAATGAGAACAAATTGGCTCTTATAAAGGACGATTTAGATAAACTGCGGGAGTTGGCGGATAAAGTATCAAAAAGCCAGAGCGTCCAGAGACGCAAGGTTAAGTTAACCAATGTCTTAAAACAGGTTGAGTATTTGAGCAGCCTAAGAAAAGCTTCCAATGCGGTATTTAAAAAGTTGAGGCAGATTGCGATATGGAAAGTAATTATGACAATAGTTATTTTTATTATCGGGCTGACGATTTTCTTCTACACCGTCTGGTTTATAAACTTGAAAAAGGAGGAAAAGAGGAAGTTAGAAAACGTAACTCTTGAAGAAGAGGTGAAGTGAGTGTTTAATATAAACCATGATTAATTTTAAACAGGGATTTCAATATGGCAGTTATTCCTTACTTATGTTATAATTCTATGTGTATATGATAAGGCGGAGAGGGAATGGACTTACATTATAAAGAGTACGGAAAGGTTAGAAAAATAAGAGGGTGTATTCTTACTGTTACCGGATTGGACAATTGTATCAACGGCCAGCTGGTAAATTTCGGGTACGGCACAGAAGGGATTATCATCGGTTTTGACGAAGAAGAAACTCAGGTCCTTTTGGTCAAAGAGAGCAAGTCTGTAAAAACCGGAGATGACGCTGTAATGACCCTTCAGCCTTTTAACACCCCGGCAGGAAAAGAATTTGTAGGCCGGATTGTGAATGTCTTGGGAGAACCCATGGATAACTTAGGCCCGATAAAGGCCGATGAAGAACTGCCGATCTTTCCCAAGGCCCCCTCGGTATTGGAGAGAGAGCTTGTAGAAGAGACAGTAGAAACCGGTATAAAGACTTTAGATACGATGATTCCTATTGGCAGAGGCCAACGCCAGTTAATTTTAGGGGATAAATCTACCGGGAAAACTACCATTGGGACGGATATAATTCTCAACCAGAAAGGGCACGATGTAGTTTGTATCTACTGCTGTATAGGCAAGGGCAAGGCGGCTTTAGACAGGGTAGTCAATCTCTTTAAGATAAAAGATGCTTTTGAATATACGATGATTGTTGCTGCTATGGCAGGAGTTTCTCCCGGACAGCAGTATTTAGCTCCCTATGTGGCCTGTTCTTTAGGAGAGTTCTTTATGAAAAAAGGAGGGCATGTTATTGTTGTTTTTGATGATTTTACCCGGCATGCCTGGGCTTACAGAGAGATATCCCTTCTTTTAGACCGTCCGCCCGGACGGGAATCTTATCCCGGGGATGTTTTCTATCTCCATTCCAGAATGATTGAAAGAGCCGCAAAACTTTCCAATGAGTTAGGCGGCGGGTCAATGACTTTCTTTCCCATTGTTGAAGTCTTAGAGGGAGACTTGACCGGTTATATATCCACAAACCTGGTTTCTATGACTGACGGACAGGTATATTTAAGCACTCCTCTGTTTAGTGAAGGGTTCAGGCCGGCAGTAGATGTAGGCTTATCTGTATCAAGGATAGGCACGAAAGTTATGTGGAAAGCTTTGAAGAAACTCAGCGCGGCTTTAAGGTTGGATTACCTTCAGTACCGCGAATTGCTGAAGATCTCCCGGCTGAAAGCTACCGGAGCCCAGAGTGAAGAATCAGTTGAACAGATGAAAGGCGGAGAAATACTGTCCGAACTTCTTAAACAGGATAAAGACAGCCCCCAGCCTATGGAAGAGCAGGTAATTGTGTTTTACGGTTTGGCAAAGAAATTGATCTATGATTTAGACATGGAACAGATTGGCAAATTTAAAAATGATATTTATCCTTTTGCCAGGGAGCATTATCCTGATTTGATTAAGGAATTGAGAGAGAAAAAAGATTTAACCGAAGAGATAGAGACAAAAATCAGAAAACTTTATGAGGAATATTTAAGTCTTGTCAGGAAAGAGACGGCTGAGAAGGAGTCAGCTGAAAAGGCTGAGGATGAGGGGGCGGAGGTTGTTAAGTCGTAACATGTTTAGCAATATAACCTTATGGCTTTATGCATAGGGTGAGGAAAGGTGTTTAATGAGCGCTCCGGGGGTATTTAATCTGAGAGTTTTAAACCCGGATAAGATGGTCTTTGAAGGCGAAATCAGCAGCCTTTTTTTGGAGGGTGATACCGGCGAGTTTGAAATCTTGCCTTACCATTATCCTGTCCTGAGCTTGTTGAAACCGGGCCGGATGATTATTGACTGGCGGTATTACATCCCTTTGAAGAAAGGATTAGTCAGGTTCTTTATGAACGAGTGCGTAGTTATTATTGAGTAGGAGGAATCTTAAACTATGGGGACTTTAATTATTGTTTTAATTATGTTTGTAGTAGCCGCAGGCCCGTGTGTGGTTATCGGGATACTGGGGTTTGCTACAATTAAAGCTTTAGGGAGGAATCCCTCGGCCGCATCCAAGATTTTTATGGGGACAGTCTTTCTCCTGGTTTTTGTTGAAGCAATCTCTATTATCTCTATGTTGGTTGTGTTTCAGCTGTTCGGCGGAGGATAAACTTTAATGTTTAGGAGGGAAAGTATATGCAGGTAACTTTTATCCAGCTTTTAGGGATTATTTTTATTCAGGCTGTTGTTTTTGGGGTGGTTCTTTACGTTTTACGCAGGCTTATGGTGGGAAATACCGAAAGCGCGGTAACCCGCCTGAATGATTCTTATGCTGAAATTAATAAAAAGAAGGAAGAGCTTGCCTCTAAAATCCAGAAAATAGAAGAGGAATACCAGAAGAGAAAAGAAGAGGCGGAGAAGATAGCTGTCCAGTTAAAAGACGCCGCCGAAAAGGAAATAGGCGAGAAGCGGGACAGGGTATTAAAAAAGGCAAGGGATGATGCCGAGCGCATCTCGGCTGAAACAATGAGCCTTAAAGACACTATGCGCGCGGAACTTAGGAAAGAAGAACAGCTTAAGATGGTGGACTTATGCGAGGAACTTTTATCCAATGCCTTTAAAGAAACAATGCGTAAAGGGATAGATTTATTTATCATAGAAGATTTCATAAACAGTTTAAAAGAAATAGATATGAGCCATATTCCGCCTTTGGTAAAAGAGGTGGAGGTTGTTACCTGCAGACAGATGGATAAGTCTTTGCTTTCAAAGATCGCGGATACTGTTTACAGCCGGACATCCAAGAAAGTAGAAGTCAAGAATACCGTTGACAAGAGTATTTTAGGCGGGGTGGTCCTTAAATTCGGCAGTTTGGTTTTGGACTCAAGCATTGCCGGCAGGTTAAGAGAAGCCAATATTGATAAGAAACACAAGATTGAAGAGGGGGTGTAGGTTAATTGTCTAAAGCAAATAGAGTAAAGTCCGATTTAGACGATGTTACTTCCTTACTGGAAATAATCTCAGTCCTTAAGGATGTGGCTACTAACCATTTCTTCAGCAGCGGTAAACGTAAACAGAGATTTGCCGAGTTTGCCATTGCCTTTACGGAATTCTTTCGGATGGTGAGTTTATCTAATGCCCGCAGCCCGCTGGTTCATTCTGAAGTTGATAAGACAGCGGTGGTCCTGATTACTTCCGAAGGCGGGTTTATGGGAGATATCACTTCCAAATTAGTTAAAAAGGCCGCGGCTGAGGCGGAATCTTCCAAAGCCGAAGAAATTATATCTATCGGGAGTAAAGGTGCCCGGAAAATAAAACTTCTAACGGATAGAAAGATAACTATATTCAGCAATATAGAAGAAATAGGCCTGTACAATACTGTTTTAAAAGTTAAGGACTATATTATTAAACAGGTCAAGGAAAAGAAAATAGGACGAATCCTCTCAGTATATCCAAGAGCTATTTCTTTAAACTTTATTAAACCGGTAATCGTAAAACTCCTTCCTTCAGATGAGCTGTTGAGCAAGCAGGAGAACATAAAAGATACTATTGAGAAAGTAATTGTTGAAACTGACCTGAACGCTGTGATTACTTATTTAGCTGATACCTGGCTTACCTGCCGCCTTTATGAGATGGTTGAAGATTGTGTTATTGCCGGATATGCCGCTCAGTCTCAGCAGTTAGAAGCCAGTGTTGATAGGCTTAAAAAGGAGAAGAAGGGGCTGGTTTTAAGTTTCCGCAAGGCTAAAAAAGGTGATATTGATAAGAGTTTAAGGGAAGTCTTTACGGCAAAGATGATGTCCGGAGGCAAAAGGTAAATTATGGGAGAAGAATCAGATCCTAAAACAGAAACTATCGGGCGGGCGGAACCCGGGAAAAAAACAAGCGGCCATATAAAAGAAGAGGGAAGGATAATTTCTGTCCAGGGCCCGGTTGTAGATATAAAGTTTGATGAAATAAAGAACATCCCCGCTCTATACGATGTTTTAGAATCAAAAACATTTGATGGAAGGAAAGTCCTTTTAGAGGTAGCCGAACATTTAGCTGGAGATTTAGTCCGGTGTATAGCCTTAACTTCAACCCTGAATCTGCAAAAAAACAGTTTAGTTTATACTACCGGTACATCTATAACTGTCCCGGTCGGAGATGAGCTCTTTGGCCGAATAGTAGATGTTTCCGGAAACCCTTTAGACAACGGAGAAAGACCGGTAACCAGCCAGGAATGGCCTATCCGAAAGCCAACTCCCAGCGCGAGGTTCGATTTATCGTCGAAGACGATTGAGAAACCTAAAGTCTTAGAAACCGGTATTAAAATGATTGATTTGCTTTATCCTTTAGTCAAAGGCAGCAAGAACGGTATCTTAGGCGGAGCCGGATGCGGCAAGACGGTTGTTATCTTAGAGCTGATTAACAATATTGTCCAGAAACACAGCGGAGCCTGTGTCTTTTGCGGGATAGGAGAGAGGATAAGGGAAGGTAACGAGCTTTTCTATGACCTTAAAGACCATAATCTTTTGGAAAAGGTTATGATGGTTTTCGGCCAGATGAACGAGCCCCCCGGAGCCAGGTATGAGATAGTTAATGCCGGCATAACAATGGCGGAATATATCCAGAGCAAGAATAAAGACGTCCTTCTATTTATGGATAATATCTTTCGGTTTGTCCAAGGGGGGCAGGAGATATCAATTCTTTTAGGGAGAGTCCCTTCCGAAACCGGGTACCAGCCGACAATGGCTTCTGAGGTAGGGGCTGTTCAGGAGAGGATACGTTCAATAAAAGGCGGAGGGTCAATTACCGCTTTCCAGGCGGTATATGTCCCTGCTGATGATATGACTGACCCCGCGGTTGTGGCTATTTTTACCTACCTGGATTCAGTCATCAAACTTTCCCGGGACTTGGTCCAGAAAGGGTTTTATCCGGCCATTGATCCTTTGGAAAGCAGCAGTTCTAATCTTACTCCGGATGTTGTGGGGCAGAGACATTTTGACCTTGCCCAGAAATCAATCTTCCTTTTCAATAAGTATAAACAGTTAAATAAAATAGTCCAGGTTATAGGGGTGGAAGAACTTTCTAAGCAGGACAGGATAGATTACGAACGGGCTGAAAAACTCTTGTATTATATGACTCAGCCTTTTACCGTGTCAGAGGTATATACCGGGCATAAAGGAGAATATGTAACTATTGAAGAAAACTTGGAGAGCTGTGAAAAAATTATCTCCGGTGCGTGTGATAAAAGAGAACCCCGAAGCCTTTATATGATAGGAAGGATCAAATAAAGATTATGAACAAGCTGGAACAATCGCTTTATAGTATGATAAAAAGAGAAGGGGCTGTTTCTTCGGACAACCTAAATTCTGTTTTAATGGAAGCAAAGTCTAAGAAAACAGCTTTTCATTCTATTCTTTTGGAGAAAGGGTATATATCTGAAGATAAGCTCTTATCTTTTTTAAGTTCTTTGAGCGGCATCCCCTTTATCAATCTAAAAGAAACTCCAGTTGATGATAAAGCCGCAAGCCTTGTCCCGGTTAGGTTTGCCTGGCATTATGAATTTATGCCTTTGAAGTTAGAAGGTAAACTAATGACCATAGCCGTAAACTGCCCGCTATCTATCAGGGAAGAGGATGAAATACGCCTGACTTTAGGGTTTGATATTTCCTTGGTTTTAGCCAAGAAAGAACAGATACTGGAACTCTTAAACCGCTATTACGGGTTAGGGGCTGACACAGTAGATAAGCTGGTCGGCAGTCCGTCCGGCAGTAAAGAGGCTGTTTCTCAGAAAGAAGATATAGATGATATTGAACATTTAGCCCAAGAAGCTTCGGTTGTAAAATTAGTCAACCAGATTATTTTAGAAGCTTACCGCAGAAGGGCAACTGATATCCATATTGAGCCTTTCAGGGGGAAAGCCCGTCTCAGGTACCGTATTGACGGTATCTTGTATGACCAGCCTATTCCTGAGGGTCTGCGTTATCTATCGGCGACAATCCTTTCCCGCATAAAGATTATGGCTAATTTGAATATTGTTGAACACAGAATACCACAGGACGGCAGGGCGACAGTTAAAATACAGGGGAAGGTTTTAGATTTGAGGATTTCTTTTATTCCTACAGCTTACGGAGAGAGCGTAGTGATAAGGATTCTTCCCACCAAAATGTTTTTCAGCTTAGAGAAATTAGGATTAAAGAATAAAGAAAGGCTGGCGGTTGAATCTTTGATAATCCGTCCGAGCGGGATTATTTTTATCACTGGTCCTACCGGCTCAGGAAAGACTACCACTCTATATGCCTGTTTGGAAAAGATCAATAAGAGCGAAAAGAAGGTTCTTACTATAGAAGACCCTGTAGAGTATGAGATGGGCGATATCGTCCAGATTCAGGTTAATCCCGAAGTGGGCTTAACTTTTTCTAAGGGGCTGAGGAGTATGCTTCGGCATGACCCGGATATTATGATGGTAGGAGAAGTAAGGGATAAAGAAACAGCGGAAATAGCTATTAGGGTTGCCCTTACAGGGCATTTGGTTTTTTCTACCCTTCATACCAACGATGCCGCTACCGGAATTACCCGTTTAGTAGATATCGGGATAGAGCCTTACTTGGTATCTTCGAGCGTGCAGGCTTTTATTGCCCAGAGGCTTATACGGACAATCTGTCCCTATTGTAAGAAGGAAGATACGGATATTGATGCTAGAATAAAAAGGGATATTATCAAGAGCCTTCATTTGGGTTTTGATGAAGAAATAAAGGTTTATAAAGGGACGGGATGCGAAAAATGTAATTCTACCGGATTTTACGGCCGGACCGGTATATATGAAGTCCTGTTGGTTAGTGAAGAGATAAAGAGGCTTATAATTAATAAAGCTTCGGCGCAGGAGATAAGAAAGCAGGCAGAGAAGGAAGGGATGGATACTCTCCTTCACAGCGGATGGCAGAAAGTGATAGAGGGGATTACCACACCAGGCGAGGTTTTAAGGGCCTGCCAGGATTCTAACCTTTTACTGGAGCATAATGAAGATAGTATGCAGATAGAAGGGCCTGATGATTCAGATAAGCCTGTGGAGAAAGAAAGTACAGCTAAGGCTGTCAATGAGAAGAGGATATATCGCAGGATACCTAAACGGGTTACTTTAAGGTACAGGATTATTGAAAAGGGTCCCGGCAGGGTCATTAAAATGAAAAGTCCGAAAGCCGGAAGCAGCGATTATTTCAATACTCTCCCTGAGTTTTCGGAAGAGATTGCTGAAGGAGCTTTATCTGAGGGGTTTCGGGAAGCTGTTACAACAACGGTAAACATTGGAGCGGGAGGATTAGTTTTTGAATCAGAGTACGCCTTCCCTTTAGGGTCTATTGCAGAGATAAGGATAGACCTGCCCAAGAATCTTCCTCCTGTAAAGTGTTTAGCTAAAATCGTAAGAATAGAACACGATTTTCCCCGGGGCTTTGATATTGCAGTATGCTTCTTAGATTTACTGGCCGGTGACCGCAAGACCTTGGATTCTTTTGTAAAACAGCAGGTAAAGAGAGGCGAGATTTTGAACCTAAGCCTTTTTGATAAAAAACGATGAAGGAATTTATTTATAAAGCAAAAGACGGCCCGGATAAAGTCATAAAAGGCAGGATGCCTGCCTTGAATACCCGGGAAGTTGTAGATACCTTAGCCCAAAAAGGGTTAGTTGCTATTCTGGTGAAAGAACCCGGCGAAGATTCTAAAAACAGCGCGGGGTTAAGCCGTTATTTTCCTGAGAAGATAGGCCTTAAAGAAAATGTCTTATTTACCAAAGAGCTGGCTAACCTGTTAAAATCCGGAGTGCCGATGCTGAGAGCTTTGAATATCTTGTCTCAGCAGGCGTCTAACCGCGGGCTTAAGAAGGTTATTGAAGATGTTTCAGATTGTATAAGGCAGGGGGAACCTTTATCTTCGGCGTTAAGAAAATACCCCAAGGCATTTTCTCCGTTTTATACTGCTATGGTTAAGTCCGGAGAAGACAGCGGGACATTAAATACAGCCTTAAGAAGGATAGCTGATTATTATTTAAAGCATCTTGAGCTTCTTTCTAAGGTAAGAGCGGCCTTGACTTATCCTTTGCTTATTTTATTTGTAGGGGCTATGACTCTTGTTTTTATTTTTACCCATGTAATGCCTAAAATAATACCTTTGCTTGTAAGCTTAAATATAAGGCTGCCTTTGCCGACAAAGATATTGATCGGTATAAGCCGGTTCTTCCAGCATAACTGGATGGGGTTTTTATTGGGGTTAGCTATAGTAATCCTCATCTTTAACCGGGCGCTTAAAAGCCGGATTTTTCAGAAGTCTCTTTCCTGTTTGAAGTTAAGGCTTCCTTTGTTCGGAAAACTGATTTTCAAGTCGGAATTCACCCGTTTCTGCCGGGCTTTAGAAACTTCTTTACGCAGCGGGATACCTATAATTGAAGCTATGGAAATATCCATCCCGGTCCTTAATGAAGAAGGCATCAGGGAAAGCCTGAGTAAGGGGAGGAAAGAATTGGAATCTGGAGGTTCCTTAGGCATGATTCTCAAGAAATCAAAGATATTTTCTCCTTTTGTTTTCAACCTGATATTAATAGGGGAAGAATCCGGCAGGATGGGTGAAGCTTTAAGCGAGATTGCTTCCGCTTTCGAAGAGGATTGTGAAGAGTATATAAAAACTTTTACCACCCTTTTAGAACCGGTCATGGTTTTAATAATGGGTTTATTGGTAGGGTTTATTGTCAGCGCGGTTCTTTTACCTATATTTGAGCTTCAGTTTATGCAGATGTGATAAGAAAGCCTCTTTATACCGTCAAAAGCTGGATATAAGGAGGGGAGAGATATTTAGGCGGGAGTAAATCCTAAACTCTAAATAAACTCAAAATGAAGAAAATCCAAAATCAAAAACAATACAAGTATAAATCTACATGTAAGAGATGATAAATATTTTTAATTTTGCCCCGTATGATGATAATTGGATGGCAGGTAATTCCTGATCGAATTTTATTCTGTTTTGAGTTTTAGGTTTGTGATTTTGCCTGTCTGCCAAAGCTTTGGCGCAGGCAGGGATTTGTTTAGAGCCAGCCTATGGCTGAAGAGTTTAGGGTTTAGAGTTTTATAGTTTATAATTAAAAGTTTAGGTTTCTCCATACCTAATGGAGCAAATAGTTAGGGAAATATCTATTTTTAAAACAGGAGATGGGAATGAACAGAACTAAGGGTTTTACTTTAATCGAGATCCTTTTAGTAGTTGCCATTATAAGTTCTTTGGCTTTAATGATTATTCCCCGCTTGACCGGCCGTTCAGAGAAAGCCAAAGAAGCTATTGCCAAAGCGGATATTTTAACTAATATCCCCACGGCATTAAAACTGTACGAATTAGACAACGGTTTTTTCCCTACTACTGACCAGGGGCTTAAGGCTTTGCTCGTAAAACCTAATACAAATCCCGTCCCTCCGGTTTGGGGCGGTCCTTATCTTGAGAGAAAGTCTTTGAAGGATCCCTGGGGCAGGGATTATATTTATAAATGTCCGGGCACGCACGGGATAGATTATGACCTTTATTCTTTAGGCAAGACCGGCCAGGATGATGAAACTAACATAGTTAACTGGGAATAATGTGTGTTGTCAAAGAAAAAGTTTTTTCAATTTTAGATGGGAAAGACAGCCTGTATTAAACAGCTTTTTTTGCTCTACGCCTTGGCATAGAAAACCCATTTACGGAAGGAAAGGGTTTACTCTTATAGAAGTTTTGGCAGCTCTTTCAATTCTCGCTTTCGGATTGAGTTATATCTCGACGTCTTTTTTAAAGACTATATCCAGCCGCCAGTATATAAAGCACCGGATAGAAGCCTTATCTTTTATTGATGAGGTTGTATGGAACTCGCAATCCGTCATTAATCAGAAAAACATCTTGGGAGGGTATACATTAAAGAAAGTAAGGGGAAAACACCCTGTCTTTGAACTGGAATTAAGCCTGGATAGGGTTCCCGGATACAAACAGCTTTACAGAGTTTCTGCGCAGGTTTCCTGGCGGGAAAGCATGGCGGAGAAAAAGTTCAAAAGCGTTGTTTATTTACGTAAAGATCAGCAAGGATGAGAATTATAGCTGGAAAGAAAAAGCCACGTAAGGGATTTTCCTTTTTAGAAATACTTTTAGCAGTTTCTTTAACTGTATTCATTGGAGCAGGGATATACAAAGTCTTTTCCAGCGGCCTGTCTTTATGGAAAGCCGGCAGGGCAGATTTAGCCGGAGAGGATATGGATTTGTTCTTTGCCAAGTTTTCCAAGGATATCAATAACTGTATCTCAACGGATTTTCAGGCCAGCATGCATAGAGTTTCTTTCTTAGTCCATAATCCGTCTTTTCTCTTGTCTTCCGAGAAGCAGATAGAAACATCTTCGGATACGCTTTTTCCTATATACAGGGTAGAATATGTTTTCTCTCCGGCAGATAAAAGCCTGATAAAAAGAGTGTATTCTTTAGGCAGAGCAGACTATCAATCAGAGGTTAAAGCTGTTTCTCAGGCAGAAGATATAACCTTCAGCTTTTATGTTAAAAAAGGGGATTCTTTGGTTAAAACCAGCGCTCTTGAAGGCGAATTGCCTTATGCTGTGGAGATTAAAGCTGATTTATCTGATTTACATAAAGGTGAATCCCTCCCTGTAAAGGTAATAAAACTGCCTTCAGGGACGGTTTCTTATTAAGAGGGTTATCGTTGAAAAAAGCGAGTATTCTTATCCTTTCTATTTGGGCTCTTCTGTTCTTAAGCCTTTTGGCTTTCTTTGACGGCCTGGCAGTTAGGCAGGAAATTCTTCTTGAAGAAAAAATAGAGGGCTTAACATCGCTTTATCAATTAGCTTATTCAGGTACTATGTTGTCTATAGAATATCTTTCCCTGGAAGGATGGGGAAAAGCTGAAGGGCTGAATTCTTCCTGGGCGGATTCTCGGGGTGTATTTAAAGATATTAAGTTAGGCAAAGGCAGTTTCTCTTTGGAGTACAGCTATATAAACAACCTTGGTTTAAAAAAAGAGATGCGCTACGGAGTGGTTGACGAAGAGCGCAAACTGAATATAAATTACGCTCAGAGAGAGTCCTTAAAACGCCTGCTGGTAAATACAGCCGGGATTTCTGAAGATGAAGCTCTTTCAATTGCTGGTTCTATTATTGACTGGAGAGACCCCGATGATATATTAAACGGGAGCAAAGAAAAGTTAAGCGAGAAGATAAGTTATCTGAATTCCGGGTATGGGTATACTCCTCCTAACAGGCCGCTTAAATCTTTGGAAGAATTGCTCCTGGTGAAAAATATGACTAAGCAGGTATTTGTAAAAATCAGGGATTTTATAACCGTATTCAGCAAAGGCGAGGTAAATATCAATACAGTATCTTATCCGGTGCTGGAGTCTTTGGGGTTTGATACAGGCTTAGCCGATAAGATAATCTCTTTCCGCTGCGGCCCGGACCTCGTTGAGGGGACTTCTGATGACCGGCTTTTCTCCTCGCCGGCGGATATTACAAAAGATCTGTCTTTATATTTCGATTTATCAAAAGGAGAAACAGCGTTTCTTCAGAAAATTATTTCTTCGGAGATATTCAGCGTGTGTTCAGAGAATTTCACTTCTATTTGCCGAAGCAGGTTGGATAACAGCAGGTTATATGGTAAAATTATCTGTGTATTCAGCCGCGGAGGTGATGTCAAATACTGGGGGATGGGATATAGCGGTTAAGGTTTCAATTAACAAGAGGATATTTATAGATGGGAAATTCTAAGCACAAAAATAAAAACTTTCTCTCGGTAGAAATAGGAAGCCGTTTCTTAAAAACCGCCTATATTGTTAATTCCAAAGGTCAGGATGAATTAAAGGATTTTATCTTTGAAGATATAGAAGGCCTGCCTGATGACGAAATAGCAGGGAAGATTAAAGGGTTCGCTTTGAAGAATAAAATAAAGAAATGCCCTGCTTTAAGCATTATACCGGCCAATTCAGTTATAGCTAAGAATATAGAGATTCCTTCAATAGATAAGAAGGAGATAAAGGACATAATTGACCTGCAGGCCGGCCGGCATACTCCCTATTCCCGGGAAGAGATTATTATGGATTATTCTGAGATAGGAGTTTTTCATGAGAGGTATACCAAGATACTTCTGACGATTGTCAGGAGAGATTTTGTTTCTAAACGGTATGAGATAATTGAGAAGGCGGGGTTTAAGGCCGAGACAGCGGTTTTTTCTGCGGAATCTGTTTCCCGCTGGGCCGCAGGAAATTTTCCTGAAGAATCCGGATCTTCTCCTTCAGGGATTATCCACATCGACACCGAGTATACGGATTTTATCCTTCATAACAAAGGCCAAGTCATTTATCTTAGGCCTATTCCCGCAGGAGCATACAACTTCTCTGTTAACGGAGAAGATGCCTATGTAGTTTTTTTAGAAGAAATTAAAAAATCATTAGAGTCTTACCAGTCGGAGAATATAGATGCTTTGCCGGAGAAATTTATCTGTTTCAGCCCGGAGGGGATTATTCAGGATAAATTGGATGATTTGAAACAGAAACTTAACATCAACATAGAACTCCGCCCGGTTTCTGCCGGTATTGTTTCGGAAATACAATCTCAGGATTCAGGAAGCGGATACCCTTCTTTATTGTCGGTCATTTCCGCGCCGCTTGTTTACAGCCAGCTGTCTTTGAACCTTATTCCCGAAGATGTAAAAATGAAGAGGGAGATAAGGAATAAAGCCCGCCACATCACCGCGTTAGGAGTCCTTTCTATGGCAGTGTTAATTTTATTCTGTGCCGGACTGCTTACCAAAATGTTTTTTAAACGTTTATACTTGGAAAAATTAATGTCAAGTTATACCTCAGAGGATAAAGAAGCCCAGGGTTTAAAGGAAATATCCGAGAGGACAAAAGTCATGCGGGATTTCCTTCATAGAAAAGGAAGCGTTTTAGAGGTGATGGTAAACCTAATTCAATCTATTCCTGAGGAGATTTACTTAAACAGCCTTATTATTAAAGAAGATAATACCATAACTTTTACCGGTACAGCTGATATAATGTCCCGGGTATTTTCTCTGGTTACCGATTTAGAAGGGAAGAAGTACTTTAAGAACGTAAAAGTCGATTTCACTAAGACACGCAGGGTTAAAGGTAAAGAAGTATCGGATTTCGGGCTGACTTTATCGCTGGAATAGAGAATAGAGAGAAATCAATGGCTAATCCTTTAAAATCATTTTTCTCCGGCCTTTCAGATAAGGAAAGAAGGCTGCTTTATATAACCTGCGGGATAGTCTGCTTTACTCTTTTTGACAGGGTTGTTCTTTCTCCAATTTCCCTCCAGTCAAGCCTTTATGAAGACCAGATTGCCGCAAAAACCAGTATGATTAAAAAGAACCTTCTTATATTAGAGTATAAGGACAGAATTCTGCCTGAGGATAAAAGATACCGCTCTTTCTTTGCTGATAAAAATTCTACTGAAGAAGAGCTGATTGCCTCTTTCTTATCTGATGTTGAGAAATTAGCTAAGAAATCCCAAGTTTCTCTTACTAATATAAATCCTGTAACCAGCACAGAGGAGAAAGGGTATGCCAATTACAAGTTAGTTATTGAATGTGACAGCAGTATGGATAACCTGATTTATTTTCTATACGGTATCGGACAGACAAAACAGTTAATAAGGGTTGTTTCTTTGGAATTATCCCCCAAAAAAAGAGAGAATTACCAGGTAAAAAGCAAATTGGCCATTGTCAAGATGATAGTTATTCCCGGCAGGGAAACCAAGCCTCATACCGGCCAGGCAATAGAGGCAAAAACAGTTAAAGCTTCTGCTGGAAAAGGAGGAGGAGAAAAAGCTCAGTGAGAAAAATCAGCATTATTCTTTTAGCATTATCAATATTCTTTTCTTTAGGTATCCGCTTTGCCGTCAGCAGGGAGAAGCCAGTTAGAGAATGGTTAAAGGAAGCAGGGGATTTATTTAGACAGGGCAGTTTTGATGAGTCGGAAAAAACCTGCCTTACTGTTATTGAAAAAGCCCCCCAGCTTTTTGCCGCATATAACATTTTAGGCAGTATTTATATTAACAAGAAATCTCCTGAAAAAGTTTTGGAATATTTTAAGAAGTCTTTGGAATTAAACCCTATGCAGTTAGCCCTTTATAACAACCTGTCGGCATTATATAACCAGCTTAAACAGCCGGATAAAGCCATGGAATATTTAGAAAAGGGTTTAAGTTATTATCCTGATGATTTCCAGATGAACTTTAATCTTGGGCTTATGTCTATAATCTATAAAAAGGATCCCTATAAAGCGTCCGGCCTGTTTATGTCTGCTCTTAAGCAGAAACCCGATTATGGCCGCCTGCTTTATCTTTTGGGGATTACTTCTCTGCTTATCAATAAATCAGAGTTAGCTTTAGAATACATAACCCGCCTCAGGGACAACAAGAAAGAAGATTTAGCCGTTATGTTGGAAGATGCCCTTCGTGATTACAGAGAGAAGAAATTTGTTGATATGAACAAGGTTATAAAGAACTATATTGAACAGCCTAAGCTTAAGCCCCGTCAGGAATATGTTCAGCCGCTTGTTTCTGCGATAGGTCCCGGCATTAAAGGAGGGGTTTCAATCGTCCCTTCAGAGAAACAGCCTAAGCCTGTTTTGGGCCAGAGTCAAGGAGAGACAAATATTCAGGGAGGGAAAACAACTGTTGGAGGCAGGGGTACGCTTAAATTAAAGATCCATTTCCAGCCGAAACCTTCTAATTAGGGACAGCCTCCAATTAACCCAAATAATGCGGTTAGCATTATTTGTCCGTAGGGCCGACCCCATATTTTCTACTGGAAAATATGGAAAGGTCGGGGTTACCTAAGGGGAAAATGCTGTGTACTCTTTAGTACAACTTCTGTTTAATGCAATTATTTAGACTGCCAGGCGTTATGAGCATTTTGCGCTCTCAACAGCATTTTCCCGGTTAAACCAAACTGAGTATAAGGGTGTCTTTGGGTTATCATCTTGGCTTTTTCCTCAGGTGGAGGGACAGGCGAAACAACGGCTGTAGTCAACTATGCTTCTCCCTCTTAGATTTTCCCGCCCTATTCAGATCTACCCGAATAATATTTTTCTAAGGGAAATTACTCTAAAAGCAAGCATATCGCATTAAGCATACTGCATTGAGCCTGCCACGGTGAGTTTAAATCCTTTAGCTTGCCGCTTTTATTCCTAACACATAATCTTGCGGCCGCAAGATTATGTGTTAAAAGCAGTTTAACCTTATGAGTTTAAAATCCGAAAGAGATAAATATTCAGCTTTCTTATTCCTGGATTTTTGATCCGATGCCACCTCGGAATTGAAATTGGGATTTTGGATTTATTATTTGATAATATTGCTCATTGTGGATTGTTAAAAACATTCCGCATTATTTATAGATGGGATATTAGTCCCAGTTTATTTTGTATACAACTATTTTTGTATTTAGAAGAGGGGCTTCTTCCTCTATGATTTTCTTGAAATGGTTAAGCCCTCTGCCTTCTAAATAGTAAAGCCTAAACAGTATAGAGGAGAGGATGTCTTCGGAGGATATAATACAGCTGTTTATTCTTCCTTTTCTACCGGGGATGAAGAGGATTGAAAGGCTGTTATCGGGATTGTCATAGTTTTTTGCCAGGAGATTGTTCCTGTCCATATAGAGGATACTTTTAGGCCGGCCTGAAATCCTTTTGTCAAAACTTGCCGTCTCAGCTTCCATGGTAGAGGTATCCAGCATAACCCCGTTACTGAAATACATCTTATCTTCGGCTTCGGCTGTTTTAAAAGACTGTTTTCCTACATACACCGGCCCTCCGGAAACAGCCCAGAGAAAAGCTATATTATCTTTTGTTCCCCTATCTAATATTTTAGGCCGTTTTTTTAGGATGGTTTTATCGGAAGTTATCTGGACAAACCTCTTAAAATTCCAGTTCTTGACGAAATAGAATCCCAGGGCGTCCTCGGCCATCTCGTTGTATATCATCATACAGGCCGGAAGAGGTTTCTTTTGAAAGAGAGAGAGAAGTTCTCGGGCTTTTCTTTTGTCCAAATGTCCTTTTAAGACCGCTGTCCATTTTGACTTGTCTGTCGTTAAAAGTTTATTTATTATATCTATGCTTTCAGGGAGAGGGATATTTTTGTTCAAAAGAAACTCTACGCACTTATTAGCGCTTGAGTCGAGCATTCTTAGGATGTTTAACCCTTCCTTTTCCGAATCTGACATAAGAGCCCTTGCCATCCAGTATGATTGAGGGACTTCCAATGTCGCCCCGTCAAAGATAACCCTTCTTTTAGATACGGCTTTAATGAAATGGCCCGGAGGCCACCATGTGTTTACAATGCTGTTTTCCGGCGTCAATTGGTTTATTTCTGACAGGGATTTATCCCAAATCCGGTTAAATACCGGGTTTTGGTTTAAACTGCTGGCATGGCCGTAGATTAACGGCGATGCAATAAGCAGAAGTGATAACCCTTTACCCAAATAATTTCCTAAAGAAGGTCTTTTATACAGTTTTTTGGTTACAGCGCTGAACTTTTCTGTAATAAAATTCAGCCCTAAGGCAAAAGAGAAAGATACCGGGGTAATAAGCAGTATGGCAAAACGTTCAGCTTTCCCTGCAGTTATGAAACAGGCGGTGTAAAGAATTAGGAGAGGGATATACTTTTCTTTTTTCTCCTTATTCTTTTTGGAAAGGAAGACCCTTGTAATTCCTAAGAAAGAAATAATAATGAATATATACCCTCCTAAAAGATGGACTATCTTTGCAAAACTCGGCTTCTTCAATTCTCCCACGGTAATAAATATATCCGGCCAGTTGTTGAGTTTTGTCAAAGTGTAACGGGAGATGATGCCGGTAACATTAGTTATTGAATCCCACAACCCTTTAGGGGTAAGGATCATTGTTGAAAGAATAAGCCATACAAAGATAAATATGAGGCAGTTTTTAGAAGACAGGCTGGCCTTTTTTCTTAAGGATATCAGACGGTAAATGTAGATTGACAGTAAAGATATTAAAGAAAATCCCGCGAGCCATAACCATCCCTGCCAGAACAGGGAATAGATACTGCAGATTATTCCCAGCATTATTGTTGGAAGAATCCTGTTTGTTTTAGATATCTTAAACAACATTGCCAATGTTAGAAGGGGGAAGATTACATTATAAGGGTCAGTGTCGTACCATCCTAAAGAGCTTCTTTGAATAAATATGGGAGAGAGAGAAAAGAACACTCCTGAAATAAAGGTTAAGGTTTTAGGGATATTGAATAAGCGGCAGAGATAGATAAAAAGCCATAAGGCAAGAAAGAAGAGAATTAAGGGAACTGCTGCCGCGGTTTCTATGAGGGAAAGGTTTTTATTTAGTAAATGTATGGCTTTATAAAGCAAGAAGCCGGAATAAGGATGGGCTTCTATTTTTCTCCATGCTCCGTAAGGAGCCAGCATTAATTTGTTTAAATACCGACCGTCTTTAAATTCAGAAGAATACTTACAGCTATTAACCAGTTGGCGGGTCAAGCTCAGGTAATAGTAAGAATCAGATCCTAAGAGATATAACGGTATTTTCTTGCCGGCAGGATTAGAAGCCGCTTCTCTTACTGTTTTTTCAATACGTTTATTGTTTTTCTTTATAAATTTCTGAAACTGGCTGTTGGTAACCTTATTTATTTCTCCTGCAGGCAGGCCGGGATATTCAGATTTTATTTTTTTCTCAATGCCTTTCCTTATTAACGTATAGACCGCCATACGGTTATGAGATAAGTTGTTTCGGTAAGCGTTTTTTGTCGCCGGATAAAGGCGGAAATAGAGGCCTAATATCCCTATGGCAATAAACAGAATCAGGTAAGGGTTTTTTCTAAGGTAGTTATACGGTTTTGCCATTGAAGGAGAGGTTAAGGAAGGGGAAGTTCTTTCTTTTTATATTTATCAAGCACAAACATCAAGTCGTTCTTTTCTTCTTTAGGGATCATTAGGCTGGGAGGCACTCCTTTTAACCCGAACTTTGTCCCGTCGGTTAAGTAAGCGAATCCTATCACCATTGCCAGCATTGCCCCATCGTCATAACTAAAAGTGGTTTTTAGAAATGCCCTTCCGGCAGTGGGTTCTTTGCCGGCAATTAAAGCCCGTTTGTAGGCTTTGAACGTCCCGGTAAACAGCTCAGCCGCGCTTCCGCTTTTGCTGTTAATCAGGATGACTAAAGGGCCGGTATATTTTACGTCCGATTCCGGAGCGGACATTCCGAAAACAGGCTTGTTCCTTTTTTTATAGTAGAAAAGCTTTTTATGTTCAGGCATAAATATCCCGCTTATTTCATAAACAGCAAGAGGCGGGCCTCCCGGGTTTCCTTCCAAGTCTATAATTAGGAGGCTGATACCGTCTTTTTCATACTGGCGCACATAATCTTTTAAGTCGTTAGCTGTTTCTTTGTTAAAAGAGCTGATCTTCAGGCAGAAGACCTTAGGCATGTTTGTGGGGATAGGTGTTATGGTTTCCCGAAAGAATTCTTCGCATTTTATAAGGTAATGCTTAGGCTTTTTGTTGGGATGGATGACATCAAGGCTTACTGTTTTTCCTAAAGCAGGATGGAGAAGCTTATCTATTTCTAATAGAGAAAGATTAGAAACCTTTTGGTTTTCGATGCTTATTATTAAGTCGTTTTTACGTATTCCCTGCTTATAAGAATCCGAACGGCGCTCTACATAATCAATCAGATACTTTTTACCTTTGATTTGCCCGGTTATGCCTATCCCCTGGGAGTAGCCGTAAACCTTCTGGGCGTATTTCTTGGCTATCTTAGGGGGTATGAAGTTGGTGAAAGTGTCTTCAGGGGCTTTTAAATGGTTAACTAACAGGCCGGCTCCTATATAGGCTATCTGGTTAATCCGTTTCTTCGCAGGCTTTAGTTTACTTAGAACATCTTTCTTGTATTTATCAACAAACAGCTCATAAACTCCTTTTGATACCGGCTGGTAATAGTACTGGTCCATTTTCTCGTAAACGTCCTTTAAGAGAGTTAAATAAGGCTGGTAATAATCAGGAGTCCCGCCTGTTTTAGGGGGGAGTTTAGCTAAGGCTGAAGGCGCGGATAAAATATTAAGCGCAAAAAGAACCGCCGCGGAAAGAATAAAATAGAACTTAGCCTTTCTTAATTTCATATATAAATGTTATCACTATTATTATAAATGTAAAGATGGTAATTAAATTAGGTGAGTAGAGAACCCCCGATAAGCTGAAAAGCGTGCCTAAAAGGATAAACACCTTTTCCTTGAATATTCTTTCAAAAAGAGCCGGCCTTGCCCTGTTGGTTGAGAAAGCAAAGCTTATTATAGAGAAGACGCTTAATATTCCCAATATTAAGGCAGTTATTGCTCCATAGACAGATATAGGAGAGAGGTGTGTTTTCCGGTTTACAGCAGAGGCTGTCGTGCAGATAAAAGACAGGGTTAAACAAACAGTATAGGCTAAAAAGTTCAGCTTCTTTTTCGGAAACACAGGTTTCTTATTCTTATTTATCAGGAGGATAATCCGGGTAAAGATAAGGCTGAGGATGTATAAAAATATAGAAACCTGGATTAAAATCCCGGATAGCTGCCCTTTTTTCTTTTGTCTGTTTTCCGAAGGAAGGGAATCAACTATTATCTTTACCATAGATTTGGAGAAATAGGCCTTGTCAGGAGTCAAAGAATATTCCCTGGCTGTGTTTTCGCGGAACTTATCCGGCCAGAGGAAATAAGGCAATCCGGTAAGGGTCAAATCTGATCTTAACGCCCTGTTGTAATTCTGGTTCAACACAACCTGTCTCTCGATCGCATTCTCTTTCTTTATTTTTTCTGATTCGTCCTGTTTTGGCGCGAACTTGGGAGAAAAAAGGGTCGGGTCAAACAGAACCCACCTGTTTCCTGATTTAAGGTAAAGGTTAGCGTGCAGTTCTCCGGCTGAAAGAATATTTTCATCCTGAGAATTATAATAACTTATGAGCAGGACAGGGTTTAAATCAAGGAATTTTAGGTAAATAAAAGCAAATGCTGACAGGACATCGCAGTCAGCGTTGAGGCGCTTGTTGGAATCAAGGTGTTTTTTCAACAAGCTGTTCCAAGTAGAACCTTCTTCTCTAATCACGTCTTTTGACCTGTTTTGATATCCGAAATAAGCATTGAATACTAAAGCCGCGGTTAAAAGTTTTACTGAATCTTTTGCGCCTTTAACGTTTTCAAGAAAATCTTTTATTTCTTCGGGTATATCCTGAAATTCTCTTTTCAGTTCAGGAGTTGTTAAGGAGTTTATTCCCATGGTTAAGGGAGAATTAATCCTTTCGATACTGTAAGTGATGTTTTCTTCCGGAAGGTTCCGCAAAGGGGTAAGGTTTCCTTTATCATCCAAGGTAAAAAGTTTACTGCCGGAAGATTGAGGCTCAGCCCTGCTTTTTAAAAGGATTGGCAGCTGGTAAGTTTGTCCTTTTTTCAACGCCGGGATGCGCGTTCTAACTTTAATAAGTTCACCTTTGTTTCTCGCGAGGGGCATGCGTAATTTAAGTTTTTCTGATTTTATAAACCCTTCTCTGGTTAACTGGTCATAAAAGGCTGAGATAAACATGTCTCCTTTACGGGAATTAATCAGCCTTGCGAATACAGGCGAATTTCCTTTTTCGAAAGAATTTACCGTTTTTGAGGAAGCGATAGGCGTGAATTTATAAGAAGCAGGCATAAATCTTTCTCCAAAGATATTTATGTTTAGGCCTTCTTCATTATTGTTTTTGTTTAGAAGAGGATTCATCCCTTTTTTACTCTTTCCGGCCGCCTGGCTTTCTTGGGATAACTCCCTGCTTTTCTCTGTTCCGGTTCCTTTAGAAACTGAAGGAGAGAAGTATCCGGGTTTATTAGATGGATGTAGAGGGTGGTTTTCTGCCGGAGGCTGGGATTGGCGCTTTTCTTCTGATTTTGGCGGGGACAGGGGTAAGGCGGGGGTAAGATGTCCTTTATTGTTTTTCTCTTTATGTATTTTTCTGTGTTTTTCAGCTTTTTTAAACAGCCCCTCAAATCTTGAAGTGTTGGAGACATAGACTAAAGCGTATGAAAGCAGGCCTAAAACTAAAAAGATAAAGATGTTCAGGGTAAGTTTCCGAATCTTTTTCTGTTTTGGATGTTTGGGCTTTGTTTTTTGGAGGACTTCTTTTTCAAGTTGGGATGCCAGCTTGTCCGCTTTTAGGAGAATGTAGAGGACCGAGAAGAAAAGGGCGAGTACTCCGGCTATTATTATTAAGATTACCGCCATAGATTAATTTCCAAAACATTTAATTAAATGTCTTTATCTAAACACGCTTTTTATTTTTCTGACTGTTTTCACAAAAGGAGAAGAATAGGGATAACAGGTATCCTTTAGTAGATAGATTATCCAGTGGGATAATTTTGAAAGAATTCTGCGCAGTCTCCTTTTTGAATATATCTCTATCAACTCTGATTTTATCACAAGGTGAGTAGCGTCTAAAAGAGAATAGAACCGGCTTCTAAAGATACACAGCTTTTTATCTTTCAGAACAGCAGTTTCCCAGCAGGCTGTGGTTTTTCGGTTAGTGTGGTGTTTCTTTAGGTGGTTTTGATGAATAGCCATAATTTCCATGCTCGCATCAACTAAAGCCGATCCGTCCCTGCGGGCTTTATATAAAATCCAGCTGTCGTAAGATGTCACTCCTATTTCAAATGGAGGCATGTCTTTTATTAATCCTTTAGTAAAGACGAAATAATCAATTGTACCGAAACCGCCTCCTTTACCGTGCTTAAGGGTATAGGCTTTTAATTTTTCTTCCCAGTAAGGGTCAGTAAAAGTTAAGGGCCGTTGAAGCTCAATATTCCAGCGTTTTCCTGCCAGCAAAAAGGATGCTTTATTCATCTTTTTCTGGACAGAATCAACTGTTTTGATAAAATCATTCAGCAGTATGATATCGCTGTTAATATAGCATACTAAATGATTAGAAGCCTTCTCTTGTCCCTCATTAAAGATTTCGTTTACAAGAAGAATATCCCGTCTTCCTTTATGGGGGAAGTGAATGAGGTTAAGTTCCCTGCAAATATCTTTAACTCCTTTTTCGTTACCGAGTAATATTATTTCCGGGCGGGGGGTAAGCGAAGACCAGCTTTTTACAGCATTCCGTTGAATAATACCTATCTTTTTCTCAAAAGGTTTTGGGAAAGAAAATATTGTAAGCATTCCTTAGACTTTTTGATTTTGTCTTTGTGCTAATCCGGCTCCCCTTCTGCTTTCAGGCAAGGGATAGCAACGCAGTTGTGATTTGAGCGGAAGGATTAGGGGCCCTCAATTTTTAGACCGCTGAGTTTACTCCGCTGTTTATTTAGCGCCCTTTTATAATAAGCCGGAAAATAATAAAACAATTCAGCAGTAGATATATTGGGAAACAAAAGCATAGTGAATTGTACTAAAGGTTATTCATAAAACAGTATAGGGTATCCTTTGCAATTATGTCAAGCATTTCTTTCTTTTTTCGGCGCATCATTTGATGTTTACCATCTTTGGATGAAAGGGTATAATATAAAACGTTAAGGTTCATACAAGCAATAAAGGCGCAGAGATGAAGATATCGAGGGCGGAGAATTTTTTTAAAAGATGTTGTTTTTGTCTGCTTATTTTAGGATTATGTGTTTTGTTTTCCAAGCCGGCTTTAGCTGAATCAGAGGCGGCATATAATTATAACGAGCAGGGCATGTCTTTTATGCGCGGCAAGAAATACCAGAAAGCTATAAATGCTTTCAAAACAGCGCATAATTACCTTCCTTATAACCAAAACATTTCCAAGAACCTGGCTATAGCTTATAACAACTACGGTTTTTCCCTTATGATGAAAGGAGAATTGCCCCGCGCCATTGAACAGTTTGAGAATGCCCTTTATTTCAACCCTGATGACCCTTTTACCCTTTATAACTTAGGCCAGGCTTATTACAAATCCCAGAACCTTCCGAAAGCCAAGGAATTCTTGGAGAAAACCAATAAGTTGAAGCCGGATTTAAAAGGCGCGAAAGCGCTTTTAGATAAAGTAAACCGGGAAGTTAATGTGGAAAGAAGTTTTGATAAACTTAACACTATGCATTTTATAGTTGCTTTTTCTAAAGACCTTCCTGTTGAGAACCTCTCTTATATCAGGACTTATTTGGAAGAAGCTTACGGCAGGATCGGGATGTTTTTGGATTATTATCCCAAAGATAAAACAGTGGCGGTATTGTATTCGGATAGCAATTACCGGAACCTTTTAAACAACCGGCCGCATTGGACAATGGCAATATTTGACGGAAAAGTGAGGATACCGGTGAATAAATTCAAGTGTACCAGCCGGGATGTAATAAAAATAATTTACCATGAATATGCCCATTCAATAGTTAGGCATATAACCGGAGGGAACTGTCCCCTATGGCTAAACGAGGGGATTGCCAGTAAGGCGGAGGATTTTGCCGAACCGAAGGACAAAAAGATAATAAAAGATTACATTGAACGTTTCGGGATAACTCCGGTGTGGAGTATACCGGGTAATTTCTCTAAACTGAAAGACATGAATATCGCGACTCTTATGTATATTGAGTCTTACCTGCTGGTAGATTTTGTCTTAAAGAAAGGCGGGCGCTCTGTTTTGATGGACATCTTAACCTCTTTAGGCAGACAAGAAAATATAACCGCGGTATTGGAAAGGGAGTTTAAGGAGCCTTTGAGAGAATTTGAAACCAAGTGGGAAAATTATTTACAATCAACATACAATATAGATGCAATTCGCTATAGATAAAATATCCCCCTTGTCTTCTATTCCATATTCCCCTTGTTGTTTTTCAGGGAGGCTTTAGGCGTCAATTTGTAGAGGAGGACGGGTGTTCCTCTGTAGTAGTTATCAAACACACGATACTTCTTCTTCAGTTTCAAAACATAAAATCTCTTTAGCTTTTGCAAACTATAGGTTGTTAGTTTATCTCGGCATATGAGATAAGAGGGGGCGCGAGAAGAGACATATAGGTTTTCATATCTGACAGAGGTAAGAACCGGTATATTGACAGCCAATCTTACTGTATCGGCAAAGTCGCCTAAAAGAATCGGCTGGGGATGTTTGTTCAAAAAAAACTCTTTCTTAATGTCTTTGGCCATATTTATCAGGGAATATTTTGGCTGAGTCAGATGATTAAAGATATTAAAACTGTTGATTAAACAGGAGGCTCCTATTAGGATGAAGAAAAATGCCCGCCATATTTTCATATCCTGCTTTTCAAGGAGATATTTCCAGATAAGAGATATGAGTATTACCATAGGAATAAGTATGGGAATATAGTAACGGGGAGGGGAGTAATTATTCGCAAAGTTAAACAGGAAGAATATTCCTGTCCATAAGACAGCTGTTTTAAACAGCCTTTTTCCCCGGCCTTCTTTTATCTTGTTGAAGAAAAAAGTTATGTATATAATAAATAAAGGGTAAAAGATTATTCCCATGCTTAATCCGGATCCTAATGCTTTTATTATGCTGAAGAAATCAGGGTGTATTCTAAGAGAAACATCTGTGTAGAAGTGCTGAAATTCGGGAATATACGGCTTTATTATCGCGAAGTAATAAATAAGAAAGACGCCGAAGACGGAAGAACTTAATATCAACGTTTTAATCAACTTGCGTTTTGCGTTTGTGCTTTCATTCCAGATTATATATAATAATATAGGAAAGGCTATAAGAGCGGTGTTTTTTGTCAGCACTGCTATAGAAAATATACCCGCTGTGAGTATGATTGAGACGGTTGTCTTATTAGGGGTAGACAGGATGAGGATACTTAGTAAAATGAAAAAAGTCATTGGCAGGTCTAAAAGGGCTAACCGGCTGTAGGCAAAAAGAGAATAATTTACAGACAACAAGAACACAGCATAGAGGGCGGTATATATTCCTGAAAACCTCTTTACAAGAAGATAAACAGATATCAGTATTAAGACAAAGAAAATAAATGTTATAATCCGGGCGGAAAAAAGGCTTATCCCGAATATTTTGAAAGATACTATTTGGATTAAAGGTAAGATGGGCATAAGGACCATTCTGTTTTCGCCTCCTTCTATGCGCCATTTGCCGGTTTGAGCATAAGCCACCGAATTAGCAGACCAGAATCCTTCATCAGTATATAGAGTCCCTGACCATGTTAAACTCCCGGGTATCCGGAGGTCGGAATGAGCCAAATGCAGAAGGTAGTTAGCCGGTTTTATCCAGGTAATCCCTTGGCTGTTAGGAAAGTCTGATTCGATATGGACAAAATGCAAGGCGGTAAAGATAAAGACAGCAGAAAGCAGAAGTAGGAACTTAATTCCGGGTTTATTATGTGTCCGCATTATCTTTCATTATGGCACTAATGTATGATAGTACCAATGTCTGATTTCAGCGATTGAAAGATGATTTCAACGATTTAAAAACTAATGTTTTTAATCATTGTAATCGAGGATTAATCATCGTAATCAGGGGCTGGTGTATTTTGCGCCAGTCATATTATATTGAGTAAACTAATATTGTCAAGGGAGAGGGGTTTCTGTTATGGCTGCAGATAAAATACCTATTTCAGTAATAGTCCCTGTATATAACGAATCTTCTTCAATCGAAGAATGCCTGACAGCTCTTATAAATCAAAAAGGTATGAATTTTCCGGATGACTATGAGCTTATTGTAGTTGATGACGGTTCTACCGATGATAGTGTTAAGAAGATTGAAAAATATCCTGTCCGGCTCATAAGACTGGATAAGAATTGCGGCAGGATCTATACTAGAAAGACAGGTGCGGAGAATGCTGGGCATAGAACTTTACTTTTTTTAGATCCCCGGTTTATTGCCAGTAATGATCTCTTAGAAAGTTTTCAGAGAGTACGCTATACCCCTCTCATTGCGGGAGTTAATCTTAGATTAGAAAAAGATTTGACAAATCCCGAAGTAAGGTTCTTTTTTCTTATTAGAAGACGTTATTACTATCCTTATTATCCTCCGGATAAGAAAAAAGGGTTTGTTTACATAACAGAAAGCAATTTTAACAAAGTTCCTAAGGGGACAGGCTGTCTTTTTATACAAAAGGAATTGTTTTTAGAAGCTATACCGGAAAAGTTTACTAAACACACCAGCGATGACACTAAACTGTTTGACTACATTGTATTTAAGAAACATATTCCGATTCTTCAGCATTGCGGGATAAAGATTTATTATAAACACCGTTCGGATTCCAAAGAAACAGTTAAGATGGTTATAAGGAGAGGTGTGACTTATTTTGATTTCTACGTCAGGAACAATCTTTTTTTAAAAATTTCAATATTATTGGTGAATTCTTTATTTATCTTTCTGTTTTTCTGTCTAATAATCAATCCTTTTTGCCTTTTGTATGGCGCAGGGATTGGATTGGCGGTATATATCGGTATAACTCTCTTTATTATTGAAAGACCCCGGGATATCTTTATTGTTTTTACTCGTCTGGGTAAATATTTATTTTATTTCTACTTCGGTTTGATGAAGGGGTGGATTCTGAAGGATAAAAAGCCCTGAATTATATAATGTAGTCCAGGGAGCAGCAATGTTTACAGATTGGCAGCATGTTTGCTTTAAGTATCTTCCGGCGCAATTGGCGGATAATCTTATTATTCCATATGTCTTCTATGTCTTCTTCCAATACATTTCCCGCTTTCTTATGGATGAAGGGGCATATCAATACGTCGCCGTTTTCTATCACTGTAAGGGAATAAAAATGCCTGCATATTAATCTTTTATTTTGGCTTAAGGAATTTGTGAGAAATTCAAGAGGGTACTTATAGGAAACTCTGGGAAAGATAGAGGCGAAAACTCTTTCTTTCCTTCTTAAGTCTCTTATGTTTTTGATAGAATCAACTATTTTCTTAGAGTATTCTTCAATGTTTTCTAATCTTTTGGTTTCAACAAATATGTTTTCTTCAGGCAATAGGCTCAAATACCTCCTCGTTTTTACAATATCTTCCGGCGAATAAAACATTTCCGGCATAAAAGTCAATCTGTCCGTTTTTAATTTCTTTGATAGTTCTATCAGGAATCTTTGCGTGTCCGTATCTCCTGGAAAAAGCAGGGAATATATTCCTGTAAGAAACTTTCCTTGAGAGAGGTCTCTCAGGGATTCTACCGCTTTTTGGAAAGCTATGGAGGAGTTGCGGAGCTTATTATGGGTTTCCGGCCGGCCGTCAATAGATACAGCGATACTTTCAATGCACTTATATCTTTTTATTCTGTTTCTCCCTTTTTTGTTCAGGAGTGTTCCATTTGTTCCTAATTTCACCTTCATCTGTTTTTCTTCAATCAAATCTAATATTTCAAAAATATCTTTTCTAACAAATATTTCACCGCCTACCATTTCTATAAGATTTATTCCCCAGTTTCTTGCCTTAGTTAGGAATTCATCTATTTGTTTTAGACTCATTTCTTTATGCTGTAATTCGCGTCGTTTCTGCTGATGGCAGAAAACGCAGTTTAAATTACAGCGCATAGTCGGTTCAAACCAGATTGATTTAGGCTTCTTAATGAAACCGGTGTTTTCTATTGCAATCCATTCATTCTTTGTATTCTTACCCCAATATAAATCCAGGAGCGGGTCAGTAAGTCCCGCCTTTATTAAGAAGGGGAAGAGAGGGTTTCTTAATACTGTTAATACTATATTCATTTTCCCAGTTTATCTCTTTGATCCTTTCTGCCAATGGCTATAGTATATAGAAGCCTTGAGGGTATCTAATAAGTTGCCGTAGATTATCTTTTTAATAGTGATATTTCTTGGTCTTAGAGTGTGGAAGAATCGTTTGACAGTCGCTGATACGAATAATACGTCAACATTCTTTCTCATTGCGGCTGCGGAATGAAGATAGATAGAATCAACTACAATATTTTTCTTACTGGCCATTTGGACTGCGAAATTAAGGTTGATGTTGTCTGTCCTGGGAGGCTGAAAAACAGTAAGGTTTTCAGGATCAATATATTTCTCTAATTTATCGGGGATCACGGATTTTAGAGGAGAAGCTGCCTGGGTGTGGAAGAAGCAAAACGGGCGATCAAATCTTTTATCAGCCCAATCTTTTTCCCTGTTACTGAGATAAACTTCTCCCTGAATAGATTCATCAAACTCAAGATTGATTTTTGTTCTTTGGGTTATTTCCTGAAATGCCTGGCGCCTTCGGCTGGTGTCTTTTCTGAATGAGCAGTAGAAAGCTTCAACCCTGTTTTCTTTAAATTGGGCGCTAAGGGTATTGATTTCTTTAAAGCTCTTATATAATTGGTTAACTTTCCATATTTCGGGGCATCCGGGAAAAACTCTGTTTCTAAAAGGAAAATTAGAAAAGAAACCCGATTTGTAAATACTGTCTTTTACGCAGATACCTGATAAGGGTTCTTTTTCCATTGCCTGCCGGATATAGGGCATAGAGAGGATTAAGTCTCCTATTCCGTGGGGGTGGAGGTAAACAAATTTGAATTTCTTTAACCTGTTAAAGGTTGTGTTATCCATTGGGGTTTGCTTTGTTAAGTGTGTCCCTGAATACCGATAAATATCCCCGGATTACCTTATCCCACAAGAAATCTGAAAGCACAGCGCGGCGGGCTTTCTTTCCATATTCCCGGCAGGACAAGCCGTTGTTTAAGAATGCCAATATTGCCCGCTCAAATTTTTTCCCGTCTCTTGCCGGAACTAATATACCAGCTTCCCCTCCGGCCAAAGCTTCGGGTATGCCTTCTAAATCAGAGGCAACAACCGGAAGTTCGCAGGAAGCGGCTTCTAAGGCGACAATGCCGAATCCTTCTAAATCTCCAACAACTGGGATATTGGGCATTACGAACAAATCGGCAAGGTTATAGAGAATTCTCAAATCATCCTCGCTTACTTTTCCTAAAAGGGCAGTATGTTTTTCTAATCGGAGTTTTTTTACAGTTTCCGCGATTGTCTTTCTCATAGTTCCTTCTCCGGCTATAAGATAGATTGTATCCTTTCTTTTATTTATTATTCCCGGCAGGGAATTATTCAAGAACCAGTTGATTCCTTTACGTTCAATCAACCGTCCTGCGGATAAGATAACTTTCTTTTCAAACAAATCGATATTGATTCTTCGGCTAAGGGACTTTTTCAGGCTTTGCTTGTCTTTTGAGGGAATAAAGAAGCTGTCATAAAATCCGTTAGGTACAGTTTGTATTTTATTTTCGGGAATCCCTCTTTTTAAGCATTCTTTTTTTGTATTTTTGCTTACCGTAATAACCTTGCTTGCTAAAGAAACACATTTGGGTATTACTGCCTGGTATATTTTGTTTTTATAAGATATGTCAAGGCCGTGGATAGTTATAACAACCGGTTTTTTAAATATAAGCAGGAATGGTATTAGCAGGGATAATACCCCGTCAGAGAGGTATACAAGGTCAATTTTGGAGGATAATATAACCCAAATGCTTCTAAAAACAAAAGAAGGCAGGACTAAAAACAGCCATTTTTTTGAGCCTCCCCATTTTATTAAACGAACCTTTGCTTTTTGAGAAAGGCTGGTGTATAGCTGGAAAGAAACCTTTTCTAAACCGCCTTTTTGCGGAGGGAAACTGCGGGAAATAAACAATATCTGCATTATTAGGCTGTATGTCTCGAAGGCAACTATCTTTCGCTTCTTTCTAAGCGCATAAGGGCTATCTGTTCTCCGACAAGGCCTAAAAGGAATACTGTTATGCCAATTGTGATAAAAAAAAGGGAAAATCCGGTGTAATGCCCTTTAAAGATGAATATTTTCATAAAAGCGTGGCCTATGCCAATAAAGAAAAACAGTATGCTTACAGGTAAGAATATCCGTAAGGGATTGAAGAACACGGATATCTTCATCATAATCAGAAGGAACCGTACCCCATCAGAGAGAAGGTTTATTTTGCTTTTTCCTTTGCGTTTCCGGGTTTCAATTGGTACATAAGATATGCTGTATCCACTTTTGGAAAGGGCCATGGTCAGGGTTGTAGGATAGGAAAAAGTATTAGGGAGGAGGTATATAAACTTTTTAGCGATATCCGCTTTAATTGCCCGAAATCCGGAAGTTAGGTCTTCCACTTTCCGGCTGATTAAATAAGAGGCGAAGATATTATAAAGAGCGTTTGCTATCTTTCTATGTAAAAGTATCCCATTCCATTTCTTCCGCGCCCCTATGGCCATATCGTATTCAGGGGATTTTTCTAATAAACGGGGGATATCTTCGGGGCTATGCTGTCCGTCGGCGTCCATAAGAATAATGATATCTCCGGATACCTTACGCAGTCCGCTTTTAACCGACGCTCCGTTCCCTATATTATAAGGGTGTTTAATTACTTCTGCCCCGTTTTCTAAAGCTGTTTTAGCCGTGTTGTCTTGAGACCCGTCGTCAATAACGATAATCTCATGGTCTATGTCTTTTAAAACATATTTGGTTTTCTTTACAATTTTTCCGACAGAGAGTTCTTCGTTATAAGCAGGTATGATAACGCTTATTTTAGGCATAATAATTCCCTTTTGTCTGTTGGTAAATGACCAATTATTAAATAACTGTCAGTTTACAAATATTATTATAAACAAAATCAGTCTGTTTTTAAAGGATTATCTTCTGGCTTTATTGAAAAGACCTTGGTTGTTATAGAGAGCTTATATCCGGAGGAATAATCTTGCGGCCAATCCGCGGCCGTTATTTCTCCTCATGGTATTCTTTCTCGGCGTTTATTCCCCAAATGTTATCCTTTGATTTTCTCCCATTTATTATGTTTTCAACAGCGGCCATTGCCGTTAGCATGGAATGGTCGGTATTATTATATTTGTGCATGCCGTTTCTCCCTGTCAAAAACAGATTTTCTATTTTATCCGTAAAATGCCTAATGGCCTGAAAGCCGCTGTAAGTTCCGAAATAAGCGGGATATGCTTTTGGCATCCTGATCACGGTTGATTCTATAACATCTTTTTTTTCTATAATGTTAATTCTTGACAATTCATCAATGGCAAATTGGGACATTTCTTTATCCTGCTTATTCCACAATTCGTCTCCTTCATCACAAAAATATTCTAACCCAATCCATACCGTATTGAGGTCTTTTACCATATAAGGGCTCCAGTTGTTTATGATTTGCAGCCTTCCTGCTTTTACGTTTTTTCCCTGTATATATATCCAGTTGTCAGGGATGATATCATTAATTGTTTTTGTTTTTGTTTCGTTTCTAATCTTGAGCTTTTTGAGGAGGATGCCTACGGTTATGATACTGCGGTAAACTAACCCGTCAGCAATCTTAATAATTTCATCAGGAGCCTTTGGATGAACAGAGTGTATTAATTCTTTTACCGGCATCGTTGAGAAGAAATAATCGCCCTCTAATGATGTCCATTCACCCGTCAAGTTGTTTTTTATCTCAACCGTTTTAATTCTGTAGTTTTTTACCTGTAACCTGAATGCTTTATGGTTTAGGAGAATTCTGCCGCCTTTTGATTCAATTTTTTTAGCTGTTTCTTCCCATAATTGTCCGGGCCCTAATTTTGGGTACATAAACTGTTCAATTAGGGATGTTTCCGCGTTCTTTTGGGATAAGGAGGAATCTTTTTCTATTGCCTGTTTTACCATGTGAATTACCGCTTTGGTAATAGACAGGCCTTTTATTCTTTGAATCCCCCATTCGGGGCTGATTTTCTTGCAGGAGGTTCCCCATACTTTTTCTGTATAATTCTCAAAGAATACGCGGTATAACTTATCCCCGAACCTGTTTATAAAAAAATCTTCCAGGGATTTCTCTTCTTTTATAGGGTGAATACGTGCTTTAAGATAGCTTATCCCGATTTTTATTATTTGGGCTAATCCCAGGGATTTGAATGTTTCCCCATTTAGAGAAATGGGGTAATTAAGAAACGATCCCATAAATAGTATTCTTGACAGGCGTTTGCGGATTAACATTACTAAATCCGTCTTTTCCGGGTCAGGCGCTCCCTGCTTTTGTGACAGAGGTATTTTTCTGTTGAGGATAATATCGTCTTTAGACGGAGTTCCCTGGAGGGGGAGGATATCCTGCCACCATTTCATAATTTTGTCTGATTTAGAGAAAAATCTATGTCCTCCGATATCTATGCGGTTTCCTTTATAATTGACTGTTTTTGATATTCCTCCGATATCAGGGGTCATTTCGAGGATAACCGGCTTGATATTTGTTTTATCTAAGAGTTCATATCCCGCGGTAAGGCCGGCGGGCCCGGCGCCGATTATTATTGCTGTTTTCTGGTTCATTTTCTTTCTGTTTGATTAACCCCAATGATACAATTGTACCATTTGTCCATAGGGCTGGCCTTAGATTTTCACATGGAAGGGTTAAGGCTTCCACTCAATAGCAAACGGCTGGAGTTACCTAAGGAGAAAATGCTGTGTGCTATTTAGAACAAATCCCATTCCAATACAATTATTTGCGAAACTGCGCGGCATGAATATTTTGTGTTTCTAATAGCATTTTACTGTTTAATGAGTATTATTTGTGTTTACAAATAGAGTAGTAACAACATATCCGTATTTACGGAGTTGTTTGGAAAACCCGCCTGATCCGGCTCCTACTTCTATGATTGAAGAATTATCCTTAAGGTGTTTTTTGAAAAGCCTGAGTTTGTATCTTTTGCTTATTTCGCTGACTAACGGCTGGGCCATTTTTTAATTTCCGTTTTTGTAAGGGGCTAAATTATCTTTCTGTTCTTATGTCTGGCTGATAGGGTTAAAATACTTTTCGTTTAACATAAACATATTACGATTTCTTTTTCTTAATTGACTGTCTATTAAAATCGCACGTATTATGCAGAGATCCTGTTCTCTTTGCCAATCCTTTGGCAAGGGTCACATTATCTGGAATACTGTTCCCGTGTTAGTCACTTTCTTGATCGGTTTAAAATAACGGAAGAATATCTTTTCCATCTGGTTTTTTTTGCTGAACAGCCTTGCTTCGTCTTTTTTCAGAAGGGTTGCCTTTTCTGTTTTGGATAATTCGGAATATTTTGGACGGGTATAAACATAATTATATTTAAACAATATACTGGAAGAATCAACGACGGCGTATTGGTATCCTTTAGATTTAAGCAGTTTATAGGTTTGGTGAATTGACTGTTCAAAGTCTTTAAAAACGTATCCGTAAATCTCCGCGTCCCAGGGGTAAGAGACCATGTCAAGGCCTATAGGGACGCATTGGTCAATACCGAAAGAGTATACCTTGGAGTTTTTAGGAAGGTTGGACTGAACCCATGTGTATAGTTCTTTGCTTTCATTGGTTATTAAATAACTGTCTTTCCATGGGTTGGTGTTCAATTTAAATTTTACCGTATACCAGGGAAAGAACAGAGCCAATACAAGCAGAACAGAAGCTGTTTTTTTTAGAGCGGGAGATTTTGTCCATTTAAGGATTAGTAAAGAGTATGCTTTTCCGGACATTAGGGCAAGGGAGAAAGCAAAGAAAGCCCATACTCTGAAGGGCATAAAATTTATTGAGAAATGAGCGCTGTTTACTGCCAGGAAAGTAAATATACACCAGGTAAAGATTATAGCTGTAATCCTGTTCTTTTGAGAAAAGAGGGTTCTTACTTTAAACAGGCAGAAAATAAAACCAATTAAAGACATAGCGGTAATCGTTGTGCCTATGCCGAAGGGGTTTTGGATAAGGTTATGTTTTATCGGGAAGAACAATAAAAACTGGTTTAGGCTGTATTTCATAGAGCCTGTTCCTAAGAGGGGCATGAGTTTCTTTGGCCAGAACAGGAAAATTAGTGAAGCCGAAAGTAATGAGAAGAAAACCAAAGGCTTTTTGTTCCGGGAGGGTATTCCGGCCAAGGCTTTTTTTGCCGAGGCAAGCCGCTTTTTATCCGTAAAATACATAAAAGCAAGAAGAATAGTTAAGAAAATAATCCCGCATCTGAATAGAGGGTTTTGGATAAACATCCTTATGGGGACAAAGATGTAAAGGGCAAAAGGGGTTTCTCTTTCTATCAGTATGGCCTTTTTGAAATGAAAAGCTGCCGGTATCCAGAAGAAAATGAGGCTTATTAAAAATCCACCCGTTCCTATTCTGATAAGAGGTTTATTAATATCTCCTTCAGAGAAAGATTTGATCAAATAGTATATCAAAAACATCAGGGTTATCATAGCAGTAGAGTAGAAGTGAGTAACCCATATGGACGCGAAAACAATCATTGCAGGGTATTGCCATTTGGGATTTTCTTTAGTTTTTAACAGGGCATAGAAAAACAAAACCATGAATACCATATTTAAATTATAAGCAAATATAAAATGGGTAAGCCATGCCGGAATTGACGCTAAAGCGATTGCCGCGAAGAAGGCGGCTTTTTTGCTGGATAACATCTTTCTGGCTGTGAAATAGAACAGAGGAATGCTTAGTGAAGTAAACAGGCTGTTAAAGAACTTCATTACCCAGTTTAAGCTGGGTATTGTTTGGTTGAGAAGGCCCATTATTATTTGGTAAGCCTGAGGATAAGGGTAAGACACATAGTCAAATATAAAAGGGACAACGTAAGTTTTGTTAACGGAGACGTATTTTGCTGCTGAAGTAAAATGCCAAGGGTCATGGTCTTCAAACCCGGGGTAGGAGAAGCTCCCTTTAAGGTACATCCATAAACTTATACCGAAAAGAATAATTATTCCTATATTATAGGGGTTAATAAAGCTTAGGGATTGTTCTTTAAAAGAAGTAAACCTTTCTTTCCGGATAAGCAGGACGGCTGATTCTATTAAGGCTGTCAGTATTGCCAGAAAGAAGAAAATCCTGTAATCTAAAGGTATTCTGAAATATACAAATATAATGCTTATTGCAGGAATAAAGGATATCCCTAAAGATAAAGTTACAATCAGCCTCTCAAAAGAATCTTCATCTTTCCATTTCAGGAGATTGACAGCTGACCCCAGCCCCAAGGTTATAATTAAAAAAACAGCTATAGATATTATCATTTGCGGGTATAATCTATGTTAGACGGAAGAATTCTATTACCATAATATAATAATTTTCCATATTATCAATATAAAAATTGAGTTCTTTCCCGTTTTTATGCAAAGGGAAAGAACTTGATTCCAGCGATTATAAAAGATTACAGAGATTTTCCGTCTTTATGTATTAACTCTTTTCAATCTTAATAATCATATATAACCGCTGTAATCAGAAACTTTTCCGGGAAGCGACAGCGAATTTTAGTTGCTCTTTCCTTTTTATAAAATTAAACAAAGAAGTTGTTCCAAAAGGCGGGAAAGTTTCAAAAATTGCTTTATCCTTAAAGGTAAAGATGTTATCATATAATAGGGGTATGTTAAGAAAAGCTTGTTAAATATGCTGAATCCCAAACTATCCATAATCATACCGGTTTATAATGAATTAAACACGCTCTTGGAAGTCCTGCGCAGAGTGCAGGCTGAGCCTTATGATAAGGAAATAATAATTGTAGATGATTACTCTACAGATGGGACAAGGAAGCTGTTTAATATTATAGACGACTCCAATGTTAAGATTATCCTGAATGATAAAAATAAGGGTAAAGGGTACTGTATTCAGAGGGCAATAAGAGAAATCACAGGAGATATTGTCATTATTCAGGACGCTGATTTGGAGTATAACCCTCAGGATTACGGAATCTTAATAGAAAAGATACTTCAGGGCAAAGCCGATGTTGTTTACGGGTCCAGGTTTTTAGGCAGCCACAGGATCTTTTTATTTTACCATTATTTAGGGAATGCCTGCATTAATATCCTTGCCAATTTCTTGTTTAATACAGTGCTTACCGATTTTATGACAGGATATAAGGTTTTTAAGGCAGGTATACTGAAAAGCCTGAATCTTAAAGCTGAAAGGTTCGGGATTGAATCAGAGATTACCGCTGAGGTATTCAGGCGGAAGTGCAGGGTTTATGAAGTTCCTGTTTCTTATGAAGGAAGGAATTATGAAGACGGCAAGAAAATAAAATGGACAGATTTCTTTGTTTGTGTTTATTGGCTGATTAGGCCTCTTTTTAGAAGGATAGATAATGCCCAGGAAGATTCTCTTTTGAAAATGAGGATCATGAGAAATAATTATTTGTGGATATATACAAAAATAAAGCCTTTTTTAAACAGCCCGATATTAGAAATAGGCGCCGGGTTAGGAAGCCTTTCGCGGTATCTTTCTTGGAAAGGGAGAAGCCTTATCCTTATTGATATAGAGAATAATAGCTTAAGTTATTTAAAGGAGAAGTTTATCGGAAATCCCTGGGTGAAAGTTTTCAGGAAGGATATAACAGAAAACATAGACGAACTGAAGGAGTATAACATTAATACTGTTGTAGCCGTAAATGTTTTGGAGCATATTAAAGATGACGAGAGCGTTTTAATGAAGATTAACTCTTTGCTGAAATCAGGCGGGATGTTGATTCTTATTGTTCCTGCCCATAAGATTTTATTCAGCCCTTTTGATAAAAGGGTATCTCATTACAGAAGGTATTCTATGAAAGGGCTTTATGCTAAACTTAAGGCAGCCGGTTTTGATGTTGAGAAAATAACCCACCATAACTTTTTGTCGGCTATAGGCTGGTGGGTAAACTTTAAACTCTTACGTAAAAAACATATGCCTAAATTGTCTTTGTGGATGGTAGATAGATTGATTCCCGCAATCAGCTTTATAGAAAGGCATATTCCTATTCCATTTGGGCTGTCTTTATTCGCGGTTGCTAAGAAAAGATAATTCCGCATAGACATATTTTAAGCTGTGAATATGTTTGGACGGATGGCTAATTGGGAAAATGCTGTACCCTAAGGGCAGGCTTCGCACTTAAGAGCGCAAAATGCTTATAACGCCCGGCAGTCTAAATAGTTGCATTAAACAGAGGTTGTGCTAAAGAGTGCACAGCATTTTTCTCTTAGGTAACCCCGCCCTTCCCATATTTTCCAGTGGAAAATATGGGAAGGCCCTATATCCTTGCGGGCACAGGCACCCTTACGGGCACAAGCGGGCAAATAATGCTAACAGCATTATTTGGGTTAATAAGCTATTATCCAGCGGTAAGCCCTTTTAATCAGAAATCTTAACTGCCTCAGAGTTTTTATCTGCAGCAGGTTCTTAATGAATATCTTCGGCCTAAGATAAAATCTCAAGAAAGCTTCTCTTTGGAGATTTTTCAGCTCTTTGTTTGATATCTTTAGGTAATTGTAAGTTGGGCGGGTAAAATAGAAATGTTCCCAGTCAACTTTATCCAATTCCAGTCTATCTTTAAGCTCCAGATAAGACTCTGTCCCCGGCAAAGGCAAAAACAGAAAGAAATTCGCCCGTAATAGAGGCAGTTCACAGGAGAATTTAATGGTTTCTTTTATTTCTTCTTTTGTTTCCCCTATATAACCTATAATAAAAAAACCGGCAATATCCAGGCCGGCGTCTTTTATAAGGTTAATTCCTTCTATGATCTTTTTCTTAGTCAGGCCTTTTTTGACCCGTTTCAACATCCTGTCGGACCCAAATTCTATGCCGACAGACGCTAAATAGTACCCCGATTCTTTCATTGCCGTAAGCATTTCTTTGTCTAATCTGTCTACCCGTATACCGTTAGGAGTTGCCCAGCTGATATTTATTTTCTCTTTTGACAATCTTTTGCAGAATTCCATTACGTATTCTTTATACATCGCAAAATTATCGTCTATTATATGGATTTCTTTAATTCCGTAATTTTCAGTCAATGTTTTTATCTCTTCAATAACATTATTTACACTTCTTTGCCTTATCTTTTTCCCGGAAACGATATGCCCCGCGCAAAAAGTGCAGTTGAAAGGGCATCCTCTGCTTGTTATGATGGGAGCAATAGGGAAATTCTTAAAAAAGGCTCCATGTTGCGCTTCGGGGTATGTTTCAGGGTGAATAAGGTCCCATGCCGGAAAACCCAGTGAATCAAGGTTATCGTTAAGTAATGGTTTATTGGAGACAAACCTGCTGTTATTTATCCAGCAGAGTCCGGGTATGTTCTTGAGTTTTTCAGAACGGAGTTTCTTTATTGTTTCGCTGCTTTCTTCAGACAAGGCTTTTATTAATTCCGGAAGCCCTTTTTCTGCTTCGCTTACAAATATAAAGTCTAAAATATCTCCCATGTAAAGAAAGGTTTCATGGGGAATTGCGCTGGGATGAGGCCCGCCGGCCAGGGTTATGATTTTACTGTTGAATTCTTTTACTGCCTTTAAATCATCTTTTACTTCTTTTAAATCGTATGTGTATACCTGAACCCCTACGATATCGGGAGTAAAGCTTTTAAGGCGGGATAATAATTGTTTCCCCTGAATTCTTTCTTTGATGCAGTCAAGTATCCGGACATCGCATATATCTCTGATGTTTGATGCCAAGTATCCAAGCCCTAAAGACGGCTGTATATGGTCGCTTAAATTGTAGGGCTTGATCAATAATACTTTCAATCTCTTCTTCATTTTCTAATCATATTATATAGCATTCCTGAATTTCGCTTTTATTGTATCAATACACAAAAAAGATGTCTATATAATCTTTGCTTGAACCAATGTAAAAATCTCTTTATCCTTAAAGGTAAAAATGTTATAGTAACTCCTGTTAGAGAACTTTGCCTTTTTATTTCGTTAGAAAAAAGTTTTCTAACGGGTCTGACAGTAGGTTCCTCTAACGGGATAAAAAGGTAAGTAAAAGTAACCTTCTTAAAATAAGATGCCTTTAATTATTCCGGCCTTATCCTGGCTTTTATTATTTATATTAATATACAGGTATTTTTCTCTCGCTTCAGAAGGCAACCCTTCTTTAAGAGAAGTTTATCTTTTAACTTCTCTTAGCTGGGGTTCTATTCTTATCCTTATCACCGAGCTTTTAAGCCTGTTTAAAGCTCTAACTTTTTTCTGGATTACAACTGCATGGTTTATCGCTGGTGTTTTCCTGTTTATCCCCTGCTTGTTTTATTTAAAGAAAGATTGGGACTCTTTTTCTTTCAAAAACACCAAGCTGTTGTTTGATCCGTTTTCTGATCTGTCTTTGCCTTATAAAGCGGCGTTAACCGGCATAGCTTTTATTCTTGGGATAACTTTCTTAACCGCTTTAATCTCTCCTCCTAATACATGGGATGCCATGACTTACCATTTAAGCAGGGTAATGCACTGGATACAGAACCGCAGTTTGGCTTACTATTCTACGAATTCTTTACGGCAGTTATACCTCCAGCCGGGGGCAGAGTATTTCATCCTTCATTTACGGCTTTTAGGCGGGAACGACAGGTTTGTCAATTTAGTCCAGTGGCTGAGTATGTTCGGGAGTTTAATCGGTGTAAGCCTGATAGCGAAAGCATTGGGCGCGGGCCTTAAAGGGCAGATTCTTTCTCTTGTGATATGCGGGACGATCCCTATGGGCATCCTCCAATCTTCCAGCACCCAGAATGATTATACTGCTGCTTTCTGGATGGTATGTTTTATCTATATGTTCCTGCGTTTAATACAGAGCCGGAATAAGTTGCTTGTTTATTCTTTAGGGGTATCTTTAGGATTAGCCTTGTTGACCAAAGCTACGGCATATATTTATCTATTGCCTTTTTTGCTTTGGCTTGGGATTGTCAGTATAGTAAGGTTTAGGGAAAAAGCCTGGTGGCTGGGGCTGATAGTTGTTTTTATCTCTTTGTTTATAAATTCCGGATATTTCCTCCGTAATTATAAGCTTTTTAACAAGCCGTTAGTTTCAACCCATAAGACTGTTATGAATCAGGCTTATTCTCCCGCGGATTTTCTATCAAACAGCTTAAAGAACCTTGCCCTGCATTTGGGCATTCCTGACAGAAAGATTAACTCATATCTTGGGTCAAAAGTGAGCGCTGTGTCATCGTTATTGGGAGTGGATGTAAATGACCCAAGTTTGAATTTTGAAGGGAGGAAATTCTATATCCCTCCCATGGATTTCCATGAGGATAATACCGGGAACCCAATTCATCTAATATTGGCATTATTGATCCCTTTTTTTTGGGTTGTTAATCCCCGCCTGAGAAGGAACGTTTATTACAGCGGGTATCTGATATCCTTGATATCGGCATTTTCCCTTTTCTGCTTCTTTTTACAGTGGCAGCCCTGGCATTCCCGCCTCCAGCTCCCTCTGTTTGTTATGGGCGCTCCTTTGATAGCTCTGATGCTGGAAAAGGCCTGGAGCAGCAAAGTTTCTCTCGCAGTTTGTTATTTTCTTTTGATTTTCAGCCTGCCTTATCTATTGTTTAACAAAAGCCGGCCGGTTTTACCTTTGAAAAACTCTATTTTTAACAAAAGCCGGGTTTATCAATATTTTGTCAACTTTCCGTATTTACAAAGACCTTATCAGGCGGCTGTGGATTTAATTTCTAAACAGGGAGAGAGGGAAATAGGGCTTATTTCAAAAGAAGACAACTGGGAATACCCTTTTTGGGTTTTGTTCAAGCAGAAAGGACGTCCTTTTGAAATAGAACATATGAATGTGAAAAATGTATCAAAAAAACTCTCTCTGTCTTTTCAGCCGGATGCTATTATATATATAGGTAAGGATAAGAATACAGTTATTGGGTATATGCGTAAGTTTATGAAGAGAGTTAAGATATTTGGCCCGGTAGTTGTATTATACTAAATCTGTCGGAGATAAATCTTACGAATCTTTTTTCTTATCAATATAGCTGCGGACGTCGTTGATATCTCCTTCCCATGCGTCGTCATTTATGGAGGATAGAGAGGGGTAGTTTTTACTTTCATCTATTTCTTCTTGTACCAGCAGGCTGGCTATTTCCAGCCCCTTTTTATCCCCCAAACTCTCTATGTATTGATTAATCAATTCCTGGCCTATTCTGTGATTTGTCATATCTTCAAGCGTTACAGTATATTGAAGGCTGGACTTAGTGTATTTAACTGCCTTTATTTTTAAATCTTTGGTCATAGTGAACTTTCCGCAAATTTCTTTAAGGTTGTCTTTTACCACTTCGGTCTTATAAGTAATCATATTATTGTTGTGTTATAAAAGCCCGCAGGCATTTCTGTATATTATAATTATACTATCCAAATTCCGGGGTGAAAGAATTTTTTTTGAAAATATTGATAGGGGTATTCACTCTTTCCGGATTATGCTATAATATTTTTAAATAGACATATTAAAAAATATAACCTATGATAACAATATTTTCTCTTCCCAAAGCTTTTTCCGGGCATATCGAATTGATTCAACCCAATGCTTTAAACAGCTGGAGTAACCTTAATTGTTCCCGGCCTCCAGATAATTTTAATCAATGAGACTTAGACTTTTTCGAAGAAAAAGTCTATAGCCGAATTGATCCTGAGCGACCGAAGGGAGTCGAAGGATATAGAGTTTAATTCCCCGCAGCTTGCTGCGTTTCCTTTTTTGGAAAAGTTTTTGATACCTCGTAGCTTGCTGCGAGGTAGTTCATTAGGCGATGATTATGGAGTAAAAGAATTCTGTCCATCTAAGGGGATAGAACATTACCCTCTGGTAAAAAGAAACAGAAGGGGTATTTCTCTGATTGACGATGTCTTTGCAATAGGCTGAAAGTTAGCTAAAAATGGCCTCTTGTGTTATATCAATGAGGACATCATCTTAGCTGGAGGGTTTATAGAGGCGGTAAAAAGGGTACAGGATGAATTCGGAGATAAGAAGTTTATGATTACCGGAAAACGAAGGAAGTAAACGAGTCCCGGAGAAAAACACGAATTGATTGGCTTAATTTCTTAAAGAACCGCATCGTGGTTCTATTATAAATTTGCCTTTGAAGTATGTGATGTCTTCAATAATCTTCTGGAGTATGAGGATGATATGGGTCAGCAGATTCAGGATAGATGTTGTTCCCGAAGCCTTTAGGGGGTTATATATAATCAGAGAAGATTTGTTGAATAAACGAAAAATAATAAAACCGGGCGGTATCAGCAAGATTAAAAAACTTAAAGGACCTCTGTTTTATTGACCGTGTACCTTTATATAAGAGCGGAATGAAATCGTTAAACATCCAAAATAAATCAGGTAAATATATCTTAACTCTTGCCCGGAACGCCGGAATAGCTTTCTTAGGTAAGGTAATAGGGACTGTTTTGATTTGTTCTTCCCAATTACTCATAGCCAGATTCTTAGGCCCTGAGTTGTTTGGATTATATTCCTTAGGTTTTGCTTTGGCAGGGTTAGCCGCGGTATTGTCCCGTATGGGCCTGCATGAGGGGGCAGTCCGGTATGTTTCTTTATACGCGGGTGAAGGAAGGTTCGGAAGAGTTAACGGAACAGTTATTCAGTCTCTTCTTTTTTCTTTCTTTACAGGCACAGTTATTGCGGTCATTCTTTTTTTCGCATCCGGATTTCTGGCAGGAAAATTGTTTCATGATTACCGTATGGCAGGGGTAATAAGGTGTTTTTCTTTGAGCGTCCCTTTTGTCTCTTCGTTAACAGTAGGGGTGTCTATTGCTAAAGGGTTTCAGAGAATCAGGTATTTTGTCTATGTCAATGACATATTATACCCTTTGCTGAACCTGTCTTTAGTCACAGTTCTTTATCTTCTTGGGTTTAAGCTCTATGGAGCTGTATTTGCTTTTGTCGCGGCCTCGGTCACGGGCCTTAGCGCCGCTGTCTATTTTATCAGGAAGTCTTTTCCTCATTTAGGCAAAACATCTGTTGAGTTTCAGGCGAAGAAGTTAGTTCTATTTTCCCTACCGGTGTTCGCGTCGGGTTTTTTAAGTTTCATTATTCTGCGGACGGATATATTTATGCTGGGTATTTTCCGCTCTGTTGGTGAAGTCGGCATTTACCGCGCATGTTCACAGATAGCCTTTTCTTTGTTCATCTTTCTCGGCTCGTTCAACGCGGTATTTTCTCCGGTAATATCCGATTTATACAACAGAGGGCAGTTTAGGAAGTTAAAGTTTCTCTTTAAGACGGTTACCAAGTGGATTTTTCTGCTTACTCTGCCATTTTCTATCTTAGTGGGTATTTACGGAAAAGAGATCCTGTCCTTATTCGGTAAGGGTTTTGTTATAGGATATCACCCTCTTGTGATTTTAATGTTCGCGCAGATTATATATTGCGGGACAGGGAATTTGGAAGGCGTTTTGATCATGTCCGGCAACCAAAAGATAATGCTCTACAACAACATCTTTATTGCCTTCCTGAACATTCTGCTGAATTTATTTCTTATCCCGAGATATGGGCTGGCAGGCGCGGCTGCCGCTACGGGATTGTCGTTAATATTTATGCGTATACTTTGTTTGGTTCAAATCCGCAAGTTGTTAAAGATGCATCCTTTCAAGCTTTCTTTTGTAAAGGGTTTAATCGCGGGAGGGATATTAATTGTTGTTGTCGTTTTTATTGTCCGGACTGCCACTGGAACTTTTTTATCTTTATCAATCGGTGCATTTGCGGGCTTATTAGCCTATTTTTCCGCGTTGTTGTTCTTAAAGCTGGATTTTGAGGATAAGGCGGCTTTAAGGATGTTTACAAGAATGCTTGGCTGGAGGAAGAGCGGTTAGGTATGGATAAAGGAGTATTGTTAGTTATTCCGGTTTATAACGAAGATAAAGCGGTAAAAAAAGTCATTTTGGAGTGGATTGGCGCTTTATCAAGCCTGGGCGCGGACTATAAGATATTAGCCCTTGATGACGGGTCTTTGGATAAAAGCGGGGCTGTTTTAGATTCTCTTTCTAAAGAGTATTCTCAATTAGGAGTAATACATAAGCTTAATGAAGGACACGGTAAGACCATATTGAGAGGGTATGCTTTAGCCATTAAAGAAAACTATGAATGGGTTTTCCAGACAGACAGCGACGGCCAGTTCTTTGCTAAAGACTTTATCTCTTTATGGAACCTGCGGGAAAAAGCCGATTTTATTTTAGGGTATAGGTTTCAGAGGAAGGATCCTTTAGGCCGGCTGGCTATTACCCGGATATTGAAATATACTATCTTTGTCCTTTGGGGTATACTGATAAGAGATGCTAACTCGCCTTTTCGGTTAATGCGGGCTCATCTCTTATCTGAATGTTTAAAAGATATCCCTGAAGATGCTTTTGCCCCCAATATATTCTTAAGCATATTGGCTTTCAAAAGGGCGAAAGGAAATTTTTTACAGGTAAAGGTAAGGCATAAGATAAGGGAATCCGGAGAGAGTTCTATTGTTAGACTGAAACTGTTTAAGAGCGTTATCCGTTCTTTTTATGAGCTGGTAAAATTCAGGGTCAAATAAAATGGCAAAAACTGTAGTTTTAGGAGGAGGAATAACCGGCCTTGTTTTAGGTTCAGAAAAGGGGTATCCGGTTTATGAAAAGAACCCTTTTCCCGGAGGGATTTGCGCTTCTTATTATATGGGTAAAGACGGGAAAAAACATAGTTATAGGATTTCTCCTGATACCTACCGTTTTGAAATTGGAGGAGGCCATTGGATTTTCGGGGTTGATGATAGAACAATTGAATTTCTTAGGCGTTTCAGCCGGTTTAAGAAATATTCCCGTAAGTCAGCCGTATTTATTCCCAAGTTAGACAAATTTATCCCCTATCCTCTGCAGTATAACCTTTCTTTTCTTCCCGCGGAGATTAGAGGAAAGATTATTGCTGAAATTGAATCTTTGAATCCGGCTGGAATTCCCAAAACTTTATCTGAATGGTTAGAGAAGAATTTCGGCCATACCCTTTGTAACTTATTCTTTTTTCCTTTTCACAACTTGTATACAGCCGGTTTATTTACATCTGTGTCTTCACAGGATATGTATAAAACCCCTTTTGATAAAAGATACATCAGAGGAGGGGTGCCAAAAACTAAAACAGGCTATAACGCGGAGTTTTTATATCCCGAACAGGGCTTAGATAGTTTTATTCGGGCACTGGCGGAGAAAACCAATCTTCTCTGCGGTAAAGAGGCAATAAAAATTGATTTGGATAAAAAGGAGATATTGTTTTCTGACGGAACCATGACAGGGTATGACAAAATTATCTCAACTTTGCCTCTAAACCGTACTCTTAAGCTCGCGGGGATAGAATTAAAAGAACCTTTTGCTTACACGTCTGTTTTAGAGGTAAATATTGGGGGAGAGAGGGGTAAGAATACTCCTTTTGATCATTGGGCATATTTCCCGGGAACAAAAAGCGGATTTTTCAGGCTCGGTTTCTACAGCAATGTGGATAAATCTTTTCTTCCTAAGGAGGAAGGGGATAAGAAAATAAGCGTTTATGCTGAGAAGGCCTTTAGGGGAGGCCGTTACTTGTCTTTGGATGAGCAGAGGGAAGAGGCGGATAACATAATTGCGGAATTGACTGAGTTAGGATTTATTTCTTCTGTGGATGTTTCTGATTATACCTTTATAGATGTGGCTTATACTTGGGAATATCCCGGGTCTTTGTGGAGGGAAAAAGCAATATCTGCTCTTCAGGAAAGCAGTATTTATCCTTTAGGAAGGTTTGGCTTATGGAAGTTTCAGGGGATAGCTAAGTCTATAACCGATGCTTTGAATTACAATGTTTAATTCGGAAAAGGTATCCAACAGAGCTCTAATTAATACGGCTGTAATCATTCTTTTAGCTGTTATAGGAATTTTCTTAAGAGCGTGGTGTTTGACCCTTCCTTTAGACAGAGATGTGGGGTTATACGCGGTAATCAGCCGGGGTTTGTCTCATCATCTTCTTCCTTACCGCGATATTTTTGACCATAAACCTCCGGGGATATATTTTTTGTTTTGGCTGGTTGGAAAAACAGCGGGGTTGAGTGTTTTTTCTATAAACCTCTTAGCCTTGACAGGGTACATTCTAAATGCGGTATTGATCTGCCTGCTGATAAATGAGCTCTTTGGTTTTAAACCGGCCCTGACTGCCGGATTGTTATATTCTTTCTTTTCAGTTAACCCTTACATAGAAGGGTTAAACTCAGCCCAGGTAGAGGTATTTCTCATATCTTTTGTGGTTTTTGCTTATTTTTTGCTGTTTAAATATCTTAGGCGGAAGAAACTGTGCCTCCTTATTTTTTCAGGGGTAAGCATGGGAATAGGCCTGCTGTTTAAGCAGATTGCGGTATTGGATGTTTTTCTGGCGGTATTTCTTTTGATATATTTTAGCCAGGGGATAAAAAGAATAGCTGTTTTTATCCTGTCGGCTCTTATTCCCTGGGTATTTACTTTTTTGTTCTTTATCGCGGCTAAAACTTTCCGGGAATTTTTCTATTATGTTTTTACCTTTAACTTGAAATATATAGGCCGAGGGGCATCTTCAGCCGGATCTTTCTTTCATAGTTTTCTTACTGTAAACCTGAAGATGGCTTCTACTATGCCTTTAATAATCCTGCTGTCAATTTTATTTGTTTTAGCCTGTTTAGTAAAACATAAAGGAATTAAAGCGGTAGAGAAAGGAAAAAACCATCTCTTTCTTGTCTTATGGCTCTTGTTAACTTTAGGGGAAGTCTCTTTATCCGGAAGATTTTTCCCTTACTATTATATAATCCTAATCCCTCCTTTATCGGCGGCATCGGCGGTTTTTTTATTCCCTCCGTTTATTAACTGGAAAGGTTTCTCTGTTTACGCGAAGGCATTGATTATAGCAGTTCTAATTCTTCTGTTTTCAGTTTCTCTTTACAGGTTTTCAGGGTTTGTTTCCGGAAATCCTTTAAACACGATAAAAAAAGTCTGGCCTGATGAACCTTTTGCCGAAACTTATCAGTTAGGCCGGTATTTAAAGAAAACAGCTGACAGCGAAGATTATTTATTTGTTTGGGGTGATGAAGCTGAGCTGTATTTTTACAGCGGCTTAACTTCAAGCAGTTATTACCGTGACGCTCCCTTTATATATTTTTTCAAGATAATGCGCAGAAATCCTTATTTTGTCCTGTTCTCTGATTTTCACCGGCGCCCGCCTGAATATGTGGTAATTGACAGCCGGCATATCCCGGCTTTCAGGTATTTACCTCAGATAGGAGCTTATTTCAGCGATAACTATTTGGTGAAAAAAAGGATTCCGGTTATAAGGGATAAAACTATCAAATTTAACCTAACTCTTCTTAAACGGAAGAAGTAATTAGGGACAGCCCTTAATTAACCAACATCTTCCGCTATCTTGCAGTCAGTGGGATATGAAATATTTGTAGGGGAGGGTTTGAAATCCTCCCCTTAAAACACTGCGGGAGTGCGAGTAGATATTGACAGTCAGTAGATTCTTCTTGACAACCTTGTTAGTAATGGAGAGTGGATGTCTGGAAGTGGTTGTTGGCAGAAAAATGCTTCTGGCTATCTGCCTTGTCTTTTTACGATTCGAGGCGCGGGAGGAGGCAGTGGTAATATGTCAATCACTGTTACCCATGCTGCTCCTTCGTAATTATCCCATATTAACAGAGGACAGAAGACAGACCGCGGAGAAATGCATTCCTACGCGTTGCCATTGTCTTTTCTTGACAACTCCTTCTCTTTAGGTTAATATTTATTCAGAGGGAGGAGAATTTAAGATGAGGCTGGTTTGTCTAAGGGAAATAAAAAGAGTTACTTTAGTATTCTTTTTCTTCTGCTTGATTTCTCCTTTCAGGTTATCTTCAGGAATTTACAATCCCGCTTATGCCCGGTCAATGATTCTAATTGACAGTAATAATAAAGTTGACCCTGTAAGCGGCCAGCCGGTTACAAGAAAAAGGTATAAAACTTCTTTCAACGGTAAATTATACTGGTTTATTTCTTACGCTAACCTCCGCGCTTTCAAATCCAACCCCGCTAAATATGCGGAAAGGCTTAAAGCTTTAGAAGAGAAGTATAAAGCTAACCCTTCAGAATATATAAAACAGCTTAACTCTTCGTCAGTAGATGCTATATTAGGGAAGCGTTCAAAAAAATACGGCTATTGATAACTTGTCTCACCGTACAGGTGGACCTGTCCCACTGCGTAGGTGGGACAGGTTTAGCGAGTCGGGGCTTGAAGAATATGAGGTTAGGGATTTGTATAGGGGTATTATCTATGCTTGTTTTTGGAAACGCGTTTGCCTTGAACCTTAAAAGCAAAGCTTTTGATAATAAGGAATATATACCCCAGAAATATACCTGCGAAGGTGAAAATGTCTCGCCTCCTTTACAATGGACAGATGTCCCTTCCAAGGTTAAGAGTTTTGTTTTAATCTGTGACGACCCTGACGCGCCGATGGGTGTTTGGGTGCACTGGGTTATATTTAACATCCCCGCAAATATTACCAATTTAGAAGAAGGAGTCTTACCTGAAAACTCCGCATCAGAAGGGATTATTTGCGGCATAAACGATTTTGGCAATATTGGATACGGAGGGCCTTGTCCTCCTTCAGGCTTAGCCCACAGGTATTTTTTTAAACTCTATGCCTTAGACAGTTTGCTTTCTCTGAAAGAAGGGATATTAAAACAGCAGGTTCTTTCAGCTATGGACGGGCATATCATTGCTCAGGCAGAGTTAATAGGATTATTCAGCCGGTAATCTTACCTTTTTATTTTCTTTTGACCTCCTTACCTGAAACGATATAATAATATCCAAGCACAGCCTTTAAGCATCAATGCCTGTTAACCCAAATAATGCGGTTAGCATTATTTGCCCGCCTGTGCCCGTAAGGGTATAGGGCCGACCCCATATTTTCCACTGGAAAATATGGAAAGGTTGGGGTTACCTAAGGGGAAAATGCTGTGTACTCTTTAGTACAACCGTTGTTTAATGTAACTATTTAGGCTGCCGGGCATTATGAGCATTTTGCGATCTCAACAGCATTTTCCCGGTTAAGGGCTAGGGCGGATTTAGTAAAGTTATGAATATTTTAGGGATATCGGCATTTTATCATGACAGCGCGGCCTGTTTGGTCAGAGATGGAAAGATTGTCTCGGCTGTTCAGGAAGAACGGTTTTCCCGCGTAAAGCATGACCCTTCTTTTCCAAATCAGGCAATAGAGTCTTGTTTGAAAGAAGCCGGGATTAAAAAACAAGATTTAGATTTTGTCGCTTTTTATGACAAGCCTTTTATAAAGTTTGAGCGGATCCTCCAGACTTATTTAACTTATGCTCCTTGGGGGATTAGGCCGTTCATTAAGTCAATCCCGGCCTGGATAAAACAGAAGCTGTGGATAAAAGATATTATCGGCGAAGCTTTGGGCGATAAAGCGGAGATCCTTTTCCTCAGCCACCATGAATCTCACGCGGCCTCTGCCTTTTTTCCTTCCCCGTTTAAAGAATCGGCTTTTTTAACCGTTGACGGAGTAGGCGAATGGGCCACTTCAAGTTTCGGTATAGGAAAAGACAGCAGGATAAAGATGCTTTCTGAAATTCATTTTCCCCATTCTTTAGGCCTGCTTTATTCAGCTTTTACTTATTACACCGGGTTCAAAGTTAATTCCGGCGAATACAAGTTAATGGGTTTAGCCCCTTACGGAAACGCCAAGTATAAAAACCTTATTCTTTCAGAGCTGATAGACTTAAAAGAAGACGGGTCATTTAAGCTGAACATGAAATATTTTAATTACTGCTCCGGGCTGACTATGACTAACCGCAGATTTCACAAACTTTTCGGCCGGCCGCCCAGAAAGCCTGAATCTAAAATAAGTCAATTCTATATGGATATAGCTAAATCTATTCAGGAAGTAACTGAGGAAGTTATTCTGCGTATGGCCGGAGAAGTCCATCGGAAAACCGGAAGGAGAAATCTCTGTTTAGCCGGAGGAGTCGCTTTAAACTGTGTAGCTAATGGAAGGGTATTGAGAGAAGGGCCTTTTGACAAGGTCTGGATACAGCCGGCATCAAGCGATGCCGGAGGAGCATTAGGGGCGGCTTTGTTTGTCTGGTATCAATACCTGAATAATGAAAGGCCAGCTGATAATGAGCATGACTTTCAGCAGGCATCTTTATTAGGGCCTTCTTTCAGCAGAGAGGACATCCTTAGGTTTTTAGATAAAAGAGGGGTTTCTTATACAGAAATAAACGAGGAAGATATAGCGGAAAAAACCGCTGATTTAATCGCTTCAGAAAAAGTTGTCGGCTGGTTTCAGGGAAAGATGGAGTTCGGGCCGAGGGCATTGGGAAACAGGTCAATTTTAGGCGATGCCCGGTCTTTGAAAATGCAGGAAATAATAAATTTAAAGATAAAGTTCAGGGAAAGTTTCCGTCCTTTTGCCCCTTCGGTTCTGAAAGAACGGGTTTTGGATTATTTCTCTCTTGACAGAGAAAGCCCCTATATGCTTTTAACGGCTGAAGTTAAAGAAGGAATCCGTATCCGGCTGTCCTCTGAAGAAAAGAATATGTCCGGTTTTGGTAAGTTAAAGTGCGCCCGTTCTACAATACCGGCAGTAACCCATGTGGATTTTTCCGCCCGGGTCCAGACAGTTAACAAGAACCAGAATCCTTTATACCACAAACTGTTAGAGGCTTTTGACAGGAAGTACGGCTGCCCGGTTATTATTAACACTTCCTTTAATGTCCGCGGCGAGCCTATAGTTATGACTCCCGAAGATGCCTATAAATGTTTTATGAGGACGAATATGGATTATCTTGTTATCGGCCCTTTCTTGATAGAGAAAAAAGAGCAGAAACCTTTAGATAAAGACATTGATTGGCTTAAGGAGTTTGAATTAGACTGATGAAGACTTTAATTCAAGACATTAAAAATATAAAATGCGGCAGGGAGTCTTTGCGCAGGTTCGGTCTATCCTTAGGGTTTGTTTTGATATTAATATCCTGCTTTTTGTTTTGGAAAGGGGAAATTAAATACATTTACTTTTTAAGTTTCGGAGGGATATTCTCCTTGCCGGGGATAATCTTTCCTTTTTTGCTTAAGCCGGTTTATAAGTTGTGGACGGCAGCGGCTTTTGTAATCGGCTGGGTTGTAACCCGGATAATCCTTACAGTTTTGTTCTATTCGGTTGTTACGCCTTTAGGATGGGCGATGAAAATGTTTAAGCGGGATTTGATAGATACCGGTTTCAGAAAAGGCAAGGGCGGGAGTTACTGGATAAATCTTCCTGAATCTGGTTTTGTAAAAGAGAATTATAAACGCCAGTTTTAGATGATGAAATTACGCCTTATAAAAAATACGGCCTTTTCAATGATTGTTTTTATTATTTTCCTTCTTCTAACAGAACTGTCGCTGCGTGTGTTTTTTTCTGTCAGCCATAAGGTTAAATCTCCCCGCCTTGAATATTCAAAGGTTTTAGGGTGGGATATGAAGCCTTATTTGGTTAACCGCGGGATGATGGGCATATACGGGTCTGTAAAACATTCTACTTCCAAATACGGGTTCAGGGAATTCGGAGACCTAAATACTAAGAAGACAAAGATACTGGTTATCGGAGATTCCTTTACTTACGGCAGGTATATTTCTGACGGCAAGATGTATTACGATTACTTAAAAGAGAAAAACCCCAATTTGGAAATCTTTGCCTATGGCGGAGAAGGGTACGGGACTTTGCAGGAGTATATGATTTTGGATAAATATATAGACCTGATAAAACCGGACTTGATCCTCTGGCAGTTCTGCGATAACGATATTATTAATAATAGCCATGAGTTAGAATCGGAAAGCAATATCCATAACAACCATATGGTAAGGCCGTATTATATAAAAGGTAAAGTTTATATGCTTTATCCCGCTTTTGCCCGAGGGGTTTTGTATAAACTCAGCCGCTATTCTTATCTTTTAAGGCTTCTTTGTATTAGGCTGAATCTTTTGAAGGCGGACAAGGGCGAATCTGTTGAGAAAAGCCTTTCTTCCAGCAATCCTTTGTTTCAAAGGTCGCTTAAAACAACCGGGGAAATCTTAAAGTTAGTTAAAAAGAGGGCAGGGAAGATTCCCATTGTAGGTTTCTTAAGTTTTACCCAAACCGGACTTCCTGAAGAAATAGACAGTTTCTTATCGGCCATCTGCTTTAGGGAAGGTATTCATTACCTTAAGGGCCTGCCCGAAATCTTTGACCGAGCCGAAAGAAAAGGTATCAGAGTTACCGGTATGCCTTTTGACCATCACTGGAATGTGGCTGGAAATAGGTTGGCAGGGGAACTTATTTTTGATTATTTAGAGAGGAAGGATCTGGTCAAGGACAGGTTTTAATCAATGAGACTTAGACTTTTTCGAAGAAAAAGTCTATAGCCGAATTGATCCTGAGCGGCCGAAGGGAGTCGAAGGATCTAGGGTTTAATTCCCCGCAGCTTGCTGCGTTTCCTTTTT
>Ga0164318_10000034_pt1 | contig 62981 bp, 56 predicted proteins | sample GuaBasSedimGuay9_FD_113734 | JGI IMG/M metagenome (GOLD analysis project Ga0164318, IMG submission 113734) | Subseafloor sediment microbial communities from Guaymas Basin, Gulf of California, Mexico - Guay9, Core 4571-4, 0-3 cm | ecosystem: Environmental > Aquatic > Marine > Hydrothermal vents... | reverse complement strand
TGATCTATCTATTGAAATTGGAAATGAAAAAACGCGTGCCAAAATTAACGTATTGGATACAAAAAGGGAAGAGGCAATTTTAGAAAAAACTTCTAAACATAGCCATTCCCCAGAACTTGAGTTAGTTTATAAAAAAATAATGGAAACTAGTAAACTACTTCAAAGAAAGTAAGTGACTATAAATGTATGGATTAATTGGCAAAAAATTGACACATAGTTATTCAAAAGAAATTCATGAATTACTTCAAAGCGATAAATATAGTCTAATTGAGCTAAATGAATTAGCTTCTTTTTTCCAAGAAAAAAAGTTTAAAGGAATTAATGTTACTATTCCGTATAAACAAGCAGTAATTGAATATTGTGATACTTTAAGCGAAATAGCCATAAGAACCCATTCAGTAAACTCAATCATTAATAATGGCAAAGAAATTAAGGGCTATAACACCGACTATGTTGGTCTTTCATTCGCGTTAGATTATCATCAAGTGTCCCTCAAAAACAAGACTATATTAATCCTAGGAAACGGCTCGACAAGTAGAACAATCCAAATTCTTTGTGCTGATAGAAAAGCTAGAGAAATTATTGTTTCAGCCCGTAATCCTCAACATAACGAAATTCATTTTAACGACCTTAAAAATCATCAAAATGTTGATGTTATTTTTAACGCAACTCCCGTCGGGATGTATCCCGAGGTAAATAATTCATTAAATCTTGATTTATCCACATTTCCTAATTTAAAAGTTGTTGTTGATTTAATTTATAACCCTTTTAAAACAAAATTGTTATTAAGTACTAAAAAAAGAAATCTTAAAACGATTAATGGTTTATTAATGTTAGTTCATCAAGCTGTAAAATCTTCTGAACTTTTCCATAATACTATTTATCCCGAGGAAATCACTTTAAAAATCTATCGATCATTAAAACTGAAAATGCTTAATTTTGTCTTAATCGGGATGCCAATGAGTGGAAAATCTTACTTTGCACAGTTACTTGGTGAACATTATCATAAAATTGTTGTTGATATTGATAAGCTAATTGAAGAAACTACCGGACAATCTATTCCATCTATTTTTAGGAATAGCGGTGAAAACGCCTTTCGTAATTTAGAAACTAATACTATTATGAGTGTTGCAAAAGAGCATAACCAAGCGATTTCCATAGGTGGGGGAGCAATCTTAAATGAAAATAATATACAATATCTAAAACAAAATGGTATAATAGTATTCTTAGATGTTTCTTTAGCAATGTTAAAAACATTTAATCCTAAAAATAGGCCTTTGTTAAAAGATAAAAACAATCTTGAGAAATTATATTATGAACGTTATCCTTTGTATACAAAATATGCTGATATTACTATCACAAAGGATAGTCTAGATGAAAATAATACATTACACACAGTTGAGGTGAAAATAGATGAATATCTTAATTCTTAATGGTCCTAATCTAAATATGATTGGGATAAGAGAACCAGAAATCTATGGGACTAGGACTTATCAAGACTTAGAAGCTTATTTAAAGAGTTTAGAAACTGTATATAATATTAAATTAGACATCAAACAGTCTAATTTAGAAGGAATATTAATCGATTTATTACATTACGCAAACGATACGTTTGATGGGGTAATCCTTAATGCTGGAGCCTTTACCCATTATTCATATGCATTGTATGATGCAATTAAATCAATCCAAATTCCAGTAATTGAGGTTCATTTATCAAATATTAATAACCGTGAAGATTTTAGGAAAAAGTCAGTAATAAAAGATGCTTGTGTAACAAGTATTATGGGGCTAGGCTTTAAAAGTTATGAAGAAGGTATAAAATATCTCATAGAAGAAGGTAAATAACATGATAGTAAAAATTAAAAAAAATGCTGATCAAGAAGAAGTAAAGAAATTACTTACCCATTTAGAATCATTAGGGTTTGATATTCACTCAAGTTTTGGAGAAACATATCAGGTATATGGCGTAGTTGGGGATACAGCCGGATTTGATATGAATAGTTTATATGGTTTCCTATGCGTTGATAATGTTATCCGAATTCAAGAACCATTTAAAAAAGTAAATCGTAAAATTAAGCATGAAGACACAATTATTGATGTTAATGGGATTAAAATCGGTGGCAAAGAACTCGTTGTGATTGCTGGTCCTTGTAGTGTTGAATCATATGAACAAGTTGATATCATCGCTAAAGCGGTTAAAGCTTCAGGAGCTAAGCTCCTTAGGGGTGGTGCATTTAAACCTCGTACATCACCATATTCATACCAAGGGATGGGAATTGACGGCCTTAAGATCCTTTATGATGTTGGTAAAAAATATGATTTACCAATAGTTTCAGAATTAATGGATAAAGATCACATTAGTGATTTTATGAAATACGTTGATATAATTCAAATTGGAGCGAGAAACATGCAAAACTTCGCTTTATTAAAGGAATTAGGAAAGATAGATAAACCAATTTTATTAAAAAGAGGTTTCTCAAATACAATTGAAGAATGGCTAATGAGTGCTGAATATATTATGGCTGGAGGAAATGATAAAGTTATCTTATGTGAAAGAGGAATCCGGACTTTTGAACCTTACACAAGAAATACTTTAGATATCTCTACAATCCCAGTTGTTAAGAAAGTAAGCCATTTACCAGTAATTATTGATCCTTCACATGCCGCAGGAAAATGGGATTTAATTGAAAGTTTATCTCTAGCTAGTATAGCCGGTGGAGCTGATGGTTTAATAATTGAAGTCCATCATGAACCTGAAAAAGCATTTAGTGATGGTGCTCAATCATTAAAACCCAAAACCTTTGATCTTTTAATGAAAAATGCTAGAAAAGTTGCTAAAGCGGTTAATAAAACCCTTTAATCTATTAAATATTTTTAAAGGTAGCTGATTAATTCAGCTACCTTTTTCTATTGTTGTCCCTTGACAGTATCAATTATAACTAAATTTAAAAAGGCTATTTCTAGCCTTTTTCCACTTTAAATTGCTTCTAGCAAATCAACAATTAAATACAAATAGTGTTGATTTAATTTGATTGTATCTATAATAATGTTGATTTGTTCTAAACGATATGTAAAACGAATGAACTTACTTATATCATTAGCCTTCATAAATAAGTATTCACCATTTATTAGTTTAGATTTTTCCTTACTAATAATAAACGTAATGTTGTTTTTTGTCTCTCTTACCTTAATCACGCCTTTTTGAAGGGACAAATACTCAAACAGTTTCTCGTACATGTATAATATTATCTCTTCTGAAGGGATTCCAAACCGATCTTTAAACTCACCTATCAGTTGTTTAATATCTGTTTTAGAGTGAATGTTAGCGATTTTACGGTGCATTTCAATCTTGGTGTAATCGTTATTGATATAAGAACTATCAATATATTTGCTTACCTGTACTTTAACTGGTTGTTTTTCTTTAATATCTTTAACTTTTTCACCTCTTTGAATTGCGATTTCATCTTTTAGCATTTCAATATACAAGTCAAGGCCGACACTATCCATAAATCCAGATTGTTCTGTTCCTAAGATGTCTCCCGCTCCCCGAATTGAAAGGTCCCGCATGGCAATCTTGAAGCCACTTCCTAGTTCTGTAAACTCTTTAATTGTCTTTAATCTTTTTACTGCTTCTTCGTTTAGCTGTTTATGTTTTTTAAACATTAAATAAGCATACGCTATTCTATCACTTCGTCCAACTCTTCCTCTTATTTGATACAATTGTGAAAGGCCTAATCGATCCGAATCATGGATAATTAAGGTATTAGCATTAGGAATATCAATTCCTGTCTCAATTATTGTCGTTGAGACTAAAACATCGTATTGTTTATCTAAAAATGCTTCTATAACGTTTTCAAGTTCAATTCTGCTCATCTTTCCATGAGCAAAACAAACCCGAGCACTTGGAACTAATCTACTTATTTTGTTAGCAATAATATTAATATCACTTACCTTATTGTACAGATAGAATATTTGGCCATTTCTAGCCAATTCCCGTTCTATTGCATCTCTAATAATTACGTTATTTCTCTCTAACACGTAAGTTTGAATTGGATATCTATTCGCAGGTGGTGTTTCTAATAAACTCATGCTTTTAACACCCATAATAGCCATTTGTAATGTTCTTGGAATTGGAGTTGCACTTAAAGATAATACATCAATGTTTACTTTAATCTCTTTGATTTTCTCTTTATGTTCTACCCCAAAACGCTGTTCTTCATCAATGATTAACAATCCTAGATCATTAAAATTCATATCTTTAGATAAAATACGATGTGTTCCAATAACAATATCTACTTTGCCAATTCCAATATCATGTAAAATCTTTTTTTGTTTTGCTTTAGTGACAAATCTATTTAGCAATTCGACTCTTATTCCATGTTCGTCTAAACGTTCTTTAAATGTATAATAATGTTGACGGGAAAGGACTGTAGTTGGCGCTAAATAGGCTACTTGTTTATTATCTAAAACAGCTTTAAAAGCTGCTCTTAAAGCAACTTCTGTTTTACCATATCCAACATCCCCACATAGTAAACGGTCCATTGGTCTGATTGATTCCATATCCTTTTTAACGTCTTCTATCGCTTTTATTTGATCTTCTGTTTCTTCATATTTAAACTTAGCTTCAAACTCTGTTTGTAGTTCTGTATCTTTAGTAAAGGCAAAGCCTTTTGCTTCTTCTCTTGCAGCGTATAGTTTAATTAAATCTGCTGCTATATTTTTAATTCTTTTTCTTACTCTTTGCTTTGTTTTAGCCCAATCAGCACTCCCTAACTTATTTAATTTAGGTTTAACACTTTCACTCCCAATAAATTTTTGAATGAGTTTAATGTTTTCTACTGGGATATATAAAGAGTCGTCTCCTTTATATTGAATATATATATAATCATTAGTGTTCTTTCCTAATGTCATTGTTTCAATCCCAAGAAAACGCCCTATTCCGTGATCATAGTGAACAATGTAATCCCCTTTTTTTAATTGTTCTATTGAAGTTAATTTTTGAGAATTCTTTATAGTGGAACGATACTTTACTTTTTTTAACTCTCTTTGTTTGTATAAGTTCTCTTCCGTTAAAACAATTGTATTTACATTAAACAATTCAAAACTAATGGCATTCTTAATTACTATTAAGTTAATTCTTTTTATTTGAATATCATCATTTATTCCAATAATACTGTATTCTACCTTCTCATCAATTAGCTCAGCGAACTTCTTTAATGATTTTATTGTCTTAAAAGTAATAATAACGGTAGTATATTTGTGATATTTTACTAAATCATTAATTACCATATGAACGTTATTATTATATATTATTGTGTCTTTTGCTCTTACATCAATTGCTGGTATCCTTTGTTTTTTATTACTAAACACATCTAAATATAGAGTTTTCCCGCTATATATAAAGTTCATATCTTTAATTAGATTGAAATTAAGTTTAGCATAGTCACCTACAACTTCATACCAATCTGTAACATCTCTTAAGATTTCTTTATAACTATCTTTAATTCTTTTATAATCCCAATAAATTATAACTTGATTATCTAGATAATCAATAATTGTTTCTGATTTTTCATCTAAAAAAGATAGATATCTGTTAAGTTTATCTAAATTATTATAATTTTCTAAATTAATAATATCCTCTTTTATTCTCTCAAGTGTAGTTTCACTAAATTCGTGTTTGTTTAAGGTGTTATTAAGTTTTTCTTTAATCTCTTGTAATTCCTGATTAGTGTAGTAAAATTCTCTAATTGGGTAAATTACGCAGCTTTTAGTCTGAATAGTTGAACGTTGGGTATTAATATCAAAATAACGAATAGAGTCTACCTCATCATCGAAGAAATCAATTCTTAAGGGGTTATCTTCGCCAAGGGGAAAGATATCTAAAATACTTCCTCTTAAACTAAATTCTCCTTGTTGTTCAACTGTAAGTCCTCTTGTATATCCATAAGAAACTAATATATTAGGAAGGATATCTATATCCAAAATAGTCCCTTTCGAAAGGCTTAAAATAGCGTTTTCCCATTTCTTTTTTGATAACTCATATTTTAATAATCCACTAGTGTTTGTTACTACAAGATTCTTTTTATTCTCAATCGTTTTCTTAATAGTATTCATTCTTTCAAACTTGAATTCTTTACTTACTGCGAGCATTTCAGTAGTTACAAATTCATCTTGTGGAAAAAATGATAATTGTTGATTATTAACTAAATTCACTAATTTATCATATACTTGTTGTGCTTTATACAAATTAGATGTAACAACTAAAATGTTTTTATCCATCTTATTAAATAAGTAGATCAAAACTAAAAGACTAATATTATCATTTGTATTAGTTAGTTGAATTTCATCATTATTATTAAATTTCTTAATTATTTCCTGAAAATAAGGAGTTTTTGATAAATATCTAATAATTTTTTCCATTTTATCACCACGCACTTATAGCGAATCCTCTTTTAATAGGGGATTCGCTTGATTACTTGAACATATTATAACAAAAAAAATTAGCCCAATAAAGGACTAATTATTTTTTGTCATTAATTGAATAAAATCTATTCCGTTATTAAAATCATCAATAATATTAGCTACTTTTTCTAAAACTGGATCTAAAACTGCTTTTTCTTTTTTTGAAAAAGAACTTAAAACATAGTTTTTTGTTTCATATAATGGGTTTTTATCAATTCCAATTCTTACTCTTTTAAATTCTTGAGTTTGAAGATTACTAATAATTGATTTAATTCCATTGTGTCCAGCCGATCCACCCTTTTCTCTAAGTCTTGTTTTCCCTAAAGGTAAATCCAAATCATCATAAATAACTAAAATATCATTTACATCAATATTGTAAAAGTTCATTATTTTTCTAATACTTTGTCCTGATTCATTCATAAAAGTATGTGGTTTTAACAATACTAAATCACCTGTTTTAAGGGATTCTCCACTAAATTTATTCTCTTTTTTAAGTTTTAATTTATGTTTTTTTGCATAATAATCTAAACACATAAATCCGATATTATGTTTTGTAGTTTTATATTTTCGCCCAGGATTTCCTAGTCCTACTACTAATTTCATAATTATCGCCTCTTTGGTTTAATTACTAAGTGTCTTTCTTGTCCTTCACCTTCTGAAATTGTAGAAACATCACGCCAATCTGACAGTTTAGTGTGAATGATTCTTCTTTCATAGGCATTCATTGGATATAATTTTGCTTCAACTCTTGATCTAGCTACATCTTTTGCAGTTTTTGTCGCTAAAATTTCTAATTGTCTTTTACGGTTTTCTTTATATCCACCAATATCAACTAAAACAATAAGATGTTCATCACTATAAAGATTAACGATGTTTCTTATATAAAATTGAATATTTTCTAATGTTTTACCGTTTTTTCCAATTAATAAAGGATTTTCAGTTGTATTGATTGTATAAGAAATTTCTCTATCATTTCTTCTATGCATTTCTATTTGTGCTTCTAATTGCATATTATCAAATAGTTCTGATAAAGTTTTATATCCGATTTCAGCTGGATCTATCTCGACAACAGCTTCTACCGTATAAGATTTAGTAAATCCTAATAGGGTTTTTTTATTGATTACGTTAATTGTAATTACTTCTTCATTGATTCTTAGTTCTTTAGCAGCATATTTTAATGCATCATCTAAAGATTTAACATCAAACTGTAGTCTTCTCATAATTCAACCTCTAAATTTTTCCTTTTTCTTCATCCATTTTTTTTAAATTAGATCTTCTATTTAAATATGTTTGTAAAAATTGATATGCATTACCAATAATCCAATATAAAGCGATTCCTGAAACATCTTTAGCAATCCAAACTAACATAAATACCATAAAATAAGACATTGTCTTCATTGTTTTTTCAGATTGTGATGCTTGTGTGGATTGATATTTTTTATTTTGTAAGTAATCTGGTTTTTTCATTGAATATCTTTGGTATAAAAACATTAATATTCCTACTAAAATTGGTAAAATATAAAATTGATCAGCTCCACCTAAATCTTTAATCCATAAAAACGAGTAATTTAAATCAGAAAAATCTCTTACGCCTGCTACTACTACTCCATCAACTGTTCCATTTGATAAAGGAACTCTTCTAACTACTTGGTACATTGCAATAAAAATTGGCATTTGTAAGAATGGTAATAAACAACCAAGTGGGTTGATTTTATACTTTTTATAAATTTCCAAAGTCTCTGCTTGCATCTTCTTTTGTGAGGCTTCATCAGTTTTTCCTTGATATTTTTCTTTTAATTTATCAAGTTCTGGTTGTGCTAATTGCATTTTCATGGTCATTGCATTACTTTTTGAGTAAATTGGCCATCCAATAGTTCTAACAATTAAAGTAACTATTGTTAACCCTACAAAATAATACCCTCCAGTTTTCATGCTTATCCAATATGTGAAATCAGCGATTTGTTCAACGATCCATTGAACCCATCCAACGCCACCTTCTATTCCAATTGGTTGAGTGTACATTGATGTAGATCCACTACAACTACTTAACATTACTACTAGTACCAAGGTAACTAGCAACAATTGTATTCTTGTTGATTTTTTCATTTTTTCACCTCAAAATGTTTAGTTTTTTTATTAATGACGTGATTGCGTTATTAATTTCGCTAAAAGATAAATCTTTCGACGGGATTCTAACAACAATAAAAACATCAAAAATATCTATAATATCTTGTTTTGATATTATTTCTCTTACCTGTCTTTTTATTTTATTCCTTTTAACAGCGTTTCCAAATTTCTTTGAAACACTAACAGCAAATCTAAAATGATGATTAGCATGATTTTCTTTTTTATAGATTACAAAGTACTTGTTTGCTTTACTTTGTCTACTTTTAACAATCATCTCAATTTCACTGCTTTTTTTGATTCTATATTCTTTTTTCACTATACCACCTACTATAAATTAAAACCACTTGAAAAATACATATTATTATATTTTTCAAGTGGTTTCAGGTATATATATAATATTTATATGATGTTTAAAAGTTTATTCATCTGATACAGTTAATCTTTTACGTCCTTTAAGTCTTCTTCTAGCTAAAACTCTTCTTCCAGTTGGTGAACTCATTCTTGCCATAAAACCATGAGTCTTTGCTCTTTTACGTTTATTTGGTTGATATGTTCTCTTTGGCATATCCAACACCTCCTACTTCTTTGGTTAAAACCATGCTATACAATTATATATGTAATAAAAAAAAGTGTCAACAATATTATTAAAAAAATAAATTTTATGATTATTTTTAAAAAGTTATCCACATTAAAAAATGGCTATTTTAGTAGTTTTAACATTATCTAATTGTGGATATGTGGATAATGTGGGTTTCTAATTTGGGGAAAGTGTGATAACACCATTAAAGCCCTAAAAACAGGGTTTTTATGTTTGTGGATAACTTTTGGAAAAAGGTTTACATATATTATTTTTCCACATTTTTTGTGGGAAACTTTATATTTTTTTTATATTTTATTTATGTTATATTTGTAGTGAGATAATTTGAGGTGACTAGAGTGGAAAAATACAACAAAATTTGGGAAGAGACTAAAGAAAAACTAGAAAATGATTTGGATGAAGTAGTATTTACAGATATTTTTGAACCTGTAAATACTGTTTTTAAGGTTGTAAATAATTATATTTATATTGTTGCACCAAATGATTTTATAAAAAAAAGAATTGAAATTTTATATTTAAATAAGATAAATAAATATTTAATAGGTAAATTTGATGAAACTCATAAATTTAAAATCATTACTGAAACTCAAGCAAGTGAGGAACTAGAAAACAATCGTGAATTTTCGCTAACTAATCCTAATTTAGATAACAATAATAATAAATACCTACAAGGTAATCTTAATCCAAGTTATAATTTTAATAGTTTTGTTGTCGGTAATTCTAACCGCCTTGCATATACTAGTGCTATTAAAATAGCTGATCAACCAGGAATTGTTGCTAACCCTTTATATATTTTTGGTGACGTAGGACTAGGAAAGACCCATTTAATGCAGTGTGTTGGTAATTATATTTTAGAAGGTGACATGAATAAAAAGGTTTTATATATCAAAACCGATCAATTTATTGAAGAGTTTGTTAGATATGCTAGTAAGAAAAAATTTGATGAATTTAATCAAAAATATCGTGATGTAGATGTTTTGTTAGTAGATGATATTCAGTTTTTAGCTAAAAAACAACAAACTCAAAAAGAATTTTTTAAATTGTTTGAGACATTACATGGTTCTCAAAAACAAATTGTTATTACGAGTGATCGTAGTGCTAATGAATTAAAAGATATTATGTCTCGTCTTACTTCTCGTTTTGAATGGGGAGTTACTGTTGATATAAACAGACCCGCTTTAGACTTGAGAATTAAGATTTTAAAAAAGAAATTAACGGCTGAAACATCAGATTCATCCCTTATTCCAGATGATGTTTTAGAATATATCGCATCTGTTTTTGAAAACAACGTTAGAGAACTAGAAGGTGCTTTAAAAAGAGTGTTATTTTATTGCACAGCTTTTAATTTGGATTTTAACGTTAAAAACGCTGAACTGGCGCTTGAAAACCTTATTAAACCAAGAAATAATAATAAGTTTTTAAATGAAAATAAAATTAATAATATTTTAAGTATTGTTAGTGATTATTACCGAATTTCAACTGTTGATCTTATTTCTAGAAAAAGGACATTTAAATATGTTTTTCCTAGACAAGTTTCAATGTATTTAATTAAAACAATTTACGACATTCCCTATAAAAAAATCGGAAGTTATTACAATAATCGTGACCACTCAACCGTCATGCATTCCGTTGAAAAAATAACAAATGAAATAGAAATGAATAAAAACGTTAAAAAAGATGTGGAGAAATTGCGCATTAAATGTGGAGAAAACTAAAAATAAAAAAACTTAAAAGCTAATTATATGTTATAATATTAATAGGTTTTTGTTTGTTTCCACATTTCCACACAACACTAATAACAATAATAAATAAAAACAATAATTAATTAAGAGGTGATTGTATGAATTTTCAAATTAACAAAGACGTTTTATTAAACAGTCTTATCGTTGCTCAAAAAGCTTTATCAAATAAAACACCTAATCCAGCTTTACAAGGAATAAAATTAGATGTTTTAACAGATTATTTGGTAATAACAACTAGTAATTCAGATATTGCGATTAGATTATTAATTAAAGATTCTAGTTTGTCAATTAAAAATCAAGGTTCAGTATTAATTCCTGGTAAATATTTTATTGAAATTATCAGAAAACTAGATGGTTTAAAAGTTAATATTTCTTCAGGAATCGATAACATGATAAGAATTGAAGCTGATCGTTCTGATATTACATTAAACATGATGGACATTGATGATTATCCAGAATTAGAATTTAATGAAAAAGTTAAATCAATTAAAATTAATGTTAGAACTTTAAAAACAATTATTAGACAAACAGCTTTTGCAACCTCTTCAATTGAAAACAGACCAATTTTAACAGGTGTTAATTTTAAAATTGATGGTAATAAATTAACAGCTATAGCAACAGATAGTTATCGTTTAAGTCAAAAACAAATCGAATTAAACGAAGTGTATGAACCTTTAAATATTATTATTCCAGGCCGCAGTTTAGACGAATTAATCAAAGTGTTAGAAAATAATAACGAAATGGTAGAATTACATTTTGATCAATCTAAAATTTTATTTAAATACCGTAATCTATTATTTCAATCACGATTATTAGAAGGAAATTATCCAGAAACATCAAAATTAATTCCAACAGAATTTCCGATTATTATTAAATTTAATAAAGAAAGTTTATCAACCGCTATTGAAAGAGCAAGTTTATTATCAAGTCGTGATGGGAATAACGCAATTGTTAAACTTCAATTAAAAAAAGATAATATTGTAGAAATTACATCAAATAGTCCAGAAATAGGAAAAGTACTTGAAGAAGTTTACCCTGTTGATGAAATTATTGGTGTTCCAATTAAAATCGCATTTAGTTCCAAATACATATTAGATGCCTTAAAAATCTTTAATTCGAGTGAAATAACAATCAATTTTACAGGTGAAATTAGACCATTCATTATCAAAGGTGATTATGACGAAAACATGTTACAACTAATCTTACCAGTTAGAACCGAATAAATTAAAAGTCCTTCGGGGCTTTTTTATTTTTATCCCCTGTCAAACCCTTGAATTATTATTATCTTTATTATATAATATATATAATAATATATATGAAAGAATGTGACCGTATGGAGAAGATAAATATTAGTAGTGAATATATCACTTTAGGCCAATTTATTAAATTTGCAAACATTGTTTCTTCTGGAGGAATGGTTAAGGTTGTTTTAGCTGAAAAAAAAATCTATATTAATGATATTTTAGAAGCTAGAAGAGGAAAAAAACTCTATCCAGGAGACAAAATTGTAATTAAAGGAATTGGAACATATCGAATTAGTAAATAATGTATATAAAAAAGCTTAAATTAACTAATTTTAGAAATTATCAAGAACTATCAACTAATTTTAGTAAAGATACTAATATTTTTATTGGAAAAAACGCACAAGGCAAAACAAGCATTTTAGAGTCTCTTCATATTTTAGGGTTAACTAAGTCACATAAAGTAAATAAAGATAGAGATGTTATTAAAACCGGGACGGATTATGCTAAAATTAACTCTGTAATCAATTTAAAAGATAAAGATATAGAATTGGATATTGTTATATCTAAAGCAGGTAAAAAGGCAAAATATAACCAAATAGAGTTAGAAAGATTGAGTGAATATATTGGAATTTTAAATATTGTTATTTTCGCTCCAGAGGATTTAGATTTAATTAAAGGAAACCCTCAAATTAGAAGAAAGTTCCTTGATTTAGAAATTGGACAAATCTCTAAACAATACCTTTATTCACTTCTAAACTATAAAAAAGTATTGAAACAAAGAAATGATTTATTAAAAGCAATGCAACAAAAAAAAGAAAAAGATATGATCCTTTTAGATATAATTACTGATCAGTTAATTGGTTATTTAGAGGAAATAGTGACTCAAAGAGTCGAATTTATTAATAAAATTAACAAACATACAAACAAAATATATAAAAATTTATCAAATTCTATAGATAACTTAGTAATAAAGTATTTACCAAGTATAAAAAAAGACTATAAAAAAGAATTTGTTAGTAAATATAAGTACGATATTATTACAGGAACAACAAATTTAGGAGCACACCGAGATGATATAGAATTTTATCTAAATAATCAATTTATTAAAACATATGCTTCTCAAGGAGAGGTGCGCAGTGCTGTTTTATCTGTAAAACTAGCGTTAATAGATTTTATTTATGATTATAAAAAAGAGTATCCAATCTTGCTGTTAGATGATGTGTTAAGTGAACTTGACGAAGAAAGACAAAACAGTTTAATTAATTACATCCAAAATAAAACCCAAAACTTTATTACTTCAACAGAAATTAACGGAATAAACCTTAAAAAAATAAATAATTTTAAGTTATTTACTATCGATAACGGACAAATTAAGGAGAGTGACAACAATGAACAAAACTTATGATTCAAGTAACATTCAAATCCTCGAGGGATTAGAAGCAGTTAAAAAAAGACCGGGAATGTATATTGGTTCAACAGGGCCAAAAGGATTACACCATTTAGTATGGGAAATCGTTGATAATTCCATCGATGAAGCATTAGCGGGGATAGCAACTAAAATAAAAGTTGAAATTTTACCAGACAATATCGTTAGGGTAGAAGATAATGGTAGAGGAATCCCGGTGGATATTCATCCAAAAACAGGATTACCTGCTGTTGAAACAATTTTAACAACATTGCATGCTGGTGGAAAATTTGATCATGACTCTTATAAAGTGTCAGGAGGATTACACGGGGTTGGAGCAAGTGTTGTAAATGCCTTAAGTGAGTGGATGGATGTTGAAATTCATAAAGATGGACATAAATATACTCAAAGATACGAATATGGCTTTACAGCTACTAAACTAATTGATCACGGAATATCAGATAAAATGGGAACAATTATTTTGTTTAAAGCAGATCCTAAAGTGTTTAAAGAAACAACAACATATGATTATGAAATTTTACGTAACCGCATTCAACAATTAGCCTTTTTAAATAAAGGATTAACTATCGAAATTAACGATTTAAGAGTAAGTGAACCGGTTTTGAACAAATATATGTATCGTGGTGGAATAAAAGAGTATGTTGAATATTTGAACCGCTCAGGGGATACTCTTCACAAAGATGTAATATACTCTGAAGGTGAAATTGACAACATTACCGTTGAAATCGCAATGCAATACAATTACGGGTATGCTCAAAATATTTTTAGTTTTACAAACAATATTAACAATATTGAAGGTGGAACACACGAAGAAGGCTTTAGAATGACGTTAACCAGAGTTTTAAATAGCTATGGTAAAAATAATAATATCTTTAAGAAAGATGAAAATTTTGTTGGAGATGATACAAGAGAAGGCTTAACTTGTATTATTAGTGTTAAACATCCAGATCCTCAATTTGAAGGTCAAACAAAATCAAAACTAGGTTCTACTGAAGTTAGAAAAATTGTTGCGCAAATCTTAAGTGATGGGTTAAACCGTTATTTAGTAGAAAACCCAAATGATGCTAAAACCATTATTGAAAAAGCTTTAATGGCAAGTCGTGCTCGTCTTGCTGCTAAAAAAGCAAGAGAAGCAACTAGACGTAAATCACCACTTGATGGGTTAGGATTTGCATCAAAACTAGCAGATTGTCGGTTAAAAGACCCTAAAAGAACAGAAATATACATTGTCGAAGGGGACAGTGCGGGGGGGAGCGCTAAACAAGGCCGCGACTCTGCATTCCAAGCGATATTACCATTAAGAGGAAAAGTTTTAAATGTGGAAAAATCACGTTTAGATAAAATTTTAGGAAATAAAGAAATTTTATCAATGATTCAAGCCTTCGGAACGGGAATTGGTGAAGAATTTAGTGTTAAAGAAGCAAGATATCACAAAATTATTATTATGACCGATGCCGATGTGGATGGGGCTCACATTAGAACGTTACTATTAACGTTTTTATATCGTTATTTAAAACCTTTAATTGAAAATGGGTATGTTTATATTGCTCAACCCCCCCTTTATAAAGTTCAACAAGGTAAAAAAATTGAATATGCTTATATTGAAGAACAATTAGAACCATTATTAAAAGAATTTGGTTCTAGAGCTACAGTACAAAGATACAAAGGATTAGGGGAAATGAATCCTGAACAACTGTGGGATACAACAATGGACCCAAGTACAAGAACCTTATTACAAGTTACTTTAGAAGACGCAATTGAAGCAAATGAAGTTTTTAGTATGTTAATGGGGGACGATGTTGCTCCAAGACGAGAATTTATTCAAACTAATGCTTTATATGTTCAAAATTTGGATATTTAGGAGATGAACAAGATGGAAGAAATGAATAACAACTTTGACAAAATAAAAGGAATAAACATTACAACTGAAATGAAAACATCTTTCCTAAGTTATGCCATGAGCGTAATTGTAGCAAGAGCATTACCAGATGTAAGAGATGGCTTGAAGCCAGTTCATAGAAGAATTTTATACGGAATGGATGAACTTGGTGTTTATCCAGAAAAAACTTTTAAAAAGTCAGCTCGTATTGTTGGGGACGTTATGGGGAAATATCACCCACATGGCGATTCAGCAATTTACGATGCAATGGTAAGAATGGCTCAAACATTCAGTTATCGTTATCCCCTTGTTAATGGCCATGGAAACTTCGGTTCAATTGATGGAGATGGTGCAGCTGCAATGCGTTATACTGAAGCAAAAATGCATAAAATAACTTCAGAAATGCTCGCAGACTTAAAAAAAGACACAATTGATTTTATTGATAATTATGACGGTTCAGAAAAAGAACCATCAGTTTTACCTTCAAAATTTCCTAACTTATTAGTTAATGGATCTACCGGAATTGCGGTAGGGATGGCAACAAACATTCCTCCTCATAATTTAGGAGAAGTAATTGATGGTATTTTAGCATATATGGAAAATAATGATATTACGACAGATGAAATTATGCAATACATTAAAGGTCCGGATTTCCCAACTGGTGGAACAATTATGGGAATGACAGGATTAAGAAAAGCGTATGAAACAGGAAATGGCTCTATTAAGGTCCGCGCTAAAACTGAAATTATTGAGACTAAGAGTGGTAAAAAATCAATTATTATTACTGAAATTCCTTATCAAGTTAATAAATCAAGACTAATTGAAAAGATTGCTGAATTAGCAAAAGATAAAAGAATTGAAGGAATAACAGATCTAAGAGACGAATCTAACCGTAAAGGAATTAGAGTAGTTATCGAGTTAAGAAGAGATATCAATGCAGACGTTACTTTAAACAACTTATATAAATATACTCCACTTCAAACAACTTTCGGAATCAATATGTTAGCTTTAGTAAACAACCAACCTAAAGTATTACCAATTAAAGAATCTTTAATGCACTATGTTAATCATCAACTTGATGTATTAACTAGAAGAACGGCTTTTGATTTAAGAAAAGCACAAGCCCGTGCCCATATTTTAGAAGGATTATTAGTAGCTCTTAAAAACATTGATGAAGTAATAAAAACAATTAGAGATTCATACGATGATGCTGAACTACAGTTGATTAATCGATTTGAATTATCAAACGAACAAGCTAAAGCTATTTTAGAAATGCGTTTAAGAAGACTATCAGGGCTTGAAGGAGAAAAATTAGAAAAAGAACTCTATGAATTATTAAGCACGATTGAAGACTTAGAATTTATTTTAGCTAACGAAGATAAAAAATACGAAATTATTAAAGAACAATTAATTGATATTAAAAATAGATTTTCTGATCCCAGACGTTCAGAAATCAGTTTATCATTAGATTTAGACATCGAAGACGAAGATTTAATTCCTGTTGAAGATATTATTATAACAATTACTTCAAGTGGTTATTGTAAACGTATGAATATCGATGTTTATAAATCACAAAACCGTGGTGGTAAAGGAATGACAGGAATGAAAACAAATGAAGATGACGTTGTTGATCAAATTATTAGTTGTTCAACTCACGATTTCATCCTGTTCTTTACAAATAAAGGCCGAGTTTACAAAATGAAGGGTTATAAAATACCAAATTATGGTAGAACATCTAAAGGACTACCAATCGTAAATTTATTAAACCTTGATGATGGAGAAACATTAGCTGCAGTAGCTCGGATTGCTGACTTTGATAGTGAAAACTATTTATTCTTTGTTACTAAACGAGGAATTGTTAAAAGAACACCGGTTAAAGATTTTAAAAACATTAGAACATCAGGAATAAAAGCGATTAACCTTCGTGAAGAAGATGAATTACTCGCAGTTAGATTAACTGATGGAACAAGAGATGTTATTATTGGAGCATCTAGTGGGAAAGCAATTAGGTTTAGTGAAACTAAAGCCCGTCATATGGGACGTGTAGCTAGTGGAGTAAGAGGAATCCTAATTGAACCACCAGTAGAAGTGATTGGCTTTACAATTGTTACTGAAGAGAAAAATCAAATTCTTGTAGTAACGGAAAATGGCTATGGTAAGCGAACTAGTGTTGATGAGTATCGTCAACAAAATCGAGGTGGTAAAGGAGTTAAAACCCTTAATATTACTGAGAAAAACGGCCAACTTACTAAGATGAGAAGTGTTGTTGGAGATGAAGATCTAATTATCACAACAACAAAAGGAATGATTATTAGAGTCCCAATTGAACAAATTGCGACATCTAAAAGAGCTACCCAAGGAGTGCGTTTAATTAAATTAAATGAAGGTCACAAAGTAGCAACTATTGCGATTGTTCCTAAACATGAAGAAGATATTATTGATGAAGAAAACATTGAAAATATTGTAGAAAATGTTGAAGAAATAAATGAAACATTAGAAATTAGTGAAAAAGTAGAAGAATAAGTAATAAAACAGGAGCTGTTAAGGCGCCTGTTTTTATTTATTACTAATAGATTGACAATAATTACTTAGTTTGTTATTATCAAGACAAGAAAAGCATTGATGAGATTAAGTAGTATAGAAGACTTTTTAAAGAGAATTAGTGGGGCTGGAAACTAATAAAAGTTCTATATGAAATCTACCTCAGAGCAGGACTAATCATCCTCGGGTTGTTTCCGTTATAAAACACTCAAGATAAGGGGAAACCCTTAAATAAGGTGGTACCGCGATAATTAAATCGCCCTTTAATTAAGGGCGATTTTTATATTTTAAAGGAGGAATTATAATGTTAGATATTAAAAAAATTAGAGAAAACACAGCTGAGTATATTGAACTCTTAAGTAGAAGAGAGGGCGATTTTTCCTATTTAACCACGCTTGTTGAACGAGATGAAAGAAGAAGAAAAATCATTACTGAGGTTGAAAAAATAAAAGCTTTAAGAAATGATACAAGTAAGAAAATAGGGATGTATAAACGAGAAGGAAAAGATGTTTCTGAAATTTTAAAACAAGTTGAAAATATTGGAACAGATATCAAACAATATGAAGAAGAATTACGAAAAATTGAAGAATATATTAATAGAAAACTTCTTGAAACTCCTAACCTTCCTAAAGAAGATGTTCCTGTAGGGAAAGATGATAGTGAGAATATTGAAATAAAGAAATATGGAACAATTCCAAAGTTTGATTTTAAGCCACTTCCCCATTGGGATTTGGCGACGAAATTAGATATTTTAGACTTTGAAAGAGCTAGTAAAATATCGGGAAGTCGCTTTGTTATCTACAAAGGGCTAGGAGCAAGACTAGAAAGAGCATTGATTAATTTTATGATTGATTTACATGTTTTTGAACATGGATATCTAGAAACTTTACCTCCATATATTGTTAATAAAGCTTCAATGTTTGCTTCAGGACAATTCCCAAAATTTGAAGAAGATGCTTTCAAATTAGTAGACAAAAGGGATTTATATCTTAACCCAACTGCAGAAGTTCCAACAATTAACTATCATCGTAATGAAATGTTAAAAAACGAACAATTACCAATTAAATACTGTTCATTTACTACTGCGTTTAGACAAGAATCAGGATCAGCCGGGAGAGACACTAGAGGAATTATTAGATTACATCAATTTAATAAAGTAGAATTAATAAAATTTACTAAGCCAGAAGAATCATATAAAGAATTAGATTTAATGGTTCAAAATAGCGAAAAAGTACTCCAATTATTAAAACTACCATATCGTGTAGTTATGCTTTGTACAGGTGATTTAGGCTTCTCTATGAGAAAAACATATGATCTTGAAGTTTGGTTGCCTTCTTATAATAACTATCGAGAAATAGGCAGCATTTCAAATGCCGAAGACTACCAAGCAAGAAGAGGGAATATTAAATTTAAAAGAACAAAAGACTCAAAGCCAGAATACGTTCATACGTTAAACGGGTCAGGACTAGCTGTAGGAAGAACCGTAGTAGCAATTTTAGAAAATTATCAACAAGCTGATGGAACAATAATTATTCCTGATGTTTTAGTACCTTACATGAAAGCAAATGTAATTAAATAGGAGGAATTATGACAAATATTAAAGAACAAAAAACATTTAGTTTATTAGATGAAATTAATGATATAGTTATCACAAATAACTTAAACGATCTGATAGTAAAAGAATTAAATAATTTATTAGACAATAAATTAAAAGAGCTGACAACTGAGCCGTTTACCACTATTTATATGCTTGGGAAAACAAAAGCCAAAAGGGTTGTTATAATAAACTTTGAAGCATTAAATGATGATAAAAAAAGCAAGAAAATTATAAAAGGAATAACAAGCCTAAAAGGAAAAAGTTGCCTTGTTATTGATTCTTTTGAAAATGAGAAACACTTAGAATTTATTCAAGAATTATCAGAAAAAATCCTAACTGATAATTACCAATTTGATAAATTTAAAGCAAAAAAAGAAAAAGAAGAGAAAACATTCTTCTACTATAGTGAAAAAGCAATTGGAGAAGCGGTTAAAAAAGGATATGTTTACGGAGAATGTATGAATCACGCCCGTGAATTAGTTGATACACCATACAATTATTTAAATGCTGCAGATTTAGCAGATTATGCTAAAGAACTGGAAAGATTTGAGAATATAAAAGTAACTATTTACAACAAAGAAGAGATAGAAGATATGAAGATGGGCGCTTATCTTGGGGTAAATAAAGGAAGTTTTGATGAACCAAAACTAATTTTGGTTAAGTATCAAGGAAAAGCGAATTTTGATGATCCAACAGCTTTAGTTGGTAAAGGAGTAATGTATGATAGTGGTGGTTATTCATTAAAAAGTTCACAAGGAATGCAGGGAATGAAAGGTGATATGGCTGGCTCTGCTGCAGTTTTAGGAGCAATTGAAGCAATAGCAAGATTAAAATTAAAAGCGAATGTAATGGCGATTGTTGCCGCTACAGATAACAGAATCGGGGATGGAGCAATTGTTCCAGATGACATTTTAACAGCTGCAAGTGGAAAAACAATTGAAATTATCTCAACAGATGCTGAAGGTAGACTTACTTTAGCAGACGCAGTTTGGTTTGCTCAAAAAGAGGGAGCTAAAAAAGTTATTGATACAGCAACCTTGACAGGAGCAATGGTTTCAGCTCTTGGGCATGAATTTACAGGAGCTTTCACAAACGATAAAAAATTCTTAAAAACGTTAATGGATGCAAGTTTTAAAACTAATGAAAAAGTGTGGGAAATGCCTATCTCTAGCGGATATAGAAAACTAATTGAAAGTAAAGTTGCAGATATTAAAAATACAGGTGGAAGACTTGCTGGTGCAAGCACGGCAGCAGCTTTTATAGAAGAGTTTATCAATAAAGAAACTAAATGGATACACTTAGATATAGCTGGAACAGCTGAAGAAGAAAAAGGTGGAGCTACCGGTGTAATGGTTAAAACTTTTGCTGAAATATTTTATTAATAGAAAAAGGATTCCAAATTGGAATCCTTTTTAAATATTATTTTTAATTGTTTTTATTAAAGTATTAAAATAGTCTGGATTAAACTTTCCAAAGTTATTTACAGTAGATAACTGCATTCCATCATCTTTATATCTAGGAATAAGATGAATATGGAAGTGAAAAACACTTTGTAAGGGTTGATCATTGTTATTAATGATATTAAGACCAATTGGTGAAAATGATTTTTTAAGAGCTTTTGCTATTTTAGGAACAACCTTAAAAACATTAACAATTGTTTCTTCATCTAAATCATAAACGTTTTTAATGTGCTTTTTAGGAATAATCAAGGTATGACCCTTTGTTCCTTGAGTAATATCTAAAAAAGCTAAAACATTATCATCCTCATAAATCTTATAAGAAGGAATTTCTCCAGCAACAATTTTACAAAAAATACAATCCATTTAATTAGCCTCCTCATTTATTATTTTAATTACACGATAAATATCTTTCATATTTGATAACATAAAATCTGGTTCAACTTCTAATAGATGATCTTTCCCTTTTAGACTCCACTCAACTCCTGCACTATAGATACCCGCATTTTTACCAGCAAGAATATCTCCTTGATTATCGCCAATCATAATTGCTTTATTATATGAAGGGAAATGGCTTAGAGCAGTCAATATTGGTTCTTTGTTCGGCTTCGGATAAGTAACGTCATCTAAGGCAACAAAGACGCTAAAATATTTCTCTAATCCGTAAAAAGTAAAACTTGGCCAAGCAGCAACTTTGTATTTAGAAGTAACAATTCCTAAGTTATATCCGTTGGCATATAATGCTTTAATAACTTCTTTTACTTGAGGATAAATTGAAAAATTACCCATTTCATATTTAACATAATATTCGCGATAAGCTGTTATTAATTTTTCAATTAAAACAGGATCACTTGTATAATTTCCATATGTTTCATGTAATGTTGGGCCAATAAACGTCATCACTTTTTCTCGGGACAATCCTAAATTAGGAAAATAGCGTTTAAAACTTGCAAAAAAGCTGCTAATGATTATCTCGTTAGTATTAATTAAAGTTCCATCTAAATCAAATAAAATTGTGTCTAGTTTTCGCATAAAATCACCTAAAACTATTCTAACATAAACTATAAAAAATTAAAATCTATATAAAAAGAATTGAAAAATCATTTAAATAAGGTAAACTATTATATGTTAGGAGTGATATTATGAGCAATATTATATTAGAATTAAAACAAAAAATTGCTGGGAAAGGGCTAAAAATAGTATTTCCAGAAGCACATGATGAAAGGATTTTAGAAGCAGCAGTAAAACTTAGTGAAGAAGGGATAGTAAAACCAGTATTACTAGGAGATGTTAAAAATATTCCTAGTAAATATGATGTCTCTAAGTGTGAAATCATTAATCCGTTAGAATATCAAGCATTTGATACGATGGTAAATAGTTTTGTTGAACGACGAAAAGGGAAGAATACAGTAGAAGATGCAAAAAAAATGTTACTTGATGAAAATTATTTTGGAACAATGTTAGTTTACATGGGATTAGCAGATGGCTTAGTTAGTGGAGCAACAAGATCCACGGGGGAAACAGTTAGACCAGCCTTGCAAATTGTTAAAACAAAACCAGGAATATCAAGAACGTTTGGATATTTTTTAATGAGAAGAGGAACAGAAAAGTATATTTTTGCAGATTGTGCAATTAATCCTAACCCTACAGCTGAACAACTTGCAGAATTTGCAATTGAATCAGCAAAAGCTGCTGAAATGTTTGGTGTAGAACCAAAAGTAGCATTATTATCTTTTTCAACAAATGGTAGTGCTCAAACAGAAGAAAGCCAAAAAATGGCTTTAGCTACTAAAATTGCAATTGAAAGAAATAGTGGCTATAAAATAGATGGAGAAATGCAATTTGATGCAGCCCTTATTGAAAGTGTTGGGCTAAAGAAATATCCAAATAGCAAAGTTGCAGGAAAAGCAAATACATTTATTTTTCCAGATTTAAATTCAGGAAATATTGGCTATAAAATAGCACAAAGATTAGGTGGATTCGAAGCTATGGGACCTATTTTGGCAGGGTTAAATAAACCAATCAATGATTTATCGAGAGGATGTAGCGCAGAAGATGCATATAAAACAGCAATAATTACTGCTGCTCAAGCACTTTAATAAGAAAAAAAGGCTATAACATTCAACAGTTGTAGCCTTTTTAAATGCTTTATTCTATGGTATAATATCTTTACTATAAGAAGGTGATACTATGCAAAGATGTCTAATTATTTATAATCCAGAAAGTGGTAAAAAAAAATTCGTGAATCACCTCGATTATGTTGAATCGAGACTAAAAGAAGCGAATTATCAAGTTGATATCCAAGCAACAAAGAGTCCAAAACATGCGACTGTTTTGGCTAAAGAGGCTTGTGAAAATAAATATGATTTACTAGTTATTGCTGGTGGAGATGGAACACTACATGAGTGCATTAATGGAATAGCTACCTCGAAATATCAACCAAAAATAGGTTATATTCCTTCAGGAACAGCATGTGATGTAGCAAATACTCTCAAAATTCCAAAAAACATTGTTAAAGCTGTCGATATTATTTTGAATGGCGAACCAGTTAAGATGGACATTGTAAAAAGCAATAACGGATATTTTGTTTATGTTATCGCAATTGGGACATATGTTGCTATTTCTTATGCGACAGATTCTTGGTTGAAAAAACATTTTGGGATTTTGGCTTATATAATCACTGGAGTAAAAGAGTTTTTTACAATCCCAATAATAAAAACAAAGATAGTTCACGATAATGGTATTTTTGAAGGGCATTTTTCACTAATATTAGTTGCTAATTCACAAAAAATAGCTGGATTTGATCTTGTTAATAGAGCTGTGTTAGACGATGGATATGTTGATGTTATATTATTTAGATACATTCCATTATTTAATAATTTATTATATTTTATTTCAGTTATATCAGGACCAAGAATATTACCGTTTGTTCATCGTTTTAAAACTTCCAAATTAGAAATATATACAGATTGCAAACATAAATGGAGTATGGATGGGGAAGAAGCGAGTGCAGGAGATTTAAAAATAGAAGTTATTAAACATGCAATAAACATTATTGTTAAACCAAGTGTAAAAGCTAGATACTTCAAGGAGCAAGAAGATGAAAAAACACAAACTTAAAAATGCAAAAACAGAAGTCTCTTTATTAGGATTTGGATGTATGAGATTACCATTGAAAGATGGAGAGGTAGATGTTTTAAAGACAAAAGAAATGCTTGATTATGCCTATAAAAACGGGGTTAACTATTTCGATACTGCTTACCCATATCATGGAGGGAAAAGTGAAAACATTGTTGGAGATATAATTAAGTGTTACGACCGGGAAACCTTTTATCTAGCCGATAAACTCCCACTATGGGAATGTAATAGCGAAGAAGATATAGACCTTATTTTTCATGAACAATTAGAAAAATGTGGAGTTGATTACTTTGACTTTTATTTAATTCATGCAGGAAATAAAGATAGACTAAAACAGTTAAAAGATTTAAATGTTTTACGAAAACTAACACAATATAAACAAGCAGGAAAACTTCATCGGATTGGCTTTAGTTTTCATGGTGATTTAGATAATTTTAAAGAATGGTTAGCTTTTTTTAATTGGGATTTTGTGCAAATCCAATTAAATTATATGGATGTCGATCATCAACAAGGAATTGAAGGTTATCGCCTTTTAACAGAAAAGGGGATTCCAGTGATTGTGATGGAGCCAGTTAAAGGGGGAAGATTAGTTAAGTTTAATAATAATATTGAAAAGTTGTTTAATGACTATAATGGTAATGCTTCTATTGCTTCATGGGCTTTTCGCTGGGTCGGATCACTGCCTAATGTGAAAGTAATTTTAAGTGGAATGTCTACAATGGAACAAGTTAAAGATAATTTAACAACGTTTACTAATTTTAAGCCACTAAATGAAGAAGAACACAGCATTATTAGTAAAGTTAGAAGAGAAATATTGGATTTATCGAAAGTAGATTGTACTGGATGTAACTATTGTATGCCATGTCCTCATGGAGTAGATATTCCTGGAAATTTCAAACTGTATAATGCATTTTCAATGTATCAAAATAGCAAGTATATTTCTTTGGCTTATGGAAATTTGGTTAAAAACGAGAGTTCGGCAAGTGTTTGTGAAGAGTGTGGTGAATGTCTCCCAAAATGTCCGCAACAAATTGAAATTCCAACAACTTTAGCTGATATGGAAGGATATTTTAGAGAAAATGACCTTATTAAATAAAGCAATAAAAGAAGTTATCGTAGTTGAGGGGTACCATGATTTAGCTAAACTAAAGTCAATTTATGAAAACGTCGATGTTTATATCACTAACGGAAGTGAAATAAGTGAAAACACATTAAAAGAACTTAAAATATTAAACAGAACAAGAGGGTTAATTTTATTTTTAGATCCTGACTATCAAGGAGAAAGAATAAGAAGAATATTAACTAACTATGTTGGACCATCAAAACATGCTTTTTTAATGAAAAAAGACTGTATTAATAAAAATAAAACAAAAGTCGGAATAGAACATGCTAATAGCCAAAAAATAATTACTGCATTAGCGGCAATATACACCATAAAAAACAATGCTAAAAAGAAAGTGGAAATAAGTGATTTATATCACTTAGGATTAATAGGGAAACCTAACTCTAAAACCTTAAGATTATCACTAGGAGAAACACTGGGGATTGGCTTAAATAATGGAAAAACTCTTTTAAATAAAATCAACATGTTCGGGATAACTTTAGACGAAATAAAGCAAGCTTTAAGGAAGTGATTTAATGGCAAAAATAGGAACAATTAATAAAACAAAAAGCACCTTAGAAAAACACCGATTTTATATTAAAAAGAAGTATGGACAAAACTTCTTAATTGATCAAAACATTTTAAGAAATATCGTAGAAATTCCACCAATAACAAAGGAAACATTAGTTATTGAAATTGGTCCAGGACTTGGAAGTCTAACCGAACATTTACTTAATAAAGCTAAACACGTTTTAGCATATGAAATTGATCAAGATTTAATCCCAATATTAAAAGAAACGTTTGATTCTAAAAAACTTACTATTTTAAACCAAGACTTTTTAAAATGTGATATCGATTCAGATATAAAACAACTTAATATTAGTTATGATCAAGTTATAGTAGTAGCTAATTTACCGTTTTATATTACAACACCGATTATTCTTAAAATAATTGAGGAATCTGCAATAGTTAAAGAAATGATTTTAATGACCCAACAAGAAGTCGCAGAGCGATTAACATCTAAACCAAGTACAAAAGATTATAATTCATTAAGTATTGCAATCCAATATAAAACAATCGCAAATATCGCCTTAAGGGTTCCAAGAACAGTCTTTATTCCTGCACCTAATGTTGATAGCGCAGTAGTTAAGCTAAAAGTTATTGATGAAATAACAAATAAACCAAAAAACGAACAGTTATTTTATGAAGTAGTAAGATCTTCATTTGCACAAAGAAGAAAGACATTAGTTAATAATCTTCATAATAAATATCAAATTGATAAAGAAACCTTAATCAACTTACTAATAAAACTAGATTTAGACCCTAGAATAAGAGCTGAGAATTTAAGTGTTAGCGATTTTATCAGATTAGCTGATAAATTATTAGAAGTAATATAAAATAAAAAGAAATGGCTTTTCTTTAGTACATAATGATAGAGTTTATTAAAATTATGGTAAAATGAAGGAAAGAATATCATTGTTAGGAGGTGATTTTAATGGTTAAAGAAAAAGCATACGCAAAAATTAATTTATTTTTGAATGTAGTAAATAAAAGATTTGATGGGTACCATGATCTTGAAATGGTTATGGCTGCTATTGATTTGTATGATGTTTTAACCTTTGAAAACAATCCTGATGGAAAGATAGTAATCATCTCAGATAAAGAAATTACAAAAAAGCATGAAGATAATATTGTGTATAAAATAGCTAAGTTTATAAAAGGTGAATTTAATATTAAACAAGGAGTTACTGTTAAAATTAATAAAAATATACCAATTGCGGCTGGTCTCGCTGGAGGAAGTGCGGATGGTGCAGCCACTTTTAGAGGGCTAAGCAAATTATGGAGGTTAAAACTATCATCTGCTGAAATGGCAAGACTAGGCGAAAAATTTGGAGCTGATGTTCCTTTTTGCATCTATAATAAACTTTGTATAGCTAGAGGAAAAGGAGAAGAATTAGTTTTCTTAAAAAATAAATTAAAAACGCCATTATTATTAGTGAATCCAAGGGTTAAAATAAGTACAAAAGAAGTTTTTTCTAAGGTTAACACAGAAGAAATCGCCCATCGTAAGATAAGCAATATGACTTCAGCTATTTATAACAACAACCATGAATTAATGGCTAGAGAATTACATAATTCTTTAGAAAGCATTACATTTGAAATGGAACCAGAAATTCAAAAAATTAAGAATGAAATGATTAATTTAGGATTAGATGGAGCATTAATGAGTGGTTCGGGAGCAACAGTCTTTGGAATCTCAAAAAATAAAACAAAATTAAAGTATGTTTATGATATTATGAATGACAAGCATTTTAAATTAATTACTAAAATAAAATAAACGAATAACACCCGAAAAATATTATTTGTAACCGTTTTATAGGTGTGATATAATTAACATAGAACGAATAAGAGAGAATGCGAGGTGGTATTATGAAGATAACAGACGTAAGAGTTAAGAAGTTTAATGGCCAAAATCGCTTAAAAGCTATTGCCGCTATTACTATTGACGAATGTTTTGTTGTTCATGAATTACGCATAATCGATGGAAAAGCAGGATTATTTGTTGCTATGCCTAGCAGAAAAATGCCTAATGGAGAGTTCAAGGATGTAGCACATCCAATTAATCAAGAAACTCGAAATACTATCGAAGCTGCTGTAATTGAAGCTTATAATCTATTAGGTGATGAATAAAAAGCATAAAAATGCAACTTTTTGTTAAAGGTTGCATTTTATTTTTGCAATTTTAAGAGTATAATGTTAATGTAATAGAGGTTTGTATTCTAAATAACTTTTTGGAGGACTTTTTAAATGGCGATCGTTAATGGAGTTAAAGTAAAAATATTTAGTTTAAGCGCTAATAAAAAATTAGCAGAGGAAATCTCAAAAATATGTGAAATCCCTCTTAGTAAAATCGATTTAAGTAGGTTTGCTGATGGAGAAATTGGAATCAATCTAGAAGAAACAGTTCGTGGACACCATGTCTTTTTGGTCCAACCAACAAGTAGCCCTGTAAATGAGAATATTATGGAATTATTAATTACAATTGATGCGATGAAAAGAGCATCAGCTAAAAATATTAATGTGGTAATGCCTTATTATGGGTATTCAAGACAAGATCGTAAATCAAAATCAAGACAACCAATTTCAGCAAAGTTAGTTGCTAATTTAATTGAAGTCGCAGGAGCGACAAGAGTTCTTGCAATGGATTTACATGCGGCTCAAATCCAGGGTTTTTTTGATATCCCAATTGACAATTTCAGAGCAATGCCAATTTTAGTAGAATATTTTGATAATAAAAACTTTAAAGAAGACATCGTAATTGTTTCACCTGATCATGGTGGAGCAGTTCGTGCTAGAAATATGGGAGAAAGTATGAATGCTCCTATCGCGATTATTGATAAAAGAAGACCCGCACCAAATGTTTCGGAAGTAATGGGGATAGTTGGTGATGTTGATGGTAAAATCGCTATTTTAGTAGATGATATGATTGATACAGCAGGAACAATCACGTCTGCAGCACAAGCTTTAATAGACGCTGGAGCAAAAAAAGTGTACGCTTGTTGTACTCATGCATTATTCTCAAAGCCGGCTATTGATAGAATTAATAAATCAGTTTTAGAAGAAGTCGTATGTACTAATACTATTCAATTACCGTTGAGTAAAAGATCACCAAAAATTATTCAATTAAGCATCGCAAACTTAGTAGCTCAAGGAATCTTAAATATAATATATGATAAGCCGTTAAGTAGTTTATTTGAATATCGTGGAAAAAATATGAGATAAATTTTAAAAGTAGAACCTAATAGTTTGATATGATACCTCTAAAGTAGACACTATAAAAAAAGAAAGTAATCTTAAAGATTATGAGTAAATTAATTAATTGACAAAGCTGGTAATTTTGTTATTATATTTGTATAAACGAAGATTGGAAAAGTAATTTCTAACACTGTATAAAGCGATTCTAGAATGGTGAGAGCTAGATTATAAGTTAAAAATGAATAACCCCATGAGTGATGGAAGAAATTAAGTAGACCCATCCGTACTCCTGCGTTAAAGGATTGAGTGCTTTTTGAATTAAGGTGGTACCGCGGAAATGTTTTCGTCCTTAAACGTTTGTTTAAGGGCGTTTTTTATTATAAAAGGAGTGATTTGATGAAAACGACAGTAAAAGAATTGTATGCTTTATATCAAGAATTAGATCAAAAAGAAGTAACTTTATATGGCTGGGTAAGAAATAATCGTGCTCAAAAAGAGTTTGGTTTTATAAATTTAAATGATGGAACTTTTTTTGAAACTATTCAAATTGTCTATGAAAAGGAATTTTTAGACAATTTTAAAGAAGTTCAAAAGTTTAGAGTAGGGAGTTCTATGAAAGTAACAGGAATATTGGTAAATACTCCTAAAATGAAACAACCTTTTGAAATTAAGTCTAGAATGATTGAATTAATTGGAGATTCTCAAGAAGATTACCCAATTCAACCAAAAAGACATACAAGAGAATTTTTAAGAGAAAACGCTCATCTAAGACCTAGAACTAATTTATTCACAGCGGTATTTAGAGTGAGAAGTATTTTAACTCATGCAATTCATACTTTCTTTCAAGAGCGTGATTTTATCCACGTTGCTGCTCCATTAATTACAGCGAGTGACGCTGAGGGTGCAGGAGAAACTTTTAAAGTTACAACTTTAGATTTAGATAATCTTCCAAGAGATGAAGAAGGAAAAATTGATTATAAAAAAGACTTTTTCCAAAAGAAAGCAAACTTAACTGTTTCTGGCCAACTTCAGGCAGAAGCTTTTGCGTTAGCGTTTAAAGATGTTTACACTTTTGGACCAACTTTTAGAGCAGAAAACTCTAATACAACAACTCATGCAAGTGAATTTTGGATGATTGAACCTGAAATTGCCTTTGCGGATATTTTTGATGATATGGATTTAGCTGAAGATATGGTTAAATTTGTAATTGAATATGTTTTAAAAAGAGCACCTAAAGAAATGGAATTCTTTAATAAATTTGTTCAAAAAGGGTTACTTGATAAATTAAACAATGTTGTTTCTAGCAAATTTGTTAGAATAACTCACAAAGAAGCAATTGAAGTTTTAATAAATGCTAAAACGAAGTTTGAAAACAAGCCAGAATTTGGAAAAGATTTAGCTACTGAACATGAAAAATACTTAGTTGCACACTTTAATGGTCCGGTTTTTGTAATTGATTGGCCAAAAGATATTAAAGCTTTCTATATGAGACTAAACGATGATAATGAAACAGTTGCAGCAATGGATTTACTTGTTCCTGGTAGTGGTGAACTTATCGGAGGAAGCCAAAGAGAAGAAAGACTTGATTATTTAGAAAAACGCATGGTTGAGATGCATATTCCTAAAGAAGATTTATGGTGGTATTTAGATTTACGTAAATACGGTGGATGTAAACACGCAGGGTTTGGGCTTGGGTTTGATAGAATGTTGATGTATATTACTGGAATAGAGAATATTAGAGACGTTATCCCTTTCCCAAGAACACCAAGAAATTGTGAATTTTAACAAAATAAAAAGAGAAACTTTTGAGTTTCTCTTTTTATTTTGGTTATTTTTTAGTTGATTTTAATGCTTCAGCGATTGTTGCAGTTAAACCAGTGATTGATTGCAAGTCAGACGGAATAATCAAAGTATTTGATTGCCCATTTGCCACTTCAATCATTGCTTTATAAGCTTCTAAGCGTAAGAAAGCTTCTCCTGCCCCTGCTTTATTAATTACGTTAATTCCTTTGGCAGTTGCTTCTTGGACTTCAATAATTGCTCTAGCGCGTCCTTCTGCTTCTTGAATTCGTACTTCTTTTTCAGCTTCGGCTCTTAAGATTGAAGATTCTTTTTGCCCTTCAGCTGTAAGAATCGCAGCTCTTTTTTGCCCTTCAGCAATTAAAATTGATTGACGACGTTCACGTTCAGCACGCATTTGTTTTTCCATTGCTTCACGGATATCTTTAGGGGGGATAATGTTTTTAACTTCTACACGATGAATTTTAATTCCCCAAGGATCAGTTGCTTCATCTAAAATATTTCTCATTTTTGTGTTAATTAAGTCACGAGATGTTAGTGACTCATCAAGTTCTAATGATCCGATAATGTTACGTAACGTTGTGGCTGTTAAGTTTTCAATAGCTCTCATTGGGTTATGAACACCATATGTATAAAGCTTTGGATCAGTTACTTGATAAAATACTACGGTATCAATTTGCATTGTTACATTGTCTTTAGTAATAACTGGTTGTGGAGGGAAATCCACTACTTGTTCCTTAATTGACACTTTTTTCTTAATACGATCAACAAAAGGAATAATAAAGTGTAACCCAACTGCTAATGTTTGATGATAAGCCCCTAAACGTTCAATTACGTAACGGTTAGATTGTTGAACAATTGTAAATGCTGCTCCGATAGCTGCTAATACGATAATAATTAAAATAATTGATAAAACTGTTCCAAATGTCATAATAAATCCTCCTATTATATTTTTTTTAATTTGATGCACCTAAAATGGATAACTTGTTCCTAAATATCTTAATTCTGTTTGAGACAAATAATCTCTAATCGTTTTTCTTTTTTTAGTAAAAGCAATCAAAGCAATATCAATGGCGATTCCTGCTGAGAAAGTAAATGCCCAAAAAATTGTTTTCCATAAAACTTCTCTAAGTAATAGATTGAACCAAGTAATTTCTCCATATAACTCGATATTCATCAGCTTTCTTCCTACTGTTTGGCCTTTTAGCAAAAGTTGATAGAAGTAATTAATAACAGTAAAACTAATAAAGAAATATAAAGCAACGTTAATATAATAAGCAAACATAATACTGATAAAATACTCGTTATTATTAGTAAAATCTGCTTGTAAAGATAAAGATAATGCATCATATTCATCTAAAGTAATTATATTACTATCTAACTGATTTTTATAAAGGTTTAAAGTTTCGTAGTAATCATCCATATTCTTTTGATAAATTTCAACATTATGGTCGTAATTTTGATATGGTGATTTTAAGAGATCCCCTACAAATAAACTAAGGAGTAAACTTAAAATTAATAAAATTGGCATTGCGTCAAGTAAAAAAGCTGTTGTGCGTCTAAAAAATCCTATTCTCATGAAATTTTATCAACAACAAGTTTTACGCCTTCAATAGCGAGTACTTCAACTTTTTCATCAACTAAAATATCTTCATCTCCTGATGAAATTGCTAACCAATACTTACCATCAATTTTTACTTCTCCTCTTTCGCCAAGGTTGATATCTTTTGTGCAAACAGCTACTTTACCAATTAACCGATCAGTATTAGTAGAAATAACGTTTGTTTTCAAATAGTTTTTCACTATTGGACGAACACTAAGAATTAACAGTAACGAAACCCCTAAAAAGATAACGACTTGTAAAAGGGGATTTAAACCTATTAAAGCAAATACAAAAGCAACTAAAGCTCCCGCACTAAACCAAATACTAGTTAAATCCATTGTATTAATCTCAATTAAAGCAGCTCCAATAATTACTGCAAACCATATAATAATCATATAGTCCATATATTTACACCTCCGGTTGATTTAAATCTATGATTAAGGCTGAATCCTCTTTACTCCAATTAGTTTTAAATTTAAAGGAATTGTTATCCTTTAAATCAACACCAATTAAATTAGAGACCTCTTTCATAAACTTTTTGTTACATACTCTAGCATAGCTAGGTTTTACTGTAATTTTATGTCTTTTTTCCTCTGGTATTGCTCCTAATTCATCCTCTTCTTTAGAAATAGGCTTAATTGCGACCTTTTTCGAAGTAGAATCAAGACCAAGTAAAACACTAAAAGCATGATCGAAATGCGAACTTGCTGATTTGTTTAACGTTATGTTTGATTCATAGAGGGTTGCAATTCCTTCTTTTGGCTTTTTAGAAACCCAAACAAACGACATAAACTCACCTCCTATATATTTTTTACTTATTACATCCTAATTATAAGAAACAATAAGTAAAAATACAAGGAAATTATTTTAAATTATTTTTTATCTCGATTTATTTACCTAGGCAAAATTTCGAGAATAATTCATCTAGTAAAGAAGTAGTTGATGTATCACCAATTATTTCTCCTAAAACGCTCCATGCTGATTTTAAATCAATTTCAACCATATCAATTGGTAAAGCATTATCAATTGCTATAAGGCTATCTCTTAATGATTCTCGTGTTTCATTTAGTTTAGCAATATGTCTAGCATTCGAAAGATAAGTTTGATCAGTTAAATTTATTTCCCCACTTAAAAACATCGTTTTAATCATTGCTTCTAATTCTTCAATTCCTGTTTTGTGTAAAGCACTAACAAAAATGCTGTGTTCAAAAGTGTGTTCTAACTCTTTATTTAAATCAGTTTTATTAATGATAATAATTCTTTTTTTATCTTTAGTTAAAGCTAATAGTTTTTCATCATCTTTAGTTAAAGTTTGATTATTATCTAACACAAATAAAATTAATTCAGCTTCATTAATAATGGTTTTAGCTTTATCAATCCCAATTTTCTCAATTAAATCCTCAGAATCTCTAATTCCGGCAGTGTCAATTAAATTAAGGATAATTCCGCCAAGATTAATACTTCCTTCAACGATATCTCTAGTTGTTCCTTGAATTTCAGTTACAATCGCTTTATCTTCGCGTAAAAGCGCGTTTAATAAACTAGACTTTCCAACGTTAGGACGTCCAATAATAGCTGTTTTTAAACCGTCTTTAATGATTTTCCCGTAACTTGCTTTTTCTAATAATTTATTAATTTTTTGTAATAAATTTTCAATTTTAGGCTTAATAATATTGTTTGATAGTTGAGTAACATCATCATATTCGGGATAATCAATGTTAACTTCTATATGTGCAATAATCGTTAATAAATCACTTCTTAAATCAATAATCAATTTATAAATTTCTCCATCAAGCCCTTTATTTGCTAAAGAGAGGCTTAAATCTGATTTTGCTTCAATAATATCCATTACTGCTTCAGCTTGGGTTAAATCAATTCTACCACTTAAAAATGCACGTTCAGTAAATTCTCCAGGATTGGCACTTCTAGCGCCTTCTAATAGTAAAATCTCTAAAATTTTATTAGCAACAAAAACACCACCATGACAATTTATTTCTACAATATTTTCAGTAGTAAAAGTTTTAGGAGCTAAAAAAATAGAGATTAAAACTTCATCAATTTTTTTACCTTTGTAAATAATATGGCCATAATGGACAGTATGAGAAGCGGCTTTTTCTAAATCAAAGCCTTTAAATATTTTATTTGCAATTTTAATTGAGTCATCTCCACTCATTCGGACAATGCTAATAGCGCCTTGGCCAATTGCTGAAGATATTTGTGCAATTGTATCATTCATCATAAATATCACCCATTTTATTATATCACAATCTCTATTTATATAGTATAATGTTTACAGGTGATAAAAGATGGGTACAAAAAAAGGTTTAAGATATTATGTTATTGTGTTTTTGTTTTCAGTAATTGCGATAGTGGCTTATGTCGGGTATTTGGCATTAAAAGAAGGATCAATTGATTATGATCTAGTTCGTACATATATTTTTGTTCCGCCGTTATTTACAGGATTACTCTACGGCTTTGATAAAATATTTGAAATGATTTTCCCTTCAAAAACAAAGAAACAAGATTTAGAGTATCAAAACTATTTAAAACAAATTGGCCAAGCAATTGATGATGAATGTGATTTTAGCATTGAAGAATACCGTCGTTTAAGAGAAAACTCTGGGTTTCAAAAAGCATTAGGACAAGCATACAAGATTTATTCTAATGGTGAAACAGAAGAGATAAGTTTTCAATTTTTAGAGAAAAAATTTAAGAAGAATACAAATGAGTATACTGCCTTAAATGTAGTAATAATTGAAGTAAAGAAAATGATGGAAAATTCTTAAAAAGACTATCAAAAATAGTCTTTTTGTTTTATAATGGAATTACCTAAAAATTTAACTAAGAGGTGACATAATATGGCTTATAAAGCGTTATATCGTACTTATAGACCAGCGACATTTGATGAAATCGCAGGACAAGAACATATTACAAAAACTTTTCGAAATGCGCTAAAAAATAATAAGATTGCACACGCCTATTTATTTAGTGGACCCCGCGGGACAGGAAAGACTACAATTGCGAAGATTATCGCAAAAGCAGTTAACTGTGAACATGCTCCTGTGGAAAACCCTTGTAATGAGTGTGCGATTTGTCGTGGAATAGATAATAACTCAATAAGCGATGTTATTGAAATAGATGCTGCAAGTAACAATGGTGTTGATGAAATAAGAGAAATAAGAGATAAAGTAAAATATTTACCAGGTGTTGGTAAATATAAAGTTTATATTATTGATGAGGTCCATATGCTTAGTATTGGTGCTTTTAATGCGCTTTTAAAAACGCTAGAAGAACCTCCTAAACATGTAATCTTTATTTTAGCAACGACAGAACCTCATAAAATCCCCGCAACTATTCATTCCCGTTGTCAAAGATTTGATTTTAGAGGAGTTAGTGTTCCAGAAATAATTGGGAGATTAAACACAATTATTGAAGAAGAAAGTATCTCAATCGAGGATGAAGCAGTAAAGGTTATTGCGGAAAGTGCTGAAGGTGGAATGCGTGATGCAATTAGTTTACTAGATCAAGTAATCTCGTATACTGAAGATAAAATTACAATTGATGATATTCACGCAATTAAAGGGACTGTGTCTAATAATAGTCTTCTTCATATTGCTGAGGCAATCTATAAAAACAATGCTGTAGAGGCTATAAAACAGTTAGACGAATTAGTTTCCTTAGGAAAAGAAGCCCCAAGATTAGTTGGGAATTTAATTAAGTTTTATCGGGATATTTTAATTTATAAAAACGTTAATACAAGTGAAATGGAACAGCTAATATATAGTGATCCTAAATTTAAAGAGTTATCAAAAAACTTATCTAATAATTTAATTTTTTATTATATTGATATTTTAAATAAAACGCAAAACGACATGAAAAGAACGTCAAACGCTAAACTATATATGGAATTAGCGTTAATTAAAATGGTTGATAAAGTTGAAAAACAAGAAATTGTTATTGAAGACGAAATTACTGCTTTAAAAGATAAAATCACTTTACTTCATGACAAACTAAAGAACTTTAAATATTCTCTAAAAGAAGAAGAAGAAGAAGAAGAACAAGAAGAAGAGCCACAAGCAAGTGAAAATATTATTGAAGAGAAATTTGAAGAAGCTCCAGAAATGCCTAACTTTGGGGAAGAGGAAGTTAAGATTCCTGTTTTACCTGAAGAAGACAATAAAATTGAGGTAATTAAAAACTTAGAAGAAGAGCATATTAAGGATGATAAGCCTTTATATACTAAAGACGATATTGAAGAAGTAAAACCTAAAGCAAAAAAAGAAGAAGTAATAGAAGAACAAGAAGAAGTTAACCTATTCAATACTATTATTGAAGAACAAGAAGAAATTCCTGTTGAACCGTATAAAACATTTGATATTAGATATGTTGAAGACGTTCTTAACAACGCAAACCGAGAAATTAAAATTGCGATGAACATGAAATGGTTTGATATTGAAAGAGATTCAACACGAAGTGATTTAGCTTATTCAAGAATGATCACCGAAGGAAGACTTGTCGCAACTGATGGAAAGATGATTATTATTGAATATTCTACACCATCAATTTGTAATAGAATGATGAAACCAGAGATTAAAGAAAAGATAATTAAAGTTTTAAGTACTTTTTATAATCAAGAGATTGATTATTGAGCACTTCCAAAAGTAGTTTGGGAAGAAAAGTCACAAGAATTTATTCAAAAATGGAAACAAGGAGAAAAGAATATTAAATTATCTCCAATAAATCATCCCGGATTAAAAGAAATGCCAACGATTAAACATAATATTGACGATATGACACCCGACAGTGTAAAAGAAGCAATTAGTATGTTTGGTGCTGATTTTGTAAAGATTAAGAAAGGGGAAAAATAATGAACCCAAGTATGATCAAAAAGCTTCAAAAAATGCAAAAAGATATGATTAATGCTCAAAAAGAACTAGAAGCATCCACTTTTTATGGCAGTGCTGGTGGACAAACAGTTCAGGTTGAGTTTACTGGAAACCGGCGAATGAAAGATATCACAATTAGTCCAGAAGCAATTGAATCTAAAGATGACTTAGAAATGTTACAAGATACAATTATTGCCGCAGTTAATGATTGTATTAGAAAAATTGACGAGGAAACAGAAAATGTAATGTCCGAATTTACTGGCGGAGGAATGACAGGTTTATTTTAAGGAAGTGACAATATGAGATACCCAGATGCGATTGATAAATTAATTGAAGCATTAAGAAAATATCCTGGAGTTGGTAAAAAAACAGCTGAGCGGTATGCTTTGTATACAGTAAATAGATTAAATAACGAAGCAATTGATGAAATTGTTGATGCTTATTTAAAAATAAAAGAGGATATTTTTAAATGTCCTATTTGTGGAAATATAACTGATACTAATCCTTGCTATATATGTAAAGATCAATCAAGGGATAAAAGTATAATTATAGTTGTTGAAGAAGCAAAAGACTTAATTGTTATGGAAAAAACGAATCGTTATCACGGATTATACCATGTTTTAAATGGAGCAATCTCACCAAGTGATGGAATTGGTCCAGAAGATATAAATATAAAAGGATTAATTGAAAGATTAAAAGATGAAACAATTAAAGAAGTTATTCTAGCTACTAATTTAAGTAATGAAGGAGAGACTACCGCACAGTATATTAGTAGATTATTAAAAGATTCTACAATAAAGATTACAAGGATAGCTCATGGGATTCCTGCAGGTGGAAATATTGAGTATGCAGATGAAATTACGATCCTAAAAGCTCTTGAAGGAAGAAGAGAATTCTAATTTTTTAAAAAATTCACATATTTTTCACAGTTTTTTTGGTATAATAAAATTAGTTGGTATAAATTGAAAACAAAATACAGAGGTGAATATTATGTTAGATAGCATTATTACTATGATAGAAGGACTTATTCCAGTACAAAGTCTCATAGATTCAGCATACGATTTTGTGAATAGCCTAGGATTGATAGAACAACTAGCAGGAATGTTAGTATTGGGGATAATTGTAATTATGGGAACTATTGAATTAATTAAAAAATTATCTAAGATTATTATTGTATTAGCAATATTAGGTGGTCTTTGGTACTTGTATAGTAGTGGACTTTTAGACGGAATAATTGGTTAACAAAAAGACGGACCTATTTCGTCTTTTTTATTTATAATTTTTATAGTTGTTTCTATTTGTTTACGAACTAACAAAATATATTTATTTTTATAAAAATATATTTTAAATACGCTTTTTATGTAGTATAATATAGTGTTAAAAACTTTAATTATTTAGGAGAGATAAAATGGAAATTAGATTAAAAAACATTACCAAAATCTTTATTCAAAAAGACAAAACAGAAGTTACTGCAGTTAATTCGCTGGATATCGTCATTCCAAGCGGAAAATTAATCGGACTTTTAGGGCCAAGTGGTTGTGGGAAATCAACAACACTTTACATGATCGCTGGATTACTTAAACCTAATGGTGGACAAATTTTCTTTGGGGATGAAGATGTTACTAACATGGCACCTGAAGATAGAGGGATTGGACTTGTATTCCAAAACTATGCGTTATATCCGCATATGACAGTTAGACAAAACATTATGTTCCCCCTAGAAAATCTTAAAATCCCAAAACCTGAAGCATTAGTTATGGCACAAGAAATGGCTGATTTAGTTGGAATCGGTGAATTAATGGATCGTAAACCAAAAGAGTTATCAGGAGGGCAACAACAACGTGTTGCAATTGCCCGTGCCCTTGTTAAAAAACCTCGGGTTTTATTACTTGATGAACCACTAAGTAACTTAGATGCCCGTTTAAGACTTCAAACACGTGAAGAAATTAAACGAATTCAACGTGAAACAGGAATTACAACAATTTTCGTTACTCATGATCAAGAAGAAGCAATGAGTATTAGTGATGAAATGGTTTTAATGGACTTTGGGGTAAAACGTCAAATGGGTGAACCACAAACGATTTACGATTTTCCAGAAAATCTCTTTGCTGCTAAGTTTTTAGGAACACCTCCAATTAATATTTTTGAGGGGCAAGTAAAAAATAAGAAAATTATTTTAGCTGGGAAAAAAATTGGAAATACTAAAGCAAAAGACCAAGATATTATAATTGGGATAAGACCTGAAGGTTTTGTCGTTAAAGAAAAAGGAACGTTTGAACTAAATATTGATTTAGTTGAAACTATTGGTAGAGATACTAGTTTAATTGTTCATGATCCAACAAAAGAAAAAGGAACATTTAGAGCAATTATCGATTCAAAACACCGTATTAAACCAGGTGATGTTTTGAAAGTAAGTATTAAACCGGAAAAATTATATATTTTTGATAAAAAATCAGGGGACTTATTAGTTTAAATGTTAGAAAAACAAAGTAATTTAAAAGCCTGGTTATATTTACTTCCAGCAATGGTGTTATTGATAGTGTTTACGTTTTACCCACTATTTAATGCATTCTATTTAGCATTCTTAAAAAATTATTCATATTTAAACGGAACTGCTGATGGATATACATTGTTTGGAAACTTTATTGATGTAATAAAAGGAGCAAACTTTAGAACTGCAATGAAGAATACTTCAATAATTGTCTTTGTTTCTGTGCCGATTTCGGTAACAGTAGCTATCTTAATTTCGGTTGCTTTAAATTCAATCAAGAAGTTTCAAGGGTTCTTTCAAACAATCTTCTTTTTACCTTATGTAACAAATGCAATTGCCATTGGGATGGCCTTTGCCTTCATTTTTCACCAAGATTACGGATTATTAAATTATGTTTTAGGATTCTTTGGAGTTGATCCAGTTAACTGGGTTGGGCTTGGAGCATCTTGGAATACAGCAATGTTTGCCTTGCTTGTTTATACAGTTTGGGGCGGATTAGCTTTTAAAATAATGGTATTCTTAGCTGGGCTTCAAAATATTGATAAACAATATTACGATGCCGCAAGAGTAGATTCAACGCCAAAATGGCGGGTATTATCAAGAATAACAGTACCCCTTTTATCACCAATGATTGCTTATATTACTATCACTTCATTTATCGGGGCATTTAAAGCATATCGTACAATTATCGGAATGTTTGGGCCTACACTTAGACCTCCAGGGACATTGTCGAAAGATTCGTTAATTACTATCGTAGGATTAGTTTACGACTCGATTGCTAATGCAGATGCAGTAGGTGAAATTAGCCGTGCTGCTGCAGCTTCGATAATTTTATTCTTAATTACATTATCATTCACTGGTATTCAAGTACTAGTAAGTAAAAAAAGAGTACACTATTAGGAGGATGACAATGGATAAATTAAAAGAACTTTTAGAAAAAATTAAGAATATTTTTAAAAAAGATGGAAAACTAAGTGATGGTAACAATGTAGATATTAAAGATAGTGCAAGAAAGCAATTAATTTTAAAAGTGTTTATTTATATATTTATTATCTTTTTCGCAATAATTATTTTGATCCCGTTTTATTGGATGATTTTGACTTCATTAAAAACATTAGATGAAGTAGAATCAATTCCTCCATCTCTATGGTTAAGATTTAGAGATATGATGTTTGTTAATTATTTGAATGCGCTTAGCGCAGCTCCTTATTTAAGATATATGTTAAATACAGTAATAGTAGCTACTATTTCTACAGTAGGGACAATCTTTACAACTATTTTTGCTGCCTTTGCCTTTGCAAGATTAAACTTTAAAGGTAGAGATATCATCTTTATGATTTTAATTTCAACAATGATGATTCCTGGGGAAATGTTTGTAATTACAAATTATATTACAGTATCAAGATTAGGATGGTATAGTCCATTTAATCAAACATTTGGACAAGCGTTACTTGCTTTAACATTGCCATTTATGACAAGCATCTTTTATATCTTCTTCTTACGACAAGCCTTTAAACAAATTCCTGATGAGTTATATTTAGCTTCTAAGGTTGATGGAACAAGTGACTTTAAGTATCTATGGAAGATAATGGTGCCAATCGCAAAACCAACAATTATTACAATTACAATTTTAAATGCAATGGGAACATGGAGTGCTTATATTTGGCCAAATCTGGTTACAAAAAATGTTGAGTATAGATTAGTAACAAATGGACTTAGAAATGCGTACTTAGACTTAACAGGTCGAATCGCATATAACGAACAAATGGCTGCGGCCATGATTGTCACTTTCCCGTTATTCGTAGTATTTTTACTACTTAAAAAATATATTATGCGTGGTGTTTCAAGAAGTGGAATTAAAGGGTAAAAGAATTATTTTACAAATGATTTAACGATAAAAAAAGGAGGAAAATTTATGAAAAAAGCTTTATCTTTATTATTAGCTGGAACTTTCGCATTAGCTTTATCAGGATGTGTTAAAATTGATGATACCCCTGAAGAAGTAGATTGCGATCTTTATCCGACACATGTTGATTGCCTTCAAGATGTGGATCCAGACAATCCGGATGCTCCGGGATTAATTAATGTATTAGGTGAATTACCAACAGAAGACATTACAATTACTTTCTGGCATGTTTATGGAGATTCAAAAGGTGCTTTATTACAAAATTATATTGACGAATTTGAAGAACTTTATCCAAATATTCATGTTGATGCTGAAAGCCAAGGTGGTTATGACGATCTTCGTAATAAAACTATTTTAGCTATTAGTGCTGGGGAAACTCCAACAATGTTAGTTGGGTATCCAGATCATGTTGCAGGGTATCTAAATGGTAATGCAGTTATTCCTTTAGATGATTTTATTAAAGATGACACATGGGGAATTGACCTTGATGACTTTGTTGATTCTTATGTAGCTGAAAATAAACAATATGCTGGTGGATTAATGTATTCACTTCCATATTCTAAATCAACTGAAATGTTAGTTATCAATAAATCTATTTTTGAAGCTAATGAAACTGCTTTAGAAGCAGCTGGAGTTGGCCTTAGAACTGATGCTCCATATACATGGGCTGAACTTGATAAAATGGCTGATATTTTAGTAGGAGATGGAGAAAATCAATGTGAATATTTAATTAACTTTGATTCATCTGCAAACTTCTTTATTAATTCAGTAAGACAATGGGATGGTGGATATACTAATTCAGCTGGTGATATTTTAGTTGATAATGAAAACACAATCGCAATGTTAAACTATGTTAAAGCTCGTTTTGAAGATCATACATTTGCAATTCCACTAGCTTGGAATGCAGCTTATGGTAGTACAAACTTTAAAGCACAAGATGTATGTATGACAGTAGGATCTACAGCTGGTATTTCTTATAATGTTCCAACTGATGGTTCATTTGAAATCGCTGTTGCTCCAATTCCTCAATATGACTTAGACCATAAATCAGCAACTCAACAAGGGCCTAATATTGCTATTATGTCTAACACAACAGATGCTGAAAGATTAGCTGCTTGGTTATTAATTAAATATATTACTAATGCAGAAAACACAGCAAAATGGTCGATGTTAACTGGGTACTTACCTGTAAGATATAGTGGATATAATTCAACAGAATATCAAGCATTCTTAACTAATCCTGATCCTGACTATATTTACGAATCAATGACAGCTAATGCTGCATTCTCACAACTAGATTATAACCAATATGATCCAGCGTTCGCAGGAACTACTACAAGTTCTGGAGCTAGACTTCAAGCTGGAATAGTAATGGAAGCTATCTTTAGTGGTACAGTTACTGTTCAAGAAGCAATTGACGATATGCTTTATCAATTAGGTGCTGATTAATAAAAGAAAGTGTGATTTAAATGCTTAAAAAAATATCTATATTAATAATGATGGTAACACTAGGTATTACACTTAGTGGGTGCAATCAAGAAGAAGAAAAAACAGATACTGACATTTTATTTGGGATTAAAGATGTAATAAATATTGATCAAACAGAACTTACTGAAAATCTTGTTCTTCCAACAGTTGATAATGAAGATGTTAGTGTTTCTTGGACATCAAGTAAACCTGAATATTTAGATATTGATGGAACTATTCACAGACCTGAATACAGTGATGGAGACCAATCGGTTGCCTTAACTGTAATTCTCGAATTAAATGATGCTGTAGTTACAAAAAGTTTTTATTTAACGGTTAAAGCTTTAGAAAAACCGGAAAATATTGAACTAAACACTGATTATACAGATGCGCTAGTAATGGATTTCTCTTATAGTGATTCAGATTTTATCGCAGATGGTGTTGGTGAAGTAACGTTATCAAGATGTGTTGATGGTGATACTGCAATATTCTCAGAAAATGGAACTACTTTTACAGTTAGATTTTTAGGAATAGATACTCCTGAATCAACTTATAAATTTGATCCATGGGGAAAAGAAGCAAGCCACTTCACATGTGATAAGTTAGAAAATGCAACAACGATTGTCCTTGAATGGGATAGTGGCGCTGAAACTAGAACTGACGGAAATGATCGTTATTTATCATGGGTATGGTATGATGGTAGATTATTAAATCTAGAATTAGTTGAAGAAGCTCTTACTGGTAGTAAAGGAGTTGGTGGCTTGAAATATGAGACTATTTTCTATCAAGCTGAATTTAAAACTCAAGATACAGACCGCCGTATTTGGGGAGAAATCGATCCTAATTTTGATTATAGTTTAGAAGGAATTCAAATAACAATTGAAGAATTAGTTACTCATCCTGAGCTATATGTTGGGCAAAAGGTAGTTATTAGAGGAATTATTTCTAGAACAATTGGACAACATCCTTATATTCAAGATGGGGATTATGGAATTTATTTATATAGTGGCTTTACTTTCACAACAAAGTTGGCTGAAGGAAATGAAGTTTTAATTTCTGGACTTGTTCCAACGTATTATCCTAATAGCGAGACTGGTGGATTACAATTAACTGATTTTGTTCGGGAAAATGCTGAAGTCCTTAGCCAAGGAAATGAAGTTACGCCTGTGGATAAATTAATCACGGAATTAACTACAAAAGATGTTGGAAGTTTAGTTAAAATTACCAATTTAACAGTTACAGATGTTTATGAAAATACTTATAATGATGCATTCACGGTAACTGCTGAAGATGAAAACGGAAATATTATCACACTTAGAAAAGATGACTTAATTAACGATAGTATTACCGCAGATTTATTTACTATTGGAACCACATTTGATATCGTTGCACCACTAGGAAGATACGAATCTAATTTTCAATTGATGATAGTTCATCTAGATGACGTAACATTCAAATAAAAAAAATAAAAAAATAATATAGGAGGAAAATTTATGACCGGATTCAAGAAACTTTTAGCTTTGGCATTAGTAGCTGTTGGAGCAATAGTCCTTGCTGGATGTACTCCAACCGACACTGGCCTAAGCGATTTAGAAAAATTAGGTGAAGCGTTACTTGAAGTAAATTTAGCAACTGAAACAAGCTCGGATTTAACATTCCCGACTACTGGATTACATGATGTTGTTATTACTTGGGAATCAAGTAATCCTGATATCATCGCAAATGATGGTACTGTTACTAGACCTACATTTACAGAAGGTAATCAAGTTGTAACAATTACTGCTTCACTTACTTTGGGTGATAATACATTAACAAAAACATTCGAAGTCACAGTGTTAGCTGCAACTGAAAAAACAGATGCAGAAAGATTAGCAGAAGCAAAAACTGCTTTATTAATTCCTGTTACAGGATTAGTTCTTTCTGACATTACTTTACCTGAAAGTGCACTAGATGCTACAGTTACATGGGCATCAAGTAATGAAGCTGTTATTACAAATGATGGTGTTGTTACTAGACCTGCAAATGGTGATGGAAATGCAGTTGTTATTTTAACAGCTACATTAACTGTTGGTGATGAAACAGATACAAAAGATTTTGAAGTTACTGTACGTGAAGAAGAACCTTCTAACGTATATGAATCAATTCCTGCAATGCACGAAAGCTCTGTCTTAGGTGACGTTGTTGAATTCCAAGGAATTGTAGTTGGAATCTTCTCAAGTGGATATTTCTTATCTGATGGAACTTATTCATTAGGAATTTATAATCCAAGTACTACTTTAGATGTTCAAATTGGTGATGAAGTATATGTTAAAGGTAGTTATGCTGTTTATAATACTTTATTCCAAATTAGCTCTGTTACTGACGAATCAATCATTAGTCATGATAATGCTAATCCTTTAACTGCTACTAGTTTAACAGTTGGCGAATTATTAGCATTAGATTCATCTGACCCATTAATTCACGGAATGTTATATCAAATTACTGGTACTGTTGAATTACGTGGAGATTATGATAATGTTTATATCGTTGATGGTGATGACGCTGTCTTAATTTACTACTATTCTTTAGAAGCATCTTTAGATGCCCTTACTGCACAAGTTGGTAAAGTTGTAACTATCACAGTTGTTTACTATACTGATCATGCTACAAATGGTGTAATGGTCGTATTTGATGGTGGAGAAGCTGACATTGATGTTAATACATTAAGCGATGTAGATGCTCTTGCTGCTGATATAGCTGCAATTGGAGACTTAGTTCCTGGAGTTGCTGTAGAAAGCGTTGTACTCCCTGAAGTTGGACCTAATGGTACAATCTTTAGTAGTTGGGCATCAAGCGATACTGCAATATTTGGAAATGACGGAACATTTGTAGCACTAGGTGCTACTACAACTACAGTTACATTTACTGCTACTGCAACAAAAGGAACTGAAGTTGGAACTGTTACAGTTGATGTTGTTGTTCCTGTCTTAAGTACAGTTGGACAAGTAAACGCAATGGACGTTGGATCTTCATTCCAAGTTACTGGTGTTGTTTATGAAAAATCTTATTATGGATTCTTTATTCATGCTGATGGAAACTATGCATTTGTTTATGCAAAAGATTTAGTAGATTCTGTTGAAGTTGGACAAGAAATTACAATCTTAGGATTCTTAGGTGAATATAGTGGTCTGAAACAAATTAACGTTGTTGATTATACTTTAGGATCTACTGGAAATGCTTTAGTTGATCCAATCGTAGGTACAGTTGCTGACTTACAAAATGATGTTGTTCCAAGAGGAACTATCGTTACAGTTACTGGTACTATCACAGTTGAAGGTACTTATAATGATGTATTTATTACAGGTGCTGAAGGCGGAAAAGTTAAAGTATATTATAGAAGTAATGCTAGCGAATTAGTAGGATTTGTTGGACAAGTTGTTGTTGTTGATTTAATTGGATATCAAGATGAAACAGTATTATTTAATGGTACTGCTGCTGATGTTACAATTTATACATTAAGTGATGAAGACGCTCTTGCTGCTGATTTAGCTGTTATTGGTGTAGACGTTCCTGCTGTTACAGTTAGTGATATTACACTTCCTGCAAGTGGAGAAAACGGAACTGTTTATACATCTTGGACATCAAGTGCTGCTGGTATAATTGGAAATGATGGAGTATTTGTTGCTGCTGGTAGTGAAACTACTACTGTTACATTTACTGCTACAGCTACTAATGGTACTGCAACTGGTGTTGCAACTATTGAAGTTGTTGTTCCTGTAATGAGTACTATTGCTGATGTATTAGGTATGGATAAAGGCGATTATTTCCAAGTTACAGGTGTTGTTTATGAAGAAAGTTATTATGGATTCTTTATTCATGCTGATGGAAATTATATTTTTGTTTTTGATAATACAATTTTAGATGAAGTTGCTCCTGGCGACGAAGTTACAATTTTAGGATACTTAGGATTCTATAGTGGATTAACTCAAGTTAATGTTGTTAGTTATACTGTAGGAACTGCTGGACATGATTTAGTAGTACCTGTTGTTGGTGCTATTGGAGCTATCCAAAACGATTTAGTTCCTAGAGGTTCAATCGTTACTGTAACTGGAACTGTTTCTATCGAAGGTAGTTATAATAATATTTATTTAACTGGTCCTGCTGGTGGAAAAGTTGTTGTTTATTATAGAAGCAATGCTAGTGAATTAAATGCATTTGATGGTCAAATCATTACATTAAATGTTATATCTTATCAAAATGAAACAGTATTATTTAATGGTGTTGCTGCTGATGTAACAGTTGAAACAGCCTTTACTGATGCACAAAAAGCTGCTGATGCTGCTGCTGTTATTGATTTAGGCGACGTTAGTGGAGTTACATCTGATTTAACATTACCATTAGCTGACAGTGCAACTGGTGCTACAATTAGTTGGGCTACTAGTGATGCTGCTGTTGTTACAACTGATGGTGTTATTACAGCTACAATCGGTGCTGATACTACAGCTACTTTAACTGCTACAGTTACTGTTGGTAGTGAAGTTGTTGTTAGAAACATTGTTGTTACTGTATTAGATGCAAATAATGCTGCTCCACTTGACGTTTCTGCTGCTTTAGCTTTAACTGATGGAGAAAGTGTATTAGTTGTTGGTGTTATTTCTGGTGAATATTACGACGAAAGAATTATCCAAGGACCTGACGGGTCTGCAATCTGGGTAGATAGTAATATTGGTGGAGCTATTGGCGATACTGTTGTTGTTAGAGGTACTTTAGCTACTTATGATAGTTATGGAAACAACGCAAGACAATTAGATAGCGCTACTTTAATTGAAACTATATCTAGTGGGAATGCTTTAGTTGTTTCTTCAGAAACTGATCCAGCAGTTATTGTTACAGAATTTGCTGGAATGAAAACTTATACAGCTACATTAACTGTTGATTCATTTGATACTCACGGTTATGTATACTTTAAAACTGGTACTGAAGCAATGAAACTTAAATTTGATTATAGTCTATATGCTCCTTACTTTGAAGATGTATATGCTGTAGATGATACTGTTGAAGTTACATTTACAATTTTAGATGTTCATTATAGTAATGTACGTGTAGTTAATGTAGTTTTACCTGCTTTAACTGATGCTCAAAAAATGCTTGCTGCTAAAGGTGCTTTAAGCGTACCTGAAACAGTTATTGAAAATATTGATTTAGCAACTGCTATGACTGATTTTGATGCTACAATTAGTTGGGCTTCAGATAACGCTGCTATTACTACTGCTGGGGTTGTTACTAGACCTGCTGCAGGAGATGGAGATGTTGTTGTTCATTTAACTGCAACTGTTGTTGTTGGTGCTTTAAGTGAAGATGTTGTCTTTACAGTTACTGTTTCTCAAGAACCTGAACCATTTGTAGCTGTTGGAACAGAAATCTTTATTTCAGAATACATTGAAGGTGGATCAAATAATAAAGCTATTGAATTATTTAACCCTACCGGAAGTGCAATTACGCTTACAGGATATAGTTTAGTACTTTATTCTAACGGTTCTTCTGATCCAGGAAATACAATTGACTTATCTGACTTTACAATTCAACCTGGCGATGTATTGGTTATCTATAATAGTGATTCTGCTGCTGATATTGTTAATGTTGGTGATGTTACATCTACAGTTACTTACTTTAACGGAGATGACGCTATTACCCTAGTTAAAGATGGAACTATTATTGATATTATCGGTGTAGTTGGAGAAGACCCAGGTAGTTATTGGGCTGTAGGTGACGGAAACACTAAAGACCACACTTTAGTTCGTGCTGCTATTGTTACTGGACCTAATGCTACATTTACAGCTAGTGAATGGGATGTTTACGACAAAGATACATTTACTTATTTAGGAACACATGTAGTTACACCTGAATAATAATTAAAATCATTACAAAAACACCACTTGAAAAAGTGGTGTTTTTTTTAGCTATTTATGATATTATTGAACGTTACTATGGTAAAATAGAGTGAAAGGCGTGATTTAATGAAGAAAATATTAAGTATCATAATGTTATTAACATTAGTCGTAGCACTAAGTGGTTGTGTAATTGACGGAAGTACTGCGAGTTCAGGAGTAACTTTTAAATTAAAAGGAGATAACGTTGTTGTTTTAACAACTGGAGAAAGCTATTTAGATTATGGTTTTACTGCAAAAGATGGAACTAAAGATATTTCTTCTTCTGTAAAAATAGAAGGAGAAGTTGATAATCGTACTCCAGGAGTCTATTTTATTGAATATGTATTAGATTATAATGGTGAAGAAACAAGACTATTAAGAGCGATTGTTGTTAATGAGACGACAGTTATAATGGATCCTAATGAAGTTTTATATGATGGAACATGTGATAATGTTGAAATTCATTATATCTATTTAGAAGCAATGGGAGATTCAACTTTAATTGATTGTGGAGATTTTGAGATTTTAATTGATGCAGGATTAAAAAGTACTGGAACTGAGATTGTTGTTCCATACTTACAAGAATATGTAACTGATGGAGTAATTGAAATATTAATTGCGACTCATCCAGACGCTGACCATATTGGTGGATTCGTTGGCTTAAGTGATGAACTTGGTATTTTTGATGCATTTACAGTTTTGAGAGTATTGGATTATGGCTATACTAAAACAACAAATACTCACGAACAATATGCAGAATTAAGAGATGCTAGTGGTGCACTAGTATGTAATGGGCATGATGCCTTAACAAGTGCAAATTTATGTCAACCTTATTACACTATTACTGAAGATTTAATCTTAAGAGTAATTGATACTGGTTTTTATGAAAATCACGATTCAACAAATGATAATGAAAATAGTATAGTTGTCATGCTTGAACATAAAGATTTAAAGTTTTTATTCACAGGAGATGCTGAATTCGATGCTGAAGCATTTATGGCTTTAAACCTTGGAAAAGTAGATGTTTATAAAGCAGGACACCATGGGAGTAGTACTGCTAGTAGTGAAGCATTACTTAGTGTAATTCAACCTGAAGACATTATTTTAAGTGTTTATTTTCCAGATGATGATGACGGGGAAAATGGTTATGGAATTCCCCAACAAGAGTCACTTGATAGAATGTTTGGCTATACTGATAATATTTACGCAACAGCAATTAATGGAACTATTATTATTGTTAGCGATGGTGAATCTTATACAATTACAGGGTCTTTAAATAACACTTTATTAAAAGATTCTGATTGGTTTGCTGATCACCGAACTTATCCAACAAATTAGAGGTTAACTTATGAAAAAGAAATTATTTAGGATATTGATAATAATATTATTATTCGGATTATCAGGATGTTCAAACACTGTAGAAACTGCCCATGACAACATTGTTTTACCAGATTTATCAGGAATGAATAAAAGGGAAATTACAGAAGTATTTAATAATTTAAACCATGATGTAGTGTTCGAGTATACGACAGAACAAGATGAATTATTAGCTGAAACATTTATCGAGTATAAAGATTATCAAAGTGGTGATATTATTAATGAAACAAATGAAGTAGTAGTTATTTTATATCCAATTTTTACAGGTGAGACAACATATCTTACTTTACCTGACCTTTCAGGGCTGTCAAGAGAGGAAATAAGTGCGCTTTTTGCTGATTTAGATGTTGCAATTACTTTTGTAACTAGTGGGGAAGTTACCGAAGAAACATCAAATATGTTTATTTCTTATGGACAGTTTTTAGTCCCAGGGGATAGTTTCATAAAAACAAGTGTTTTACCAATTATTATTTACCCAGACTTTTATGGAGAAATAAACTATTTCTCACCGATTGAAATGATATACGATGGACCATTATTATCAAGTGATTTTGAAAGTATTGATCCACTCGAAGTAAGAGGAGGATATTTCAGTGTTACTTTAAAAAGTTGCATAGATGGTGATACTGCAGCGTTTAATTACCCTATTGATGTTTATAATGCGATTGAAAATCCTGCGAAAACAACAAGGTTTTTAAATATGGATACTGAAGAAACATATAGCGGTGGCGAGGAAGAATGGGGAAAACCAGCTAGTGTTTATACTTGTGAGCTATTAACTTCAGCTGAAGAAATTATTTTACAAACAGACCCAGGAGATAATTTGCTTGGAACATACGGTAGATTACTTGCTTGGATATGGATTAAGCTACCTAATGAAGATAATTATGAATTATTGAATTATATCGTTGTAAAACAAGGACTTGCGCAAGTAAAATATGAATTTGGGGCTGGAGAGACAATTAGTTATGGTGAACATACATACAATGAATGGATGCATCTAGCTGAAAATTATGCTAAAAGTAATAGTTTAGGTGAATGGGGAGATGCCCTAGATTATTATTGGAATTATGAAGAAAATAAACCATATTGGAGTAGATGGTACTAAATAACAAAAACTACTAATTGATTTTAGTAGTTTTTATTATTTAAGGTATACCAACATTAAGCGATTTATGGTATAATAAAATGTTATTTTAGAGGTGGAAAAATGAATAAAGAAATTGTTAACTTAATTGAAAAATATCAAACAATAATAATTCATCGGCATAAAAATCCAGATGGAGATGCTCTTGGATCTCAACTGGGGCTTAAAAGACTAATTGAATTAAATTACCCTAGGAAGGATGTTTATGTAGTAGGGGATGAAAATACCTTTGTTTTTTTAGGAAAAATGGACATCATTGAAGATGATGTTTATCAAGACGCATTAGTTTTCATTTTAGATGTATCAGTTGCTAGTTTAGTTAGTGATAATCGCTATAAATTAGCTAACCATGTAGTAATAATTGATCATCATTTAAATTCAGCAGATATTGGTGATACTGTCTATATTAATAGCAATTTCATTGCTTGTGCTGAAATTATTTGTGATCTTGCTTTTAAAAATAATTGGAAGATTGATAAAGTAGGAGCAACTCCTTTACTTGCGGGAATAATTACTGATAGTGGGCGTTTCTTATATCCTAGCACATCTGCGAGCACTTTTAAAACTGCGGCATATTTAATTGAAAATGGCGCTAATATTCAACATATATATGATAAATTGTATACAGTTACCCTAGACTATACAAAATTAAAAGGATATTTCTTAAATAATTTTAAAACAACTAAAAATAATGTTGCTTATATGAAAAATGACGTTTCAATTAAAGATAAATATCACGTTTCTACCTTTACTGTTTCAAGAGCGATGGTTAACCAAATGGGCGGAATGGAAGGAATTGACATTTGGGCTAACTTTACAATGGATGAAACAGGAAAAGTTCAAGCAGAATTACGAAGTAAAAAATTATCAATCGTTGATATAGCACGAAAATATGGTGGTGGAGGACATGCCCTCGCATGTGGATGTACCCTTTCATCATTTGAAGAAGCTGATCAAGTTTTAAATGATCTTGATGAGTTGTTAGAAAAGGAGAAACAAAATGGATAAAGGAAAATTATTAGATATTTATGCAAAGATAAAAGATTTTAATAAAATTATAATTACTGTACATAAAAGACCAGATGGAGATTGCTTAGGTTCAGCGTATGGTCTACAAGATATTATTAAAGCAACGTGGCCTAAAAAGCAAGTATTAGTATCCGCAGAAAAAGTTGGCTATTTGGATTTTTTAGGGGAACCTGATAAAGTGGAAGATAAAGATTTTGATGGCGCATTAGTAATCAATGTCGATACAGCAGGACGGGATAGAATTTTTGATCAAAGATACGGACGAGGGGATATGTTGATAAAAATAGATCATCATCTTCCAGTTGAAAATTTTGGTGATATTGATTATGTTGATACAACAAGACCTTCTTGCACCTTAATAATTATGGATTTATTTAATGAATTTAGTAATAAATTTAAAATAACAAAAAAAGGGGCACAAGCCCTATATACAGGGACACTTACTGATACTGGAAGATTTAAATATAGTGGAGTTGATGGCGATACCTTTAGAAGTGTTGCAGTATTATATGATAATGGTTTAGAAACAAAAGAGATTTATAAACATCTAGATGTAAGAACAGATGAATTAACAAGATATAAAGGATATTTCTTACAACATTATAAAAAAACTAAAAACGGAGTTGCATATATTAACATTTTACCGAAACATCTTAAGAAATTTAAAGTTTCACTCGGTGAAGCTACTAGTTTAGTAAATGAATTAGGATATTTTGATGATTGCCCAATTTGGATTTTGTTTGCTGAATATGAGGGCAAAATTGTTAGAGCAAGAATGCGTTCAAAAGGCCCAGCAATTGACAAACTAGCTAATAAATATGATGGTGGAGGACACCGTTTAGCTTGTGGTGCTAACTTAGGAACATGGAAAAGAGCAAAAGAATTATTAATTGAAGCCGATTTACTTGCAAAAAAATATAAAGAAGAGGAATAAAATTCTCTTCTTTTTTTGATTTTTTGTTTTCTAATCGCTAATATTATGGTATATTTTAAATGATATGAAAACGGGAGGTAATATTATGAATTTATTAGCTAGTACGGTTGCAATTGACTGGAAAACGACTATTTTTGCTATTGTAGGAGGACTTGGGATTTTCTTATATGGAATTAACTTAATGGGAGATTCATTAAAAGCACTTGCGGGAAGTAAACTAAAACTTATTATTGAGAAAACTACAAATACTCCTATCAAAGGGATTTTTGTTGGGATAATTATTACTGGATTAATCCAATCTTCTTCAGGAACAACAGCTCTAACTGTTGGACTTGTAAGAGCAGGATTAATGACTTTACCTCAAGCAATTGGGATTATTTTAGGAGCAAATATTGGAACTACCGTAACATCATTATTACTTGGGTTACCAATAAAAGAATATGCTTTACCAATTATTGCTACAGGAAGTTTTTTAATTTTCTTTATTAATAGTAAGAAGTATAAACAACTTGGTGGAGTAGTATTGGGATTTGGAATGTTGTTTTTTGGATTAGATATAATGGGAAGTGCTTTAAAAGGACTTGCTGATTTACCCGCTTTTTACAACGCCTTACAAGCTGTCGGTAAAGTTCCTGTGTTAGGAGTCTTTGTTGGTGCGGCTACTACTGCAATTATTCAATCAAGTAGTGCAACTATTGGGATTTTACAAGAATTATATACAACAGGAGCAATTCCTTTAATAGGAGCTGTTGCGATTGTCTTTGGTGATAATATTGGAACAACAATTACTGCAGTATTTGCTTCAATTGGCGGAAGTATAGCCGCAAAAAGAACGGCACTGGCACATGTTTTATTTAATGTAATTGGGAGTTTTGTATTCTTATTATTTATTGTTCCATATACTGCTTTAATTCAATTTCTAGAAGATAAATTTATTGATATTTCTAATGTTAATAATATGAAATTAACAATTAGTTTTGCCCATATGGGATTTAATGTTTTAAATACAATTATCTTTTTCTTTTTAATTAAACAATTAGTTTGGATGGTTACAAAATTAATTAAAGGTGAAGATAATATGATTGATTCAGACGTTGATTCATTACTTGATGAATTAATTGAAGAATCGCCTATTTTAGCACTAGCAAGTGCTAAAAGAGTAGTTCTTAATATGGGGTTTGTCACTAAACAAATGTTCGAGGGGGTAATAGAATACTCTTTTGAAAATAAGAAAAAGGTTTTAGAAAATGGTGAGCAACTTGAAGAAATGTTAGACACAATTGATAAAAAAGTTCATGATTATTTAGTGAAAATCGTTCAGTTTGGATTAGATGAAGATGCTTCCCAACTACAAGCATCTTATGTTGATACAATTCGTGACTTTGAAAGAATTGGGGACCATTGTACTAACTTATTTGAATTTTTCGAACACCGTCACGACAATAAAATTAAGTTAAGTAAAGCGGCAAATGAGGAACTTACTCAACTTTATGGAGTTGTATTAGAAACAATTAATTTGACATTAGAAGCTTTTGATACTCAAGATAAAGAAATTGCAAAAAAAGTAATAGAGAAAGAAGATATAATTGATTCTTTAGTACTAAGAAACCGTAAACGTCATATTAAACGTCTAAATGATCCAAACTCTGTGGAAACAGTTGACGGATTCTATGTTGATATTTTATCAAATGTGGAAAGAATAGGAGATCATTGTAATAATATCGTTATTAATATTATTCAAGAGAGTTATTATAACGAAGAATTAGATTATGAGGTTTAAAAAGGAAATAAATAAATATTTTAAAAGATAAAAGGATACCTTTTATCTTTTTTCTTGCATCCATTAAGAACATAATATATAATAATTAAGCACTAAATATTTAAAGTAGGCTGTTAATATGATATAATATCTAATGGTTTGGTGATTAGATGAATAAAATATTAATAGATTTCGAAATAAATTCTTTAGATTCAAAAGTTAAGTTTAGGACACTAGGGAAATACAATAATCAAAAGATTACTTTTAAAGATAAAGAATTAAATTCACATAAAATAATATTAAATAAGGAAATTGTTGAATATTATAAAACAGGCTCAATGGATATGAAATTTGTTTTTGATCTTAAAAATAGCACGATAGGTACATATTTAGTAGATGAGAATCTTTTTAAATTTGATATATCTACAACAAGACTAGAAAATAGTAATAATAAATTACTCATTGAATATAGTTTGATTCAAAATAATGAAATAGTTAATAAGAGTACACTAATAATTTTGTATTCAATAACTCAGGAGGAATAATTATGCAAAGTATAAAAGAACAATCATTAATCGATTCAGCAGAGAGAATAATTAGAGAGAAAAAAACTCCAATGGATTTATATGAGCTTTTTAATGTTGTTTGTGCGGAAAAAGAGTATTCGGAAAAAATAAAAAAAGAGCGTATTACGCAATTTTATACAGATTTAATTACTTCTGCGAAATTTGTATATACTGGGGATAACACTTGGGACCTTAAAGAGTTTCAAAAAACAGATTTAAGAGAAAAAGATGGCTCTTATTATAAAGAATATACTGTAATTAAAGCCCTTGATGATGAACCTAAGAAACCGGTTAAAGCAAAAACTAAACGAAAAGCAAAAGCAAAAGTAAAAGCAAAGGTTAAACCGGTTGTAGAAGAAGTAAAAGTTGAGGAAATTATTGAAGAAGTTGTAGAAGAAGTAAAAGTAAAAGAAGTTATTGAAGAAGTAAATGATATTAAAACTCCAAAAAGCGTTGAAGAAGACCAAGTTAAAGAATATGAAGAAGAGGTATTTGAAGAGTTTGAAGATGAATTTGATGAAGAAAAATATAATGAATATATGGATACTTATGAAGATAAGTATGATGAAAAATAAAATTAGTATTGAAATGTAATTTACCATTTGTTATAATTTTAATGGGCACTATAAAGTGAAAAGTCCTCCAGTCTGGAAGGACTTTTTTTTATTATATAAAGAGGTGAAAAATGTGAAACAAACTAAATTTATCTTTGTTACTGGTGGAGTAGTGTCTAGTTTAGGAAAAGGGATAACAGCCTCTTCATTAGGAAGATTATTAAAAAACAGAGGACTTAAAATTTTTATGCAAAAATTTGATCCATATATTAATGTTGATCCTGGGACAATGTCACCATACCAACATGGTGAAGTTTTTGTGACTGACGATGGGGCTGAAACAGACCTTGATTTAGGACATTATGAAAGATTTATTGATGAAAATTTAAGCAAAGCTAGTAATATAACTACTGGTCGTGTTTACGCTAGCGTTATTGAAAAAGAACGCCGTGGTGAATATTTAGGAGCAACAATTCAAGTAATTCCCCATATTACAAACGAAATTAAGGATAAGTTAATTCAAGCAGCCACTGAATCAAAAGCAGATATCGTTATTACTGAAATTGGGGGAACTGTTGGTGATATTGAATCCCTTCCGTTTTTAGAAGCAATTCGTCAATTCAGAAGAGATGTTGGTTATAATAATACAATTTATATTCACAATACCTTGGTACCATATTTAAGTGCAGCTAAAGAATTAAAAACAAAACCTACTCAACATAGCGTTAAAGAATTGCGTAGTTTAGGGATTACACCAGATATAATTGTTTTACGAACTACAATGCCAATTACAAATTCAATGCGAGAAAAAATTGCTTTATTTTGCGATGTCAAAAAAGAAGCGGTTATTGAAGCTAGAGACTGTGATATTTTATATGAAGTAGCTTTGAAACTAAAAGATCAATATTTAGATGATTTAGTTTGTGAGCACTTCCAACTGAAAACAGATGAATGTGATTTAACTGAATGGATTGAACTAGTTAATCGAGTAAAAGCACTTAACAAAGAAGTTAACATTGCCTTAGTTGGAAAATATGTTTCATTACAAGATGCTTATTTAAGTGTAAGTGAAGCCTTAAATCATGCCGGATACTTCCATTATGCAAAAGTAAATATTAAGTGGATAAATGCTGGAGAATTAATTACTGCTGATTTAAATGAAATATTAGGAGATGTTGATGGAATTATTGTTCCTGGAGGATTTGGTAAAAGAGCAATTGAAGGTAAAATTAAAGCAATCACTTATGCTAGAGAAAATAACGTTCCATATTTAGGCCTATGTCTTGGGATGCAGTTAGCTACTATTGAGTTTGCTAGAAATATGTGTGATATGGAAGGTGCTAACTCAACAGAAATGGATCCCTCTACCAAGTATCCGGTAATTGATTATTTAGATGGACAATACGATGGAATTGATATGGGGGGAACATTAAGGTTAGGACTTTATAATTGTAAAATTAAAGAAGGAACTACCGCATTTAAAGCATATGGGAAGACGTTAATAAAAGAAAGACACCGTCATCGTTATGAGTTTAGAAATGAATATTTAGAAAAATTAGAAAATTGTGGATTGGTCTTTTCTGGAATAAATCCTGAAAATAACTTAGTTGAGATAATTGAACTTAAAAACCACAAGTTCTTTGTTGCAACCCAATTTCATCCTGAATTTTTATCAAGACCACAAAGACCACATCCTTTATTTAGAGAATTTATTAAAGCAGCGCTAGAAGAGAAAGATTAATAAATAAGAAAAATAATTTTATATAAAAACACCATTGAATAGCATAATCAAGGCTTTTATAAGCCTTTTTTTTGAGTAGCAATATTCTTTTTATATAAGGGAGTGTATGGTATAATCGAGGTAGATGTTATATCTACACAAGGAGGAATAAAATGTTAGGAAAAAAACTGATAAAAAAAGTTTTAAATGCAGCGTTAAGTACTAACGCTGATTTCGCAGAAGTATTTATTGAAGATAAATTTGAAACAACCGCTTCAATGTTATCTAGCAAAGTAGAAAAAGTAGGAAATTCTAAAGTTTTTGGGATTGGAGTTAGAATAGCTAGAGGGTATCATAGAGTTTATGGATACACTAATAGTTTAGAGGAAAAAGATTTAGTAAAATTAGCTACTGATTTAGCACAATCTTTTCCAGGAGAGACACGTAATATTGAATTTGAACTTGAAGATATGAAAGAAAATGAAAACCTTCATAATATAAAAATTTTACCATCTGAGGTATCAATTGATGATAAAGTAGATTTACTTAAAAGAGCTGATAAAGCAGCAAGAGAATATGATCAAGAAATTTCACAAGTAGCTATTAGATATCAAGATTATGTTCAAAAAATTTGGGTAGCGAATAGTGAAGGAACATTTGTTCATGATGTAAGAGTTAGAACAAGACTTGGAATTAACGCTGTAGCTGCTGATGAAACAACAAAACAATCAGGATTTAATGGTCCTGGAGGACATTACGGGTTTGAATTTTATTCAGATGTAATCAATGTTGAAGATGAAGCAAAAGAAGCTGCAAGAATTGCAGTTACAATGCTTCATGCTGATGAATGCCCAAGCGGTAAAATGACTGTAGTAATTGATAATGGCTTTGGTGGAGTAATTTTCCATGAAGCTTGTGGACATAGTTTAGAAGCAACTTCTGTTGCTAAAGATGCTAGCGTTTTCGCAGGTAAAAAAGGAGAAATTATTGCTAGTAAGTTAGTTACTGCAATTGATGATGGAACAATTCCAAATGCTTGGGGAAGTGCAGCATATGATGATGAAGGAAATCTTCAAAAACGTCGTGTTTTAATTAAAGATGGTGTTTTAAACAGTTATATGATTGACAAATTAAACGCTAAAAGAATGGATGATGAATGTACTCATTCTGGTCGTCGTGAATCGTATCGTTACGCACCAACTTCAAGAATGACAAATACTTATATTGATAATGGTGATTCGACATTTGAAGAAATAATTGCCGCAACTAAATATGGATTATATGCTAAAAAAATGGGTGGTGGAAGTGTTAACCCACCTACTGGAGATTTTAACTTCTCTGTTAGTGAAGGATATATGATTAGAGATGGTAAAATAGCTGAGCCAGTAAAAGGAGCAACTTTAGTTGGAACAGGTAGTGAAGTATTACTTAAAGTTGATATGGTAGGAAATAATTTATTAACTGCTCAAGGAATGTGTGGAAGTGATTCTGGTAGTATTCCAACTGATGTCGGACAACCAACAATTAGAATTTCTGAAATTACTGTTGGTGGAAGAAAGGGGGTTAACTAATGAATTTTGATCTATTATTTAAAGAAGCAAAAGCAAGAGGAATAGAAGAACTACAAATTTATTTATCAAGTAATAGTGATTTTGAATTAGAAGTCCTTAAAGGAGAATTAGAAAAATACACTATTTCATCAACTCAAAAGTTATCTGTTAAAGGGATTTATGATTCAAAAATGGGAACTGTTGAAACTGAGGTAATTAATGATGATATTATTGATTTTATCTTAGATAGTGTTATTGCATCAGCTAAAGCAATTAATTCAGAAGATGAGGTCTTTATTTACGAAGGTGATAAAGAATATCAAAAGGTTGAAGGACTATACAATCCTGAGTTAGATAGTGTTCCAGCTAAAGAAAAAATCGATGCAATGTTTGTTTTAGAGAAAAAAACAATGGACAAAGACGAAAGAATCAGAATGGTTCAAGCCTTTTATGGGGATGGAACTGTCAATGTTTCTATTCAAAATTCTAAAGGGTTAAAATTAGAAAAACATGTTAATAACGGCCTAATGGGAGTATATATTATTGCGAGTGATGGAAAAGATCAAAGAACAGCATTTGAATATATTCAATCAAATAATTATAATGATTTTGATTTAGAAACAATTGCTTCAAAAGGAGCAAAAAAAGCAGTAGCATTACTTGGAGCAGAACCTTGTGAATCTGGAGAATATGAAATCTTACTTTCTAATGAAGCTAGCGCATCTTTATTGGCACCGCATTTATCAATGTTTTCAGGAGAAATGGTTCAAAGAAACATGTCGCTATTAAAGGATAAAGTTGGAGAAATGGTTGGTAATTCAAAAATTACCATTGTAGATGATCCATTTATGAAAAAATCAACTAAATCAGGTTCATTTGATGATGAAGGAGTAGCAACATCTTATAAAGAATTGGTAAAAGATGGTGTGCTTACAGGGTTCTTACATAATTTAAAAACTGCGAAAAAAGCAGGAATTAAATCAACAGGTAATGGTTTCTTAAGAGGAATTACAGCAACTAACTTCTATATTAAACCAGGTAGTTTAAAATATGATGATGCAGTTAAATCAATGAAAAAAGGGTTAATTATTACTGATTTAGCAGGTACTCATGCTGGTTGTAATCCAATTAGCGGTGATTTTAGTTTACAAGCATCAGGATTTTTAGTTGAAAACGGAGAAATTGTAAGACCGGTTGCTTTAATTACAGTAGCTGGAAATTACTTAGATTTATTAAAAGACGTTGATGGTGTATGTGATGATTTAAAATTTAATTTTAGTTATATTGGTAGTCCATCATTAAAAATCAAGTCATTAGTAGTATCAGGGAAATAAACACCACTATTGTGGTGTTTTTTTAGCAATCACTTACACATACATTGTAAGGCTGATTAGTTTACATTTAAAATTTATTAAGGTATAATAATAATGATTTTATTAAAATTAGGAGGAATAAAAATGGGACTTGTGTCTGCAAAAGAAATGCTTATTAAAGCGAGAAAAGAAGCATATGCCGTTGGGCATTTTAACATTAACAATATGGAATGGGTTAAAGCTGTTCTTATTGCTGCTGAGGAATCAAATTCACCTGTAATTTTAGGAGTATCTGAGGGTGCAGCAAAATACATGATGGGTTATAAAACAGTTGTAAATATGGTTGAAGGGATTATTGAATATTTAAATATTACTGTACCAGTTGCACTTCATTTAGATCATGGTAGTTTTGAAGGAGCAAAAGCTTGTATTGAAGCTGGATTTAGTAGTGTGATGTTTGACGGTTCACATTATGGAATCGAAGAAAACATTCAAAAAACTAAAGAAATCGTTAAATTCGCTAAAGAAAGAGGCATCAGTGTTGAAGCTGAAGTTGGAAGTATTGGTGGAGAAGAAGACGGTATTTTAGGTGGTGGAGAAATTGCTGACCCTAAAGAATGTAAAATGATTGCTGATTTAGGAATTGACTTTTTAGCTGCTGGAATTGGTAATATTCATGGTAAATATCCAGAAAACTGGCAAGGATTAAGATTAGATGTTTTAAAACAAATCCAAGATATTACAGGAAATATGCCACTTGTTTTACATGGTGGAACTGGAATTCCTAATGATATGGTTAGAGAAGCTATTTCACTTGGTGTATCTAAGATTAATGTTAATACAGAATGTCAACTTGTATTTGCTGATGCAACAAGAAAATATATTGAAGCTGGAAAAGATTTAGAAGGTAAAGGATTCGACCCTCGTAAATTACTTGCTCCAGGAACTCAAGCGATTGTTAATATTGTAAAAGAAAAAATTGATTTATTCGGATCAAAAGATAAAGCATAGAGGGTGATTTTATGACCAATTGGATTTATGAAAATCCTATTTTAGCTGCATTGTTAGGGACACTATTTACATATTCAATAACAGCTTTAGGAGCAGCACTTGTGTTTCCTTTTAAAAATGTATCAAAAAAAGTTTTCAATGGATTATTAGGATTTAGTGCAGGAGTAATGATTGCTGCATCTTTTTGGAGTTTACTTAGTCCTAGTATTGATTTAGCTACCGAACTTGGAATGATTCCTTGGATACCCGCAGTAATTGGGTTTTTATCAGGAGGACTATTTTTACTTTTAGTAGATAGATTCTTACCTCATATGCATGTAATGAGTAAACATCAAGAAGGGATAAAATCTTCTTGGCATCGAAGCATCTTACTTGTTTTAGCAATTACGCTTCATAATATTCCTGAAGGGTTAGCAGTAGGAGTAGCGTTTGGATATGCTGCAGTAGCATTTAATTCTAGTACTGCTGCAACAGCAGCAATTGGTGGTGCTATTGCTTTAGCTATTGGGATAGGCCTTCAAAATTTTCCTGAAGGAGCAGCAGTTAGTGTTCCTTTAAGAAGAGAAGGAATGAGTAGTAAAAAAGCATTTATGATTGGACAATTTAGTGGAATAGTAGAACCGATAGCAGGGGTAGTTGGAGCATTACTCGCCCTTTCAATGAGAAACTCTTTACCTTATGCTTTAAGTTTTGCAGCAGGAGCGATGATTTACGTGGTAATCGAAGAATTAATTCCTGAATCTCAAATGATGGAAACAACAAAAATAGCTACAATTGGAGCTATGATTGGGTTTGCTGTTATGATGACATTGGATGTTGCTTTTGGATAATATTGTATATAAAGACTTTGCATCTTGGAAACTGGAAAACCACGAACACATCCAAACATT